>Ga0207155_1030_pt1 | contig 32797 bp, 32 predicted proteins | sample Alteio_BWMinHeat_26_FD_153515 | JGI IMG/M metagenome (GOLD analysis project Ga0207155, IMG submission 153515) | Enriched cells from forest soil in Barre Woods Harvard Forest LTER site, Petersham, Massachusetts, United States -... | ecosystem: Environmental > Terrestrial > Soil > Temperate forest >... | reverse complement strand
AATTTTTCCTTTCGGTTGATTTCAACAACTTCATTTTCTAACTCAATCGCTACATTCAGTTTTTTCAAATTCTCAGCTGTTGAAGTTGCATTGCATCAAAAGCCAGTTGAAAAGATAATTGTAGTTGGGGCCGGTGCGGCAGCATTCAGGTTCATCTGCACTTATCGCGAGCTGAACAGCACAGACGAAATCAAAGTATTCTCAAAAGAAAAATATCCTTTCTACAATCGCGTGTTGCTGCCTGAGTACGTCAACGATGTGTTGAAATGGGAAAAGCTGCTAAAATTTCAAGAAGGTGAATTTGAAAAACTGAATGTAGCGATTGAGTTAGAAAATGAAGTTGTTGAAATCAACCGAAAGGAAAAATTTGTGATTGATAAGAAAGGACGCAAAAATTACTATGACAAACTTATTTTGGCCACTGGCACGCGGGCCAATATCCCAAAAGATGCTCCCCTCTCCCTTCCTGGAATTTTTACTATGCGGATGCGGCAAGATGCCGATGCGCTGAAAACATTTTTACCACGCAAGGGCTCTGTGCTGATTGTTGGGGGTGGCCTGCTTGGAATAGAGTTAGCCTCAGCACTTCGCGATATTGAGGCAGAAGTTTCCATTCTTCAAATGGGTAGCCGCTTAATGGAGCGGCAAATGGATAACCTCGGTGGGCAGTTGCTCCTTGATTTTATCGAAGACAAAAATATTACGGTATACATGAATGATCAGATTCAAATTGTGAACCGTGATGAAAGCACAAAAAAAATACAAGCTAACCTTCGCAGCGGCCGGGTATTGCAAATTGATGCCATTGTTTATGCAGTTGGTACCCGGCCCAACATCGAGTTTGCGCAAGAGGCTGGAATTGAATCCGCTCGCGGAATTATCGTGAACGACTCTTTACAAAGCAGCGATCCGAATATTTTCGCAATTGGTGAAATCTGTGAGCATCGTGGAAAGGTGCTGGGCATCACTGCCGCAGCCGAAAAGCAAGCAGATGTACTGGCTAATTTTATCCATGGAGATTTGCAAAGTCAATTTGATGGCGCCGTTCCTATGAACATTTTAAAATTGTCGGGATTAGATTTGTGTTCTATTGGCTTGGTCGAAATTCCAGTAGGCCAAAACGGGTATGAAGAAATTCTATTCATAGACGAATCAATGAGGTACTACAAAAAATGCATCATCAAAGATGATCGCTTGCTTGGAGCTGTGTTGATTGGAGACAAGTCAGAGTTCGCCGAATTCAAAACACTAATTGAAAATAAAATTGAGCTATCGGAAAAGAGGATGCAACTGCTTCGCTCTGGCAAACCAAGCGAACCAATGCTAGGAAAATTAATTTGCTCATGCAATCAGGTTGGTGCTGGCAACCTACAAAAACTAATCGACGGCGGCTGTCAAACCCTCAGTGATCTTTGTCAAAAATCAGGAGCAGGTTTAGGCTGTGGAAGTTGTAAACCGGAAATTCAAAGGATGTTAAAAGAATCGGAAGTGGTTTTGAAAGCTTAACTTTCAGAAAATTTCGAGTTAAAAGTTTTCACCTGTTAATTTTGTCTTTTGATGGCCTCATGGAATTCGCATATTGAAATTATCATACAGTTGGGTATAGTTCTATTTATGCTCATTTCATGGAAGTAAAGAAAAAGAGTGACCTCATTAGGGTTTTTGTAAAAGGAGGTTTTTTATCCCCTGCCAACTTGTTGAAGATACTGGATATTTCTGCTTACGCGGGAAATAAATATGTGCTGTTTGGTTCGCGGCAAGATATCCTGTTCCCTATCAACAATGCATCACGATCTCAAATCGATCAGCACTTTAAATCGATCAACATCAACTACGAATTGGGCAGTGATCAGTCGATCCATCAAAACATTGTCAGCTCATATGCAGCAGTAAATGTAATTGAGACAACACCTTGGGTAAAAGAAGATACCTACAACGTGATCACTGACAATTTTGACTATACACCAAAATTAAAAATCAATCTGGTAGATCCGCGGCAAAGCCTGGTGCCACTCTTTACCGGGGAGTTGAATTTTGTCGCTTCCAGCGAAGACAACTATTGGTATTTATACATTCGTGATGCGCGAAAGAAAAATAGCGTGGAGCTTTGGCCTCGCCTTATTTCTGGATTGGACATTCCAAAACTTTCAAAAAAATTAGAAGACTTGTTTTTAGGCTACAAGCCATTCACCACCGAAGAGCTTTACATGATTGTGAAGAACGAGGGTTTGCGCTTGAACTACAAGCCAATCTCTCAAGTGCTGAAGTTTCCGGAAATTAATTTTCCGTACTATGAAGGCCTCAACGCCATGCTCAACAATCAGTACTGGCTGGGACTTTACTGGCGTAACAACAAATATGGCCTCGACTTTTTAACTGCAGCTTGTAGGTTATGCCAAGAAACGAACATCAGCAATATCAATATTATTCCATGGAAAGCTTTTATCATCAAAGGAATAAAAGCCTCTGATCGGCTTCGTTGGGAGAAGTTGATGGGAAAGTTTGGGATTAATGAACGTCACTCTTCACTTGAATTGAATTGGCATCTCCCCGTGGTGGACGATGAAGCGCTTGATCTCAAAAGATTTCTGGTAAACGACCTTGATCAACAAGACATCAGCACCTATGGTTTAACGTTCGCCATTAAAACTGGTCGTGAATATTTTCCTTTCACTACAATATTAATAGAAAGTGAAGCTGACCAGGTAAGTTCGCAATCGAACCTCTACACAATCTCATATGCGAAAGATTTTAATCCAAACAATGCCAATTATTATCCATACGCAAAGAATGTGCAGAAGGAAATTATTCCATCTTTACTGATCGAACTCAGTAAATTATTTTTTCGTCAGCTCAATCCTGAAAAAGAACAAGTGCGAGAACAAGCCCTCGAGAATAAAGAGCAAAATCGTGAGGTCACTCAATTTCAGTGTAGCAATTGCCTCACCATTTATGACATTAAATATGGGGATCCGGATTCTGGAATAAAACCAGGAACTGCTTTCGAAAATCTTCCTGAGACTTATGCTTGCAGAGTTTGCGATAGCCCGAAGAAATTCTTTGAGCCACTTTAATATCCACTGGCGTCTGACACCTTAGAGTGTCTTGACGCCTTATTGAGAAATCTATTCTGCTAAATAACTTATCGCTAGTGCGCAACTGAAGACTGTGGATTGATCTCATCACTCAGATAAGTAATCGATTGCTTCTTCCCTTGATTCAAAAATTCGAATATCATTTCCCTGTAGAATATTATGCCCTTTAATAATGCCTTTCTTCTGAATAGGTACGCCAATGGCAGCCTGGCGTTCCAATAGAAATGAATCTAACCGATCTGTATTAAAATACTGCATTACTTTCGGTGTCAAAGAACCTTTCTCATTAAATATGGCAAGAACTCGGTGTGGCTTATTCTCATTTCTAATCATTGTCCTCGCTTCCGATAGGATTCCAATCATACGATCTTCATCACAATTACTGTAATCAATTTGCAAGATCTCTCTATCGTTGATAATAAATTTGGTGATTTCCTTCATCTGAATGCCTAATATCATGGCCTTAATTTTAATGCAAGCCGCACCTACGACCGAATTCTAGAATAACCCGCCGAATTCCTAATAATTCCTACCGAATTCTTGAATGACCCACCGAATTCCTAATAAATCCTACCGAATTCTAAATGAACCCAACCGAATTCTAATTATAGATTGTCCCGTAAGTTATTGATTTCTAATTTGTTGGTAATCTGCAGCAAAAAAAAGTGCGCCGTGGATACCATTTGGGAAATCGTTTTATGAAAATGATAGCTAACAAATCTATTTTTATGAATGACAATGAGATTATGTCTTTACCGGAATGGGATGCTGCTTTTGACGAGTCCATTGACCTATTTAAAAAGCAAAATCACAAAGAGCCAACACTTTTGGAATTACAAAATCTTATCGAAATTCTAATCCAGAGCTTTCGCGCCAATGGCAACTTCACGCAACTTGAAGAAGCAGTGATCGGGAAAAAAATTGCTTAATATTTACTGCCAGGCCCGCTGAACTAAATCGAAACAGCTTCATTTTGAGGCCGCATTTCCATTAAAAAACTTCTCAGATCTTTGCTGCTTGGCAATTGGAGTTTTGCACGAAGCCTCGCAAATGCCACATTAATACTGTTCAGGCTTTTGTTGGTGAGTTTCGCAATATCAGAAGCACCATGATTCATCTTTAAGTAAGCACAAAGCCTCTTTTCATTTTTCGTAATCGTTGGGCAGTTTTTTTCCAATGAATAATAAAACCCCGAATGCAGCTGGTCAAAGTCTTTTTCAATATGAAGCTCCATCTCCACGTTAAATTCTCTACTAATTTGCTTGAGCATTGTAGAAAATTTAGCTCTACCTTCATTGGTAAGATAGGGCTGTAATTTGCTCACAGCTTCTATAAAATTTGACTTGATATTCTTCGAATGAATCAATAACTCAGCTTGTGTGGCAAGCTTTTGATGCTTGTAATCAAGTTCGTTTTTAAGCCTCTCGACGCTGACTTCAAAATTCGTTAACGCACTCTTGTCAAATAGTACAATTTCCGTTATGTCAGTTATTGATCCGATAATGACCTTCGAGGAAGGGTTCCCTAAACCTATGCAGGTAAGCATTAGGTTTCTGCTTTCATTGGATGAATTCAGGAATTCAATTTCAAATCGCTTGACGCCATTTCTGGTGGCGGATACTTGATCATCAAACTTATAGGAAAAATAGGGAAGAATGTCATTGATCATGCTTTCAATAATCTCAGGCTCAGTTCTTCCCACCAGTTTTTCAAACCACTTGTTGCATCCGAGCACACAGCCCTTTTTATCCATAAAAAAAATAGGGTTAGGAGCTTCATCCATAAGGAAATGCAGAAATTGATTCTTCGCATAAATAGATTCTTCATTTTCTTTGAGTTCCTTAATTGCATCATGCAATGCTAATGCCGTTTTAACTCTGGCAATTAATTCCATATATACGAACGGTTTTCTAATGCAGTCCACTGCACCAGCAGCAAGGATCATGTTGTATTGGTCATTTTGAAAGATGGCACCCGTTATCATGATTACCGGTATATCCTTTGTCTGAGGATTTGCTTTTAATTGTTTAATTAACTCAAGTCCATCGAGCTCGGGCATAAGCCAATCGGTAATGATCAAGTCAGGTTTTTTTGATACAGCAGCAGCATAGGCTATAGTGCCGTTGGGCGCCGCCAAGATATGGCAGGGAAGATTCGCATCCTGAAAAAATTCCTCAATGAGTCTGAATGTTAAAGGTTCATCATCGGCTACTAAAATCACTTTCTTCTTTTTAGATTCCATTTTCTCGACTTTTGTCACGATCACTTTTGCAAGTTGAAAACAGGAATAAATATTTTGTGACATTAATGTTTCCTGTTTAAAATCCTTCGTCGCGATATCCTTTCCAAGAAACGGAGGCCTGTCGATAGGGTAATAATTTTCCATATCTTATTTTAGTTGGGTCTTTCGTTTACGGTACTCCAATAAGAAGCCAACGAACCAATTTTTTTTAAATACCCATCAAACTTGTCAGGCTTTACTACATAGCTGTTTACGCCTATTTCATACGCCACATGTATGTCGTCACTATTTTTTGACGATGACAAAACCACTATGGGTATTGTCTTCGTTTGCTCCGATTCTTTGAATCGCCTAGCAATGGCCAACCCTCCTATCTTTGGCAGCGTCAAATCAAGAATGATAAGTTTTAAATGATCCTTTATTGGCACTCCCCAATTCGTCTTGTTATTAAAAACAAAGTCGAGCGCCTCCTCGCCATTCGTAAAATGCTGATAATGCAATCGATCGTTTACATTCAACATTGAATAGAGAGTTAGTTCAGTGTCATCCAAACTATCATCAATCAATAAAACATCAATCAGTTTTTCCTTTTCAGTCATGAATTATTCTCGGAGAGAAAGATAATGCAGCAACAGGCTGATCGAAAGAGTGATAACGATGAATTGCATGTCGTTAATTAAACGACAATGTTTAAAACGCTATTATTCTACGAGGTTATTTCGAAGGGCGTAGGTGGTAATCTCTACATTTGATTTCAATTGAATCTTTTCCAACACGCGAGCGCGATAAGTAGCAACGGTGGCCGGACTGATTGAAAGTTCAGAAGCAATCTCTTTTATTTTTTTACCAGATGCAATCATCCGCATAATCTGAAATTCTCTATCGGATAATCTTTCGTGGGGGAGCTTGTTACTCTCCAGTTCAAATGAGTTGGCTAATTGTTCGGCCACAATCGGTGTAATGTATTTTCCTCCGTTGTAAACCTGTCTTATAGCCCTTACTAATTCATCCGCAGCTGATTCTTTTGAAACATAGCCAAGGGCACCTGCTTTAATGGCGCGCACCGAGAACCGTTCTTCAGGATGCATGCTTAATACCAATGTTTTTATTTCAGGGTTAGTCTGCTTCAGTTCCTTCACAATCTCCAATCCATTTTTTCCGGGCATCGAAATGTCCATTAAAATAATGTCAGGAAAAACAGTTTTCAGGCAACTGAGCAATTGTGAATATCCATCGGCTTCGGCCAATACTTCAATATCAATCTCTTCCTTCAGAATTTTCACCAATCCTGAACGAACCATCGAGTGATCGTCAACTATCAATGTCCTAATCATAATTTTATTGGTTATTATTTGTCGGAATCATAATTGAAACTTTGGTTCCTCCACCCTTTGCCTTGCCGATAAAAAACTGTCCTTGCAAAAGTTGAACACGCTCTCTCAAACCAATGATGCCTAATGACTTTGAGCTTCTTATTTTTTCTTCTTCAATTCCTTTTCCATTATCGAGAATCTCTAAAAACAAAACGTTGTCTCTAAAATCAAGGTAAATCTGGACCTGGTCAGCGAATGCGTGACGGGCTACATTCGTTAGCCCTTCTTGCACAATTCTAAACAAGGCAATTGACAATTCTTTCGTCAGCTCGGGTTGTTCGGTTGGCAAATGAAGTTGACAGGTAATCTTGTTGCGTTTTTCAAATTCATGTACTTGCCAATGGATGGCCTCAAATATTCCAAGGTCATCTAAGGCTTCGGGCCGCAACCCCGCAGAAATTTGCTTTGCTGATGAGGCAATCCTATCGACCGTTTTACTGATAGACGTGAATTCATCGTTTATCATTTGCTCATCTACTTTTTTTCCGGCAGTGAGTCTCTTGCGCAGCATTGCGATATCTATTTTCAATGCTGTGAGCACCTGGCCAAGTTCATCGTGCAGGTCGCGGGCGATATTCATTCTTTCCTCTTCAATCGATATCTGGTGCCGGTTTACCAAAAGCCGCAGTTCTTCATGCGACTTCTTAAGCTCTTCGGCAAAGCGATTTTTTTGTTCTTCTATTTCTTTTTTGCGAATAGCGCTGATGATGGCCGCCGGCAACCTTTTGAAACTAGACTTCAAAATAAAATCATCTATCCCTTCTTTTAGGCACTCAAGCGCCAGCTCTTCACTCAATACCCCGGTTACAAGGATAAAGGGTACAATCATGTTCTTCTCTTTCAACATGCGAAAGGCCTGAACGCCATTAAACATGGAAAGTGAATAATCAGCGAGGATAATATCGGGGCTAAAATCAGCTACTTCATTAAGAAATTGATTCTTCTTGTCAATTCTCCTGGACATAAATTTCATTCCAGCATCTGTCAACTCATGTTCAATCAACTCAACATCATCTGGGTTATCCTCCAAAAAGAGAATTTGATATACGAACTCGTCTTTCTCATTCTCCTCCTCGACCAATTGATCCCTCATTTTTTCATTCATGTGTTAATAATTGATTTTTAGCCGACACATTAGCCAAACACTCTATCATTCATTTTAGTGAACAATTTATACATGGCCATTTTATATTAAACAGGTTTCTCATTCACTAAACTCCAATAAAACGCAAGCGAGCTGATTGTCTTTACATAATTATCAAAGCCCACCGGCTTCACTACATAACTGTTCACTCCTAACTTATACGCTTCAGCAATGTCTCTTTTCTCGCGCGAGGAGGTAAGAATAACCACTGGCAGCGTTCGGGTGCGTTCGTCTTCTCTGATTTTGCGCAAAACTTCCAGCCCGTCCAGCTTTGGCAATTTCAAATCCAACAACACCAACTTGAGTTCATTTTGAATCTTTTGATTTTCGTGTGATCTTTTTGAAAAAATAAAATTCAAAGCTTCTACACCATCTTTAAGATGAAGGAGATGAAGTGCTTTGTTACCCTCGATAAGTGCGTGTGTGGTAAGTTCTGTATCATCAGGGTTATCTTCTACCAAGAGTACATCGGTTAGTCCATTTTCCATCTAATGAGGGTTAAGTGAAAATTAAATATCTACTTCTTCAGAATACATTAAAAGGAAAATAGCGATGAATCCTTCAATCCTCCAAGCGGTGCACATAAGTCGTGAGGGACTGAATAAAAGAGAGGATTCAAATTCAGTAATATGCCGTCCCTGGATTTCGTGCTTCTTTGACTCATCTTTTTTATTGATCTACGATCAAAACCTTGAAGATAAAATCGACTAAAGCCTTATTCGATATAGTGAAACTACTAAACAATTTTTTCAAAAAAATTTTTTGCAATTACTTTTATTCGAATTATTCGACATGCGTTATTTTTTGAACATATCTGGCAGAAATTGCCGTTGTGTTGTCGTTAAAACAATGACAATCGGTAGTTACTTACTCTACAAAAAAATTAGGGGAGAGTTGCTCCCCTAATTCGTTTACAGTATTTACCAGACAATTACTTATGAAGAACTTTTGACCAATAAACCACTTGACCGTCACTATTCACTTTTAATATATATATGCCAGTAGGTCGAGAACGAACATCGATTTCCTGATCTTCTGTTTTTACTGTTCCTGTGAAAACTCTCTCGCCAATGATATTATAAACTTCAATGGTAGAATTCTTCGGAGCATTCTTCACGTAAAAGACACCGTCAGTTGGATTAGGATAATGCGTGATCGGTTCCGACGATTCCGACAAAGCCGATACATTATCTGGCGTTGATGAGCCTGTCCTCAAACCAAGTCCTCCTAAGAGATTCAAAGTAACCGTTGCCGATGCCGATCCTGTGCATCCATTTACATCAGTACCAATAACAGAATAAGTAGTAGTTGCCAATGGAACAACTAATAAAACAGATCCTGTGGCACCGGTGCTCCACTGATAAGTTGATGCTCCAGTTGCAGTAAGCGTACTTGTAAGTCCAACCGCTGCAAGGACTGAAGGATTTGCTGAGCAAGATACCACTGGTGCAGGATTTACAAATACAGTTAAGTTTGCCGAACTTGAAACACCGGCACTAGTTCCTGTACAGGAATAAGTTGTCGTTGCCGATGGACTCACAACAATACTAGCCGTTGTTTGACCTGTACTCCACAAATAACTATCACAACCACTTGCTGTCAAAGTTGTGGACTGGCCTGCGCATATTGTAGGTTGTGACGCAGTCACTGTTACCGTTGGTAACGCTATCACTACTATTGTTACTTGTGCTGAATTTGAACAACCATTTGCATCTGTTCCGGTGACACTGTAGGTAGAAGTTAGACTTGGACTTACAGTAATGCTTGCTCCAACATCGCCTGTGCTCCACATATAGCTGGCTGCACCACTTGCGTTTAATGTTGCTGATCCTCCAATAATAATTTGAAGCGATGAACAAGAAATGGTCACCGATGGTAATGGATTGACAAACACTGTTACAGACGCCGAAGAGGAACAACCTGCTCCGTTTGTTCCGGTCACCGTGTAGGTTGTTGTTGCACTTGGGCTAACCGAGATAATTGATGATGTAGATCCGTTGCTCCAAACATAACTTGATGCACCGCTTGCTGACAAAACTGCGGTGGTACCAGCACATATTACAGATTGAGATACGCTTGCGGTTACAATTGGTGCAGCGCTCACTGTTACTGTTGCGGAAGCACTAGCTGAACATCCACCTGCATTAGTTCCCGTCACCGAATAAGTTGTCGTTGCACTTGGGCTCACTATAATACTTGCTGAAGTAGATCCATCGCTCCATACAAAACTTGATGCACCTGTTGCAGTTAGTGTTGTCGATCCTCCCACACAAATTATAGAAGGAGATGCAACGATACTCACACTTGGAGCTACACTAACATTTACAGTTATGGATCCACTGGTTGAGCACCCGCTAGAATTTGTACCTGTGACAGTATAAGTTGTTGTCACGCTAGGGCTAACTGAAATACTTGCGCTAACAGCACCTGTACTCCATAAATAACTCGATCCACCTGTTGCAGTTAACGTAACAGATGCTCCGGCACAGATTGAAGTTGTCGAAGCACTCACATTTATAATAGGCAGCACATTAACGATTATCGTTTTTGAAATACTTGCAGAGCAACCACTGGCACTTGTTCCTGTCACGGAATATGTAGTCGTTGCACCAGGGCTGACTGTTATGCTTGAAGATGTTGATCCGTTACTCCACAAATAACTTGAAGCTCCGCTAACCGTGATTGTTGCTGATGCACCCGCGCAAATCGTTGACGACGAAGCACTGATACTCAACGTAGGAGAAACATTTACAGTAATTACTTGTGAAACAGATGCAGAACATCCGCTGGCATTTGTTCCGGTAACGGAATAGGTTGTTGTTGCTAATGGACTAACCGTAATTGAAGCTGTTGTTGCTCCATTGCTCCAAACATAAGATGATCCTCCACTTGCAGTGAGCGTTGTTGATGCTCCCACACAAATTGACGATACTGAAGCGCTCACACTTATTGATGGAACTGCGTTGACTACAATGGTGACACTTCCTGCAGCTGAACATCCATTTGCATTCGTTCCTGTAGCGGTGTAAGTAGTTGTGGCGGATGGACTAACAGTAATACTTGCCGATGTAGCACCTGTGCTCCATAAATAACTCGATCCACCCGTTGCAGTTAATGTAACAGATGCTCCGGCACAGATTGATGAAGACGATGTGCTAATTGATACACTTGGAGCTGCATTCACAACAATGGTGATGCTTGAGGTGACAGAACAGCCACTCGCATTTGTACCCGTAACTGAATAAGTTGTAGTCGCTGATGGACTAACGGTTATGCTTGCAGAAATCGCTCCTGTATTCCACAAGAAGCTAGTCGCTCCTGAAACTGTTAGTGTTGTTGAAGCTCCTGCACAAATTGAGCTTGAAGATGCTGAGATGTTAATCGACGGAATAGCATTTACTACGATCGTCTTTGATACACTTGCCGAACAGCCATTGCTATTAGTGCCGGTAACTGTATAAGTTGTTGTAGCTGATGGGCTAACTGTAATTGATGATGCGGTTGCTCCGTTGCTCCAAACATAAGATGATCCTCCACTTGCAGTGAGCGTTGATGATGCTCCAGCACATATTGAAGACAGCGAGGCACTAACGCTTATACTTGGCGATGCGTTAACAGTGATTGTATTAGTAACCACCGATGAACAGCCATTACTGTTAGTTCCCGTACAAGAATAAGTAGTTGTTGAACTAGGGGTGACTGTAATACTGGCTGAAGTTGCTCCGTTACTCCACAAATAGGTGCTTGCGCCACTAGCCGTGAGCGTGACTGAAGCACCAGCGCAGATAGTAGATGAGGAAGCATTTACACTTACACTCGGAGCAACACTGACCGTAATTGTTTTTGATAATGTTGTTGTGCAACCATTGGAACTGGTGCCTGTGCAAGAATACGTTGCTGTTGCTGAAGGGCTAACGGTAATGGAAGATGATGTAGCCCCGTTGCTCCATAGATAAGATGAAGCACCACTTGCTGTAAGGGTTGTCGAAGCTCCAGCGCATATTGACGTCGTGCCTGCAATGCTCAAGCTTGGAGCTGCGTTTACAGTGATTGTTTTCGAAACAATGGCTGCGCAACCATTGGAGCCGGTACCAGTGCATGAGTACGTTGTTGTTGATCCGGGGCTAACCGTTATGCTGGACGAAGTTGCACCTGTACTCCATAAATAGCTTGACGCGCCGCTGGCGGTTAGTGTAGCAGAAGCACCAACGCAAATGGAAGAAGACGAAACATTGACACTCACTGACGGAGCAGCATTAACAGTCACCGTAACATTAGCACTGCTCGAACATCCAGTAAGCGTTGTGCCTGTACATGAATAAGTAGTACTTGATGTTGGGTTTACTGAAATACTGGATGAGGTTGCTCCATTATTCCATAGATAGCTCGTTCCTCCACTCGCTGTCAGTGTCACAGAAGCCCCAGCACAGATCGTAGCTTGCGAAGCCGTCACACTGATGCTTGGTACTGTCAACAGACAGATGTTACTAGTAACTGATCCACATGGATTGCTAACAACACAACGATAATGATTCGTGTTGAGGCTAGCCGATGCAGTAACGCTCAAAGTTGCAGTAAGCGCTCCGCTATAAGTACTTCCATTCGAGCAGTTGTGATAACCAGAACCATCATCGACTTGCCATTGATAGCTGAGGTTGAGACCGACCGACACAACTGCAAATGTGGATACATCACCAACACAAATTGTGTTGTTCACTGGTTGTAAAGACAACACCGGCGGAACGCAAATCTGTGCAAACGCGCTCCATGCAAAAAAAGTAAGCACAAATGCTAACGCTATTCTTCTTGCCTGGGTAACTTTTATAGTCATATATTTTTTATTTTAGGTTAAACAAAATGATTGCTGACTTGACGAAACAAATTTCAGCAGCCAAGCAGTACAGAATTGCCTGAGACAGATTACAATCTTCTTACAGTTGTCTTACATTTTTATTACAATCACAATTTGTTGTAATCAAAATCACGACCCATGTAAATTCTTTTTTTACATTTCATCATTTTGCGATAGATGAATGAATGAATGAATGAATGAATGAAAAATATTTTACTCTTCGGGACGAAGAAGTAATATGAAAGGGAGGTCTATAAAGTAAAAAATAAAACTAGTAGAAAGAGATTAATGAGGCACTAATTGAGAGAACAGATTACTAAGATTTAAAAATCGAAGATCATCAAGATTAATAGCAGTACAGTAACAACTGTCTCTAAAATTCCAATAATGTATAACGTCATATATTTATTAGAATGCAATCCGGTAATTCTTTGTCGCTCTAAATTCCATGTTATGCCCAATATAAAATTAAGAGCGCCACAGATAAACAATAGAAGTATGGGAACTGTCATTTTTCGAATTGTTAAAAACTATATCGAAATAAAATTTTTAAAATCCGTGATTTGCGGTTTACTACATCATTTTCGTTCGAAAATCGAAACCGTTGTGAGCTTATCCTTAAGAGCCCTCTCTTACTTTGTCAAAGTGATCAGAAAGGAGGAAGAGTTTAAAACTGGTTAGCGTTTGAGTGATTTTATCCAAGGCATCAACGTCATCAGCTGTCAATGTTACTTCACCTTTATCGCATATTTTATTCTTAATGGAATGCGTGTACCTCGCTTGATCTCTGATCAAATCAATGTCCATTTTTCCAAAATCTTTCATTTGAGAATTATAAGCTCAAAATCGCGAACAGCAAAAGCACCAACACTGCTCCACCCATGATCAAAACCAATCGATCATATACTTTATCGTCATTAATCTGTCTTATTTTCATAGGACCAAAAATACTGCGCGGTATTCTTATTGGTTGTAACAGCTTTAGGGCTTTATGTGTCATTGAATTGATGACAACGTAGATTTCATTTATTTCTGAATACCAAAAATTCTTCATGGCGCTAACTTTCACCTTACAATTGCATTACTTCCATTAATTCCTGTAGTTCAAATCATTACATATGTCTAATTCGAGGCAATGTCGTTCATCTAGCCTCGTTATTGATTTAGTTTATTTCTTTTTCACACCTAAAAAATGTTATGAAAAAAGTAATGATCACAGTCTTGTCTTTTGTAATGTTGGCCTTTGTTTCATTATGGGTCGAGGGGAGTGATGATCTTGATTTCACATCCAATACAACGCAATCCCAGAACGACAAAGTGAAAATTAAGAAGGAAGATCTTCCAGAGACAGTCAAAAACACGCTCGCTGGAAATGCGTTTAAAGGATGGAATGTTGAGAATGCTTACAAACTAAACAATGGAGAGTTTGAGGTACAGCTTAAAAAAGATGGCGTCTCACAGACTGTGAAGTTTGAAAAAGATGGAAAGGTAAAATAGTTTAGTCCGCTATGTTTTTCATCTACACCCACGTGAATTTCGCGTGGGTGTTCTTTTTCTATTACCTAAACAAAAATGTTATCAGCTTGCTACCTCGATCTTTACCTTTGTATTTTTTAGTTTTTCATTTTTAATATTTGCCAACACTTGATTGACCAAGGTGCGCTTCACGGAAACGTAGGAGGAAAAATCAAGTGTGGTGATCAGCCCAATGTCGGCGCTTTGCAGTCCGCCCTTTTTAGTAAGCAGTCCAACGATATCGCCCTTGCTGATCTTATCTTTTTTACCTGCGCTGATGTACAAGCACGAATAAAGTGGAGGAAGTGGTCGTTTCAATTTTTTATCGACAAAAATTTCTTCCACCGATTTATCAATATAGCCGGGCAGCGTTTCATCATTAGCCAAAACCAGATAGGCTTGTCCTTCTGAGTGCATGCGAGCGGTGCGACCGTTACGGTGAAGAAATGCGTCTTGTTGTGGTGGTAACTGATAATGCACTACGTGTTTGATCTCAGGAATATCCAAGCCGCGCGAAGCAAGGTCGGTAGCAATTAAAATATTGTGTGCCCCACCCCTGAATTTGATCAGGTTCTTTTCGCGATCGATCTGCTCCATTGCACCATGCAGAATCCCGTGTTCAATTTTATGTTGGGTAAGTAATGCACTAATGCGATCCACGGCATCACGATGATTGCAAAACACCAAACACACTTCCTGATTAAATCCTGCCACAAGCCGCATGAGCGTTTCTACTTTGTCGATGCTGGAAGTGTGAATCAACCTCAACTCTAGCTTTGAGTCCTTTTCGTTCTTCAAGTAGTTGAGTGTTTCTGGTTTTGTGAAAGGCAGAAATTCAGGCCAAGCATCCAAACGAGTTGCAGATGTAAGAATGTGTTGTTGTTTTCCAGTTAGGGCTTTAAAGATCACAATCAATTGTTCATGAAAACCCATCTGCAATGATTTATCAAACTCATCCAGCACTATCATTCTTACTTTGCGAGCATCAAATGATTCTCTAAAGATATGGTCTGCCAACCTTCCGGGTGTTCCAATAATCACAGCGGGGGCATCGCTCAAACTATTTTGTTCGATCTTCATCGAATGACCTCCATAGCAGCAACTCACTTTGAAGGAAGTCTTCATCAACTTAAAAACTTGTTCAATCTGCAAAGCAAGTTCCCGCGAAGGAACAACAATCAAAGCTTGCACTCCCTCAGCACCCGCTCGTAGCTTATTAATAACAGGTATTAAAAATGCCAGTGTTTTTCCTGAACCTGTTGGTGCCAACAACATCAGATTATTAGCGGAGGCAGCCTTTTCAATAACTGCACCCTGCATTTCATTGAATTCGGGTATAGAAAGGTTTTTAAGATACTCCGCGTAAGTCTTATTGAGATTGTTTTGCATCACGCAAAGGTAGCTTTATACTGATGCTTTTAAATACTTTTTCCTTTATCAACATGTTGAGCTGGTTCCCGAAGCTCAATGTTACAAAGTCTTTGCAAAGACCATCAACTTACATGTAACATCTAAATAAATAAGTGTTTTAATAGTTAATAGATGGAAGGCGCCCGATATCATCCATCCAGCGTCAGTTAGCGGTCATGCACTAAATAGAATTTACAAGTCGATGATGATCGATGTGAAGTTATCGCAACTCTATGAAAATAAAAAAAGTCAAGCTTTTGGGCTTGACTCTATTTATTAAGTAGAAAATGTTTTTATAATCAGCTCAGCTTCTTTTCAAGTTCTTGAATTTTAGCCTGTGCATTATCATTGCCGAGTGAATAAGAAAGTTTATACAACTCCAGGGCTTCACGTCTTGTTTCTTTCTTTTTGCGTGGAGCAAATTTGGTGCGATCAGCAGCTGTTTCAAGGGCTTGCGCCTGAGCAAAGTAGAGCCCAGCTACCTTTATTCTGTTTTGATCGTTGATATCTTTCACGAGAGCCTCCAAGGCAGAAACATTTCCGCTTTTAAGTTTGATCATTTCTTTTTGACTCGATATTGTTGAATCCTTTTGATTAAGGCTTGCTGTAAGACTGCCGTTTTGATCGCGTAAGTTGATCACCTCAAGTTGAAGCGTAACAATCTCCTTCGATTTTGAATCAATATCTGCTTTTAGTCTGTGTATCGTTGCCGATGAAGCCGACTTGGAGTCTTTCAGTTGATTTTCCAAAGCCGCAATCTTAGCCTGTGACTCCTTAATATGGGTATTGATGGCATTAAGTCTGTTTACGTACTCGGCATACGAGATACCTTCTACAATTCTTAAACGCAACACATGGCGATTCATATCGATTGAATCAAGGATGATGCCCACTTCATTCATGGCAAGCTCAGTCTTCTTGCTTTCGATGAGGGCGTTGTTGAGCGAATCTACTTTAAGTTGAAGATGTGCTTTTTCTTTTGTGTCACAGCCGAAAAGTGTTGCTGCCAAGGCAACTGCTAAAATGTATGTTTTCATTGGTTTGGTTTTTTTAAGTTTCTCTCTTTAGTTTATAAGTGTCATGTATAAGTCGCGCTTATAAAGACTGAAGCAATGTAGAGCCGATAATCCCAAGCTTGTTACACAATGGAGAGATTGAATTACATTATTCACTTATTCGAGAATCATATACCTGGTTACGGAAATTATAAAGATGAGATAAGCTTGTGCAGTTCTTCCTTTGTCTTGCCAAGCTTCGTTTGAAGTTTCCCCATCATCTCATCATGTTTTCCAGTTACCAGCAAAAGATCGTCATCGGTTAACGTAGCATATTTTTGTTTTAATTTACCTTTGGTCACATTCCAGTTTCCAAGTAGTTGTGTAGTATTCATTTTTTTAATAATTAGAATTTTTCCCTTCTGGGGACAGTAGTGAAATTATTTTCACTCAAACAAAGGTGGGGAACATCATTCCTTTAAGCATTACACAACTAAATCAAAGGATTGTAATTCTCACGCATTTGCGTGCGAGAGAAGTAAGTTTAATGATTTCTGGAAATAGAATAGTGATTTCAAACACTCAAGAGCCGAGTGCAGTAGGAACTGAAGAAATTATTACTGGTTACACTCCCGTATTCGGACCCATGAAAGTTCCCCAATAACTATTGACATCAAAATAATGACCATTAGTTTCGGGCCAATGATCTTTATCAAAACCTGGTGCTTTTTCTAAAAACTTCTTTTCAATGTTAAGCACAAAGTCTTCATTTATCGTATTCAATTTTATGGCTGAAAAAGGAACGGCAAATAATTTTTCGCCAAATCCCATAAAACCTCCAAACTCGATGATTAAATACTGAACTCTCCCATCCTTCAGGTTCAGCATGATGTCTTTTATCTTTCCAATGCTTTCGCCTTGCGGGTTCTCTACATTATCACCTATTATGGAACTTGCTGTTAACACATGTACAGGTCTGTTTGCATTAGCACCTAGTTGATTCTGACCTGTTGCATTTTCTTTTTCAAGATTTGATGAAATATTCATTTTTTCAAATTTTTATTGTATTTCCGTTATTCGAAAGTTTCAAGTCACTATCAACTGGTTTTTTAAATAGCTTATCCAAAACAACCTTTCCGATTGATTTAATCGAATCAGAATTTTGTGCCACTAAGGTTGCTACAGTAAATTGTAAAAGCGTACCTAAAATTTTCTTTATCGGGTTCGCTGATGAACCTATTAAAATTGCCTTGGTGAAATAACCTGTTGTTAACCCAATCACATTACTGACTATTCCTTCTTTGATTTCAGTTGACGATGAAGCTTCTTTAAAAGTGTGCTTGATCAGATTAATAGGTTTTAAACTTTCATAAGTATCATGAAACTGATCTCGCAAAAGAATCCACTCACGCGAGCGTTTTATTTGCAACCGGTTAATGGAGTCTGTTAACGCTTGTAATTCACTACTCCTTTTCATTTTGTTTTGTCATTTGAGTGATGATTGAATTGCTAACCGGTTTTTTAATCCACTCGTGACGAAAGATGTAAAGAAGAGCCATCACCACTGCATAGAAAATGGCTACGACAAAAAAGCCGTAGTATGGTTTGCCCAGTAATTCTCCCAGCCACATGGCAATACCAATGTTGGTGACCAACGTGAACACCGCCGCAACCATAAAGATTGCGAATTGAACCGCCAACGAGGAAACCACATCAGCCGATTTGTCTATAGCTGTTAGCTTAAACAATTCCAAGCTTGTTTTGCTGTAATCCTCAGCTCTTTCAAAAAGCGTTTCAATGGGTGTGGCTATGTCGTTCATATTAATGAGTGATTTAGATTAATAATGATTTAACAAACCAAAGCTCAAGCCAATCCATTTTTTACTTCTTTCTTGATCTCATCAAATTTTGCTTTTCCTTTTGTGCTCAATTCTTCTGCTTGATGAATCGCAGTCTCGTATTTTTTCGAGGCCTCTTCAATAAAGCTGTTTAACTTCTTCGTTAAATCATTGGTAAGGTCTTCGCCTTTGCTTAAGATTTGATTTCTTGTTACGCTTCCTTTTTCTGGCGCGAACAAAATTCCTAATACGGTACCAACTGCAACACCTGCCAATACACCCAATACTACTTTTCCTGATTCCATAATTATTTTTATTTTAATTCGTTGATGATTTCCTTACAAGCAGTTTGCTTTTCAAGACAACAAGGTGAGTACTTTAATTTATTAAGGCATTATACAATCCAAGAGATAGATTGTACAATTCACAGATTTTATTTTTGAAGTTGAGTGACCCGTTTAAGATTAATGGAATTCGAACCCAATGGAAATGAAACGATTGGTCCGCTATGCGAGATGCCACTGACTAATTCTCTTTCAAAATAGACGAGCTCCTTTTTGCTATTGCGTTCCTGAATAAAACAATAATAGATTCCATCGACGTAACGGTTTACAATCAACTTCATTGATGGCCGTATTCGCTCACTTACAATTTCACCGATTTTATATTTGTTTTCCATAATAACTCAGATTAGCTGATTTTCAATTTTCCTTTCACTTCTTTCCTCTTCTTTATTCTCAACGAATTTGAATCTATTCAACGTATAAAGTCTTACACAATTTTGAGAGGCTCTTATATAAATCACAGAATTTTAGATGGATTAACTTTGACGCTCCTGGCGCAGCATTTTTCCTCCTATTTCAACTTTGTTAACACACGATCGCCTTCGTATTTTTCTCTTGGTTCTTCATTATTCAATTCATGCATCTCTCGATAGGCTCTTTGTAATGATTCAGGGATTGGGCCATGATAAATAATTTTGTAACAGGAAAAACCATTGTAGGGAATGCTGTCATTGCTCGAATAAAATTTCACTCTATCCATCGTTCTGTTCTTAACAAAGAACTCTCTAAACACTCTGTCCCTTTCTCTTACTAGTTTCTTGTATTCAGCATTTACCGAATTATTAGCTAGGTAAAAATTGCACTTGTCCTGGATCGTAAACATCAATGTGTCACCGGCTCCTCTACCCTTCTTTAGCAGGCGCATGAAGGCAGCATCTTTGATCGACATTTTATTTACTCTTGCAGAATCTTCATGGGTAAAGGATTTTTCTTTACCCTGCGATGAAAGAAAATATTTTTTCTTCGCTTCAAAAAAAAGAATCTGTTCCTTTTCTTTCAATGAGTATTCGTTCGAATAGACAGTTATGCTTGATTCCTTGTTCTTGTCAAGAAACTCTGCCATCGTTTTGATGAAGTGTTTTTGACTACTACGAAGTTCACGCTGACGCATGCCCCATTCCAACGTGAGGGAGTTTTCAATTTCATCTTCTGCGGTTCGCAATTTTATTCCATACGGAATGGTCGCCGGTTTAACAAAAACATTTTTGAGCAAATCCATTACTGCATCGTGCAAATGAAAATGGGGATTCTTAAGATTACCCGAAATAGGAATATCATAATCAATTACGTTGCTGCGTTCACGAACGAAAGGCATCACCCAATTCAACGGAATCCACCTGAAGTTTCTATTTCTTATTCTTTTCGATAAGCGTGGTTCGATAACCAGTACGTGATTGACACTTTTGATTTCACCATTCCGCACATTCCACACACCATTGAGGTCGATCGTTCCCCGATCCATTGGAAAAGAGGTGTAAGAAATCAAATATGGATTAAATGCGCTCGCCGGTATTTTATTAAGATGATAGTACATGTCAAAATCTCCACTGTCCTTTGGATTGATACTTAGCGTTACGGATAAATCACCAAATGGCTTTATTCCAGATTTTATGTACATGGCTATTCGCTTGTTATTTTTATTAACAGAGTCAGCTCTTACGCTGAGTGAATTCGCGCTGATACTAAATTGCTCATTCAACGAAAAGTCACTGAACTTAAAATCGCCATTCGTTACAATTAACTTATTAATTTTATACTGGCTATGAAAAAAACTTCGGTTCAGTTTTTTAAGGTAGCGGCCAATTTCAATAACCAGGTTAAATCGACTTGCCTGTGAAGTAACGTCGGAGATATTTGAACCTTTTTCTCCAAATAACATCTCAGCGTTATTTAGTGAGTCAAATTCTTCGTACTTAAGAAAAGGATGGTGTAGAACAATCGAGTCAAAATGAAATATTTTATGGATTGGACTTATTCGTTCGATCGCGATCACTAATTTATCGAAGGCTACATAATCATCTTTAACTGTTTTGCCCAAATGAAAATCGCTAAATGAAAGCCGGCCGCGCATATCCATGTTATTAGGGTCCTTAAAATTCCCTGTCGATTTTACTGTTGCATCCATCTTTGCCGAAAACACTCCATAATTAATAAGTTCCCACAGGTACTGCCGGATAATCTCTAAATCAAAATTCCTGATTGAGGTAGCTAGCCGATAGTCCAGGTTTTCCACGTTGATTGTAAAATTCCCTTTCATCCCACCCTTTCCATCTTGAGATAAAAAAGAAAATGTTGAAGCAATGGTGTCAGCATCCCATCTCTTACCGGGGCTCTCCATATTCAGATCTTTGACCAGGTAATTTATTGGAATTGCCTTTTCACGATAGTAAAATTCACCATGTTCTATTTTGACTTTGAGAATATTAACCTTGAACGATGATTTACTTGATGACAATGAATCTGGAGTGAATCTCAAAATCAGATCATCAAAATTAAAATGCTTTTTTGTATTGATCACTACTCCTCGCGGGTGATCAAGGACCAACTCTGTTATCTCAACCGTTTTTGAAAATAATTTTAACAGTGAAAAATCAGCACTGACATTTTCTGCGGAAAAGAATAAGGTATCCTTTTTTACCTCGTAGGCCTTAAAGTTGTTGAAATGTACAAACCCGGTAAAAGGATTAACATATGCCCAGTCCATCGTAATTTGTCTGCCGGTATATTTTTCGTCATTGCTTTCGACAAGATATTTAACCAGAGGAGAAATAAATAAAATAGATAATACTACTAAGAGAATAACAATACCCGAAAAAATCAGAAGTGATTTTTTTATTTTACTTGCATTACTTTTTTTAGTTAAAAAACGTATCATAGTGTTCGATAAGCTTTTAGAGATTACTGTATTTTGACACTATTTTAATTTTGAAAAGTATCACCTTCAATTATCACCTCTTCCTCCGACCCATAACAATTTCCACGGAGAACGATATCACTGCAGGTACTAGCAAAATATGAATTATACCACTAGCTGAATAACCAACAACGCCAACAATCCAGAATATCAAGAGCACTGATGCTACGAGATACAAGATATTTTCCATAATAAACTTTTCCATATAAACAGGTTATTCACTGTTTGACGTTTCAAGAAATTAGTATCAATAGAATTTTCACGATTACAAAAGTAACCACTGTTGGTTCCGGCTCCGTTACACAATTATGGAGTTGAGTTACATCATTCACAAATTTTGAAAGAACCTTAATCATCTATGTCATGCCTCATCCTTTGTTGTTCTCACCAAGCCAATGCCAGCCATAAAAAATATCAGGCCAAGAATGCCATAGATAATAAGTCCCTTGACACTGCGTTCGCCTGAAGTATTGACAAACAATACAGCAGTGTAAATGAGGCCTCCAATGCCGAGAATGGAAAGAAGCGCTCCGAAGATTCTTTTAATATTCATAATATTTTTTGTTTTAGTAGAGAAAAAGAAAGGGCTGCTAAATTTCTTTTCGCAGCCCTGATCTTATTTTACGATATGCAGTTTAAATTATTTATGCGGGATAACATCAATCACAACGGAACGGTTATAAAACCTTTCTTCCGGGAAGTTGTTTTCAAACTGTGACAAGTTTTGATCTTCACCAAAACCGTACGATTCAAATTTAACATCCGTTCTGGCGACATTAGCCAAGCTTTTTTCAAGAATTTTTCTAACATCGTTGGCACGAGCAAGGGAGAGTTCTTGATTATGATCTTCATCTCCGATCGTATCGGTATAACCATGAATAATTACTGACGCGCCTTTAGGAATTTTTGGTGCCACAACATCAGTGAGATACTTTTCGTACGCCTCAATCGCTTTTGAATCGTTGAACTCATAAATCACAGTGAAACGCATTCCTTCTTCATCTTTGTCAGGTGTCCAAAGTACCATGTGCACGGTGGTGTCCTTTCTGGTAGTAACACCATCTTGACCAACCATTGTAAATTTAAAATCACCTGAAGGGCGATCGCCTAAAATAAATCTACCGGGTATGCTAGCATCTTCTTCTGTATAAGGTCCAAAGTTTTGGATGATTCCTTTTTCATCTCTTACTTCCAACGACCATCTGGTGAATGCTTTTTTCGCTCCTTTCACTTTGATCTTAATATAACTGTCAACAGGCGCTGGTTGAACTCCAACTATTTCCACTGGCTTCAATGGGGTTTCAGGACCGGTCTGATATTCCAGCATCAACGCTGGTGACTCACTCCAGATAGAAACTCTGCGATCGCCCTGACGCAAGAGGTCAAGTTCAAGTGTAGCTCCTTTTTGTTCAGCAGCTAATCTTGGTTTGATACGACCTTCAACCTTGATTCTTGTAGGACTAATTCCAAATACACTTACCAAGTAGTGTTTGACAGATTCTGCCATGGCAATTCCATCTGGTTTACCTTGCATAGATGCTCCGGTCAATCTCACATCCGCATTAGGATTTCTTTGCATGCGATCACCCAATATGTTGAGCACATTATAATAGACGGTCATTTGTCTTGAAGAGCGACCTGAAAGTTTTTTAGGTGTAAATACTTCCAACCTGTCTTCCTTGAAATCTTTCACCTGATCTTTGGTGAGCAACACATAACGATTAGGTATTTCTGTTGATCCTAAATCAAAGAACACGTAGTTGCGTATTGGGAAAGTTTCCCGCACTCTGCGCTCAACAGGAATGTTAGCAGGAGAATAAACGGTGAACTTAACTACTGGAGCGACAACCATGGCTTGAACTTCCGCAGGCTTCTCAACCAGATGACCTCTACCAAATTTAATTGCAGCACCAGCTCTTAAAGTGGTTACGGTCCACGTTTCAACTGAACGAGGTGACTGACCAAAATAAGGTTGGAAAGAAACGAATGGCGAAAGCACAGTTTGTGTTTTTCTATTTTCTGATGAAAGTAGAATATCATATCCTGCACCCACTTGCATCGATAGAAGCATTTGATTCACACTACTAAAATCTGCTTTCACTTCAGCAGGTTTTACTTGATCCGTAATAAGTGGATTAGTTCCCGCCTGGTATTCAAATTGTTTCGAATAATTAAAAGCAAAACGAGGGCCTGCAAATAAATACAAATTAGACCTGAACGGAGCAAAGCGTAAGCTCGGCTCAACGGTAATGTAACTTAAGTCAGTTGATAAGTTTTGCGGGCAATTGCAAGGCGAAAGTACTTGATCGAACTTTCCTGCACGATTATCATATCCGGCTTGAAACATCAACCCAAATCTTGAATCAGGTTTATGATATTCCACCAAAGGAGCAAGATATAAACCCATTCCACTACCATGACCAAATGCAGTAGGCACTGTCAAACTAGAATTCAACTGTTGCGTAGTACCTTGATAGAAGTTAAAGTTTGCACCTGCCGCAACACCAAACCACCAATTGGGTTTTGTATAAACGGGAAGCGCTTCAACTTTAGGTTCACTCGACTTTGCAGGCGGCTGTGCCTTCAAAGCTGATTGGATACCTGTTATTGCGATCGCGCTGAAAAGAATATTTCTGAGCGAAGAGGAATAGGATCGCGCTATGCGCGACCCTATTTTAAAATTATTTTTAGTTTTCATATTGATTCGATTAAGGCTTATTGATAATGTTTGTGCTCGTCATGATTACAGTCCCATTTCTGGCTAGCATTCTTCCATCGGCAACAGCTCCTGAATTCATCGTGATGTTTGAAAGCGCTAAGACGTTACCTTGAAAATGTGTAAAGTCGCCGATGGTAGCGGAACTGCTTACTTGCCAAAATACATTCTTGGCTTGTGCACCTCCCGTTAGGATAACATTACCACCAGCAGCTGACGGGAACGGACCTGAACCCACTGAGGTGAAAGCTGAACCAACCTGGAAAATCCAAACTGCATTAGCATCACCTTGTGCATCAAGCGTAAGGTTACCATTCTGTAATAACATAGTAGATGCTGAAGTATAAATACCAGGGGCAAGTGTTTTACCACCAAGATCGGCAGGTGCAACGGCAGGTGCTGGTAGCGTTGCTCCAGCAGCAGTGTTGTATGCGGCAGTCAAATCATTTTGCGCTTGCAGCAACATAGCTGCAGTTCCGGGAGGTGCAACATCATCAGAAGCATAAATTGCTCCACCGACAATTGTTGCCGGAGGGAATCCTGTTACTGATGAACGAACACCCGGATAAATTCCAACATCTAAATTGTTAATGACACTGAAGCCAGCATTATTACTCACACCAACTCCGGCGATAATACCAAACCTTGCCACCCCGCCGAGGTTAATTACTGGTGGGCCTAATGACGCACCCGTGTTAAAGGTCCAAACGTAGTTGCTTGCCAATGGAGTACCGGCAAGATTTTTAACACCTGTTGTAAATGTAGCGGTGTAGGTGTTACCCGATAAAAGATTGCTGGTTGGTGTAAACGTTGCAGTTGTTCCAGAATAATTAATTGTTCCAGTAACTGGAGTTACTCCTGTCATTAAGGTAAATGTCAATGGTGTAATCGTTAAGGGATCCATCGCTTCGCTGAAAATTCCACTGATGACTTTATTAAGTGCAACACCTGTCGCAAGATTTAAAGGATTAGTTGAAAGTACAGTTGGAACGGTGGCAGCAGCAGTAGTAAATGTCCAAACGTAATCATTAGCCAATGGAGTACCAGGTACATTCTTTGCTCCTGTTGTAATTGTTGCCGTATAGATAGTATTCGATGCAAAAGGGCTTGCAGGTGTAAATGAAGCTGTTGAACCAGTATAGGAAACTACGCCAGTAACTGCTGTTGCTCCCTGCTTCACATTGAATGTCGTTGATGTAATCGTTAATGGATCCATCGGAACACTAAAAGTTGCTGCAGGCACTTTGTTAAGTAATACACCAGTAGCATTATTTGCTGGATCTGTAGAGACTACAGTAGGAGCTACTAATGCACCCGTGCTGAACGTCCACACATAATTAACTTGTAATGCATTTCCCATTGCATCTTTAACTACTGTAGCAACCGTGCCTGTATATGTGGCACCCGGTGCGAGTTTAGCGCTCGGAGTAAAGATCATCGTAAATGTTGCTGCATCGTATGTCAGGGTGCCTGACATTTCAACTCTGGTTGTTCCGTTTACGCGGCCACCAGGACTACCAGGGCTAAGTAACGTAAACGCGGCTGGTGTTATCGATGCCGGGTCCATCGCTTCATTAAAAGTTACCGTAACAATTTGCGTTAGCGGAACATTGGTTGCAAGATTTGCTGGACTCGTTGAAATTACTAATGGGCACGTGCCGATTTTTCCAGTTTTCTCATCTTTGCATCCACTCATAAAAGCAGCCGAGAATAGGGCTACCATTGCGGTTATCAAGATTTTTTTTGTTTTCATTTTTTTAAATTTTTAGAGATTTTTTTAATCCAATGAGAAGAGGATTTCTCCTCTTCTCTTGAATGTTGTTTTGCGTTCTTGTTATGGTTGCGTCACTGCGTTACCATCAAGAACAACCGCAGTTTGTGCCAAGGCTCTTCCATGAAAGGAAGCTCCTGTTTGAATCGTTACTGCAGTCTGTGATAAAATGATTCCCTCGAAGTGAGAAGTGGTGCCTAATGTTGCAGTTCCAGCTACTTGCCAGAAAATATTTTTGGCTTGCGCTCCACCGGTTAAGGTAATGTTTACCGCATTGCTCACGCTAAGGTTACCGGCAATTTGGAAGATCCAAACAGCGGTTGAGCTTCCGGAAATCGTAATGTCGGATGGCAGTGTAACGGTATTGGTCCACTTGTAAAGTCCGGGAGTCAATGTCATTCCACCAATATTTCCAGTTCCGAGTTCAGAGAAATCCGGAGTAGTGCGACCTGCTGCATCTGTGTATGCCGTGATCATATTGTTCACTGCAGTAGTCAAGTTAATTGGAGTAGGAGCTGCCATGTCTGCAGCATAGATTTTTCCAGTTACTTGTGCTGAAGTTGCATATCCCGTCGCGTTTGTTAACGAAAGTCCTGTGATATATGAAGTCGCTGCTGGACTTAATCCTAAATCACCGGTGACAGCAGAAGTTGAAATGTTAGAGATTGCTGTTTTAGCAAGGATCACATAATTTCCAGCGGCACCTAAATCAACAGCTGCCAAACCAGATCCGGCACCTGCCGTTGTGAAACTCCAAACTTTGTTTGCAGCAATTGGACTTCCAGCCAAATCTTTTGCACCAGTTGTTACAGTTGCTGTATAAGCTGTGTTTGCAGATAAATTATTAGTCGGCTGAAATGTTGCTGTCGTTCCTGAATAAGCAACTGCACCTACAATTGATGTGGTGCCTTGTTTCAAAGTAAACGTTGACGCTGTAATAGTCAATGGATCCATTGCTTTGCTGAAGGTTATAGCAACAATTTTATTTTGCAAAACCCCAACAGCATTGTTAAGTGGATCAGTTGAACTTACTTCAGGCAAAACTAGAGTAGTGAAACTCCAAACTTTATTTGCTGCAATAGCATCACCGGCTACGTTCTTAGCACCAGTAGTAACAGTTGCTGTATAAACTGTATTGGCCGCCAACGCACTAGTTGGTGTGAATGTTGCCGTTGTTCCTGAATAAGCTACTGTACCTACAACTGCAGTTGTGCCTTGTTTTAACATAAATGTGGAAGATGTGATCGTTAAAGGATCCATCGGTCCACTGAACGTAATGGCAACAACTTTGCTTAGTGAAACAGCAGTTGCATTGTCAAGCGGATCGCTAGTACCGGCTACAGGCAAACCAACGGTGGTAAAGCTCCACACCATATCAGTACCAAGCGCTGCACCAGACGAAGATTTTACACTCGACGATATCGTAGCTGTATAAACAGTACTTGCATCCAACATGGAGGTCGGTGTGAAGGTTGCTGTTGTTCCCGAATATGTTACTGTGCCAGGAACTGCTGTTGTTCCTTTCATTACAGTAAATGTTGAAGCGGTAATTGTGGTGGGGCTCATAGCAGCGCTAAAAGAAGCGGTAACAAGAGCTTTGCGTTCCACTCCGACAGCGCTAGCTCCAGGAGTTGTAGAGCTTACAGTTGGTGTTGGCCCCGGATCTTTGTTATCCTTATTACAGCCAACTACTATCAGCATTGTTGATAATGCCAGTAGTTTGATTTTTGTGGTGATGTTCATGTTCATTTTATTTTAGTGAATGTTATTTATAGACCAGAACAGCCGCAGTTATTCCGCAGCAAGTAATTCGTTCAAAAGAAATAGACAGAGGTTTATTCTCTTGAAGAATAACTGAACGAAGGTGAGCTCATTGACGCTTCTTTGTGTTACACAATGAGCTGAAGGTGTTGTAGATATTACAGGTGGTTAAACAACAGCCGGCGTTTGCGTACTGTCAGGTTTGATTACTTGACCAGGCTTGTCGTATTTCAAATGAAGTTCATTCAAAAGTTTTAAGGTTGCAGTTTGATTTTCATGAACCTGTTGAAGCTGTTGCTCGATGGATACTGTAATGGACTGGTGAAGGGCCAAAATTTCTTTTTCAACTTTTAAGTTTAACGCAAGCTTCTTGCTATTCTTGAGCCCGTTTCTATGTTGACTCATCATGATGAATGGTGCTTGTACCGCCGCGATACCAGCTAACAAAAACGTCATCAGCGAAAAGGGATAAGGATCGAAACGATATTTCTCACCAACGGATAAGTTAAATACAACCCATGTTATCACCATTGTAGTAAAAAAAAGAATAGGTGCCCAACTGCTTCCTATGTTAAAAACAACATCAGAAAATTTTTCTCCCAACGTCAGGCTTTCCTCTTCAGGATTGAGGTGATTCTTGGTAATTACTTTTGCCTTATGAATTGTGTCAATAACAGTTTGGTGCAATTGTTTTACTTTTTCATTCTGAAGGATATTAAGATTTTTCATTTTCAATTAATCAATTATGAAGACAGAATCATTTTTTCTTATTCTTTTCTTTTTCCGCGTCTTTTTCATTTTCTATTGCTTTTACTCTTTCCCTTTCCTTAATTCTTTCTTTCCTTTTTAAGAATCCTCTTAAAAGAAAGTTATGACTGGCCGCATCCATATTTTGCTTAAACCCGCCCGCTCCTTGTCGTACATTGATCATGGCAGCATCAAGGTTTTCCGCAAAAATGCTATCCATTAATAACATCCCTATCGTTCCCTTCCCTTCACGAACACTATTCATTACTACTGCAAGATCGCCTGTGATGAGCGCTGCATTATCACTGGTGACCTTGAGTTTATACATAATCTCATCCATGCTTACCTGACGGGCCGTGCCGATCACATCATCATTGGCGAGTTCTTGTTTCCCAACCGTTCCAGGAATGATCACAATTATCTTACTGCCCATCAGCCCGTCAGAGCCAATGATCGCGATCGCGTTCTTTTTGATGAACTTGCGCGTGTGTTCAACAAGCTGCATATCCACACGCACCGTTGAATCAGAAACCTGTTCGATGTCTTCAATAATACCAACATTAATTCCGGAGAAGCGTACGTTGTTACCAACCTGGAGGCCGCTGATATCCGTGAATATCCCACTTACATGAAATGTACTGCTAAACAATTTTTGTCGTTGGCCGATAAAATATATTCCAACGATAAATAAAGCCATCGTAACGGAGACAAACACTCCGAGTTTTATTTTATTTCCTGTTTTCTTTTCCATGATTACTTATCTTTTAATTGTGATTGAAAAATGAGCGCACCCATTTGTCGTTTGATTCGGATAGTTCTTTAAATGTTCCTTCAGCAATGAGTGTTCCCTCTTTAATAATAATGATGCGGTTAGCTACAATACGAGCGCATTCAACATCGTGCGTGATGATCACCGAAGCTGTGTTATATTTCTTTTGTATTTCTAAAATCAATTCACTTATCTCTTTTGATGTAATCGGATCTAAGCCTGTGGTCGGCTCGTCATAAAGTATTATTTCCGGTTTTAATATTAAGGTTCGAGCAAGACCAATTCGCTTTCGCATTCCACCGGAAAGTTCAGACGGCATTTTATTGACAGCATCTTCCAGTCCAACGTTTTCTAACGCTTCCATCACCAAGGCATCGATTTCATCTTTCTTCTTCGTCTTTAAATCACGAAGCGGAAACTCGAGGTTTTCTCTCACTGTCATTGAATCATAAAGCGCAGCACTTTGAAAAAGAAAACCTATCCTTTTTCTCAGTATGTTTAGTTCCCGATTTTTTAAACCTTCTATTTTTTCACCCAGCATCAACACTTCGCCATCATCAGGCGAAAGCAGACCGACCATGCATTTGATCAATACAGACTTACCGCTTCCTGATTTACCAAACACCACCAGGTTTTCTCCTTTTTCTATTTTAAAGTCAATATCTTTTAAGACAACGCGAGTGCCAAATGATTTTGTGATGTGTTTTATTTCTGCAACGCTGGTCTCCATACTCAAATAAATAAGCTTGTAATTTGAACCGCGATCATATCGATAATGAAGATGGTCAATGACCCTTGCACGACGGCAGCGTTTGAGGCTACACCAACTCCTTCCGTACCTTGGTTGGCATTGAATCCTTTATAGCAACCAATCAATCCTACCGCAAAACCAAAGAAGAAAGTCTTGATGACCGCTGGAAAAACATCAGCGAATGAAAGCTTCGCAAAGATTTGTAAAAAGAAAAGATGAAAACTGACATCGCCCTTGAGATTAACACCAACATAAGCTCCATACAATGAAATTGCGTCTGCCAGTATCACTAAAATAGGAAGCATGAGCGTAGTTGAAAGTATTCGTGTTACCACTAAATATTTAAATGGATTTATTCCAGAGACTTCCATTGCATCAATTTGTTCGCTTGCTTTCATTGAAGCTAATTCTGCTCCAATGCCTGAACCAACTTTGCCAGCAAAAATTAATGCTGTGATCACCGGACCTATTTCTCTTACTATAGAAATTGCCACCATGGCCGGCAACCAAGATTCTGCTCCAAACTCAACGAGCGTTGGGCGCGACTGAATCGTCAACACAAGGCCCATGATAAAACCTGTAATTACTACCAGGGGAAATGATTTATATCCTATTAAAAAAGATTGTTTAAGAAGTTCACTGATCTCATAAGGTGGCTTGAATAATTCTTTAATAAAGCGTCTTGCAAACAAGGTGAGTCGCGCAATCTCTTCGAAGAAGTCTCTCAACCATTGGGAATAAAGATTCTCCGAAGGTTTTATAACTACCTTATTAATTATCGCTATCGCTTTTATTTTTAAATCAATGGCCATGTGATTAGTTCGTTATGATTTTACTTCTCTTAATCAATGAGAGCTTAGAACTTGTAGGGACAATATTGCCTAAGAGAAATCCCCAAGGCTTTAGTGGTTCGATATGATCGAAAATAACTTTTATGATTGCTGTTAATGGAATGGAAAGAAACATTCCGGGTATTCCCCAAAATGCACTACCAATTAAAACTGCAACAACTGATATGAGTGCATTTAACTGAACCCGTGCAGCAACAATTTTTGGAATGATGTAATGGTTGTCAATAAATTGAATAACGATGTAAACCAGGAAAACCATGAAAGGATAAACAAGAGAGTCTTTGGTTATAAACGCAATAAGCATCGGCAATGCAATGGCGGCAATCCCACCCAAATAAGGAATCACATTTAGAATAGCTCCTGTAATCCCAAGGATGATCGCATAATCAATACCGATCAAAAGAAGCCCAACAGAATTCAATATCGCAACGATGACCATTTCAAAAAAAAGGCCCACCAAATAACTTTGAATAATTTTTTTTGAATTGGCTAACACTTCCGCTACAGCAATGTGATGTTCATTTCTAAAAAGCCTACGAAAAAACTCTAACAGCAAAGGCTTGTAATACAAAATCATAAAGAGGTAAACCGGTAATAGCGATCCTATCACTAACATGCGCATCACATCCGTAAGGGTTTCTCCAATAGCTAAATTTCCAATCGCATCGCTTTGCTCAGCTTTTATCCAGGTATTAATTGTTGATAGGCGGATGTTGAATTTTTCAGAGACCCAATGTAGCAGCTGCGTGCTGGTAGCAATAAACTTCTCTTTTAATTGAGGATAGGTTTCAGTAAACAAGGTTATTTGTGCCGACACTATATATATAGCAAACAGCAGCGCCAAAATGGCTAAGACAACTGCCAGCGAAATTGAAACTATTTTATTAATTTTTTTTCGGGTCAAATAATTGACTAACGGGTTGAGCAGAATTGCAATCATCGTTGCATACAGGATCGGAACGATGATGTGTTGACCAACATACATCATTAGCCCTAAAGCAAATCCCCCGATGGAAATCAATGCGACTTTTGCATAAAACGGTATTTGAAATGAGTTCTCCATTATTGTCTTACAAAATCTTGAATCGAATTATCACTATTGATACTATATGATGTTTTAATAATCAGGTTGATGAGCGATTCATGCAGCTCGGTCAAATCATTTTCAAATTTCTCTTTGAAGAACCCCCAGTCTTCCAATCCATTCGCATCATAATTATCCATCGTAATTCTCATTTCATTTATTTTTTCCTTCAGCATTGCTAGTTCATCTTCATCGTCTTTTTCGATCTTACTTTTTTTTATTACAAATCGTGCATTGAGCTCTGTCATTCGCCTGCTATCAATTGCTATTCTAGCAGCCACTTCTCTCTTGTAGTTTTCAATTTCGATGAGGTATTCTGTTTCCGAAACACGATCCACCTGAGGTGTATGATAACTGGTAAAGATGGCGAGCGCCAAAAGAGATATTGAAGTGAATACCAGAATAGGTCGCTCATTTTTCATACTGGAACAAAGGACAGTACTATCGACTAAATAGCGTTACACACTGGTTCGCAAGTGTTACATATCTTACTTGTTCGCAACAGGAATTGTATTGCAAGAGGATTGGCTAAAGAGAAAGAATGATTAATATGAGAAACTATTTAATAACATAGTTTAAAGAAAGGCCATTGGATCCATTCATAAAAAATGGTTGTATCGACAAA
>Ga0207155_1036_pt1 | contig 32924 bp, 28 predicted proteins | sample Alteio_BWMinHeat_26_FD_153515 | JGI IMG/M metagenome (GOLD analysis project Ga0207155, IMG submission 153515) | Enriched cells from forest soil in Barre Woods Harvard Forest LTER site, Petersham, Massachusetts, United States -... | ecosystem: Environmental > Terrestrial > Soil > Temperate forest >... | reverse complement strand
CTAATACCTTTATTTTCTTTTTAGGACTGATGGATATTAGCTGGTCGTGCTCATCGGCGCAGCTTATCAGGTTGCCTTTAGCGTCAAAATAGGTACCGTTTGAGCGTAGGGTACTATCCATCCAGAGCGATAACCTCCCATCGGCGCTATACTCCCATATCTTATTATTGGGCTGATCGGTAAAGAAAACGTTGCCCTTTTTATCAACAGATGCCCCTTCCGTAAAGCTGAATTGTTTTGCTATTAAACGGGGTTTTTCCGCGGTATCATAAGGGATGGTTTGTTGCGCATCCAACTTTAACCCCGTTGCCAGGATTAAAATCATAAAAAGAATTTTTTTCATTTTTTTAATGATTCTAAATTTTCATTTCCCTGTAAACTTTTTTCAACGATTCCCATTAAGCGCTCATTATATAATCCAAAATCGCTTAGAGCGATGCAAACAGGGGATTTAATAATACGCAACCTCACTTTTTGAGCCCTTATATATTGTTGCAAACGGATTAAACGGTTTCCGCCAATACTTGTCGCAGTAGCAATTTGCTGCCATTTGCCGTTCTTCCAGGCATCTATCGCAACTTTCTCAATACGCTGACCCAGTTTTATGTTTTCGCGTAAACGTATCACATTAAATTCTACCTCCCGGTGCAGATTTACAACGAGTTGAGGGGTTTTAACATTATCGTCCGTCGCCCAATAACTGTAACGGTCATTATCCAATAAATGTGCCGGCCCAAACTTTTGAAGGTTACCGCCTCTTATATTGCTCGCTTTCAGTGTCGCACCTTGTGCAAGGTTAACATCAAAGGTTGCTCTTAGCATTTCGCCAAATTTCCTGAGTTTCGCGACATCGTCATCGTTTATTAAGCCGCGTTGGTCGGGTTCCAACCCAAGATCAAGGCATGCCCCTCTCCCAACACTTTTGTAGTAAAGATTCAATAATGAATCTGGTGACTTTGCTTTACCATCCTGCGATTTATGATAAAACCATCCCGGCCTGAACGGCACATCGCATTCAGCTGGCATCCAGTATTTACCGTCGCGGTGGCCCTCGGTGCCTTCAGAATCTTTCGTGTAGCCATTACCGGGCATTTTGCCGCTATCCGGCGCGTGAGGTGTATAAGTGGCCCAGCAGGTTTCGCCGGCGTGGCCCTCTTCGTTACCCACCCAGCGTACATCCGGACCCACGTCACCAAAAATCACGGCATTGGGTTGTAGTTTACGTGCTATTCCCCAGGTAATATCCCAGCCGTAATAAGTGGAGCGGTCAATTTTTCGCACTTCTTTTGCGCCGCCATAATAGCCATCGCCACCATTGGCGCCATCGTGCCATACGATGAATAATGGTCCGTAATTGCTGTATAACTCCTGTAATTGCTTGCGATAAACTTCGGTCACATATTCAGGTTTACCGTAGAGCGCGCTGTTCCTGTCCCATGGTGAACAATAAACACCCATTTTCATGCCTAATTTATTGCAGGCGTCGCGGTATTCTTTTAGAATATCCCCTTTACCGTTCTTGTATGGGCTTTTTGAAATGTTGTGTTCTGTGGTTTTGGTTGGCCACATACAAAAACCGTCGTGATGTTTGGCTACGATCACCACACCCTTAAAGCCGCCTGCCTTTGCCGCGCCAACAATTTGCATTGCGCTGAATTGCGTTGGGTTGACGATCATCGGGTCTTCGTCTCCATAACCCCATTCTTTATCTGTATAAGTATCCGGCCCGAAATGGATGATGCAATACATACCCGTTTCCTGCCATTGCAATTGCCCTTTTGTAGGTAGTGGCCCATAAGGTTTTGGGGCAGATTGGCCGAAAGTTAGTGATAACGATAAACAAGCAAATATTGTCAGAATGATATTCTTCACGGTAACGGTATAATTTAGATTTACTAATGTAGGATTTTTGTCGGAACCATGATTTAACAGATTAAATGATTGAAGGACTTTATATTTGTTTTATTATACCGACTCATGAAACTTAAAAACGTTGTTCTTGTATTTTTATGCCTTTTAATAGGTAATACCTGTTTAAAAGCCCAAACGCCTGTTTATAAAGACATGAGCAAACCGCTCGATGAACGTGTACGCGACCTTGTCTCCCGTCTAACTTTAGAAGAAAAAGTTTCCTTGCTTGGTTACAACAGCAAAGCGGTGCCCCGCCTGGGTATCCCGGCTTATAACTGGTGGAACGAGGGATTGCACGGGGTGGCACGTGCCGGTGAGGCAACTATATTTCCGCAAGCGATCGGTATGACGGCTACTTTTAATGATAGCCTGGTAAAACAGGTATCGACTGTTATTTCGACTGAAGCAAGGGCGAAATACAACCTTGCCATAACCAAAGACAGGCATTTGCAATACATGGGGCTCACTTTCTGGACACCCAATATCAATATATTCCGCGACCCGCGCTGGGGCCGTGGGCAGGAAACCTATGGCGAGGACCCCTTTCTAACTGCTACTATCGGCTCAGCATTTGTAAGGGGTTTGCAGGGTGACGACCCTAAGTATCTTAAAGCATCGGCTACCGCCAAACATTTTGCTGTACACAGCGGCCCTGAGGCTGTCAGAGATAAATTTGATGCGATTGTGGATGAAAAGGATTTGCGGGAAACTTACCTGTATGCATTTCACGCATTGGTAAGCAACGCGCATGTGGAATCGGTAATGAGTGCTTATAACCGTGTAAATGGTGTTCCTAATTCCATCAACAAAATGTTGCTCACGGATATTTTACGAAAGGAATGGGGCTTTAAGGGCCATGTAGTAACGGATTGCGGCGCATTGGATGATGTGTTCGACACACATAAAACCTTACCGGGCCCGGTTGAAACTGCCGCCGCCGCTATTAAAGCCGGCATTAACCTGGATTGCTCTACTGTGCTGCAAAATGATGTGATCAAGGCCATCAACCAAAAGCTATTGACAGAAAAGGAAGTCGACCAAAGGCTTTTTGAGTTATTGCGAACTGAATTTAAACTGGGCTTTTATGATGACCCGAATAGTATTCCTTTTCATTCTTACGGCGCAGACAGCGTACATAATGCTTCCCATATTGCTTTAGCGCGTAAAGTGGCGCAGCAGAGCATGGTGCTTTTGAAAAACAGCAATAATATTTTGCCCTTAAATAAGGCAAATTATTCCAGCATGATGATCATCGGTCCGAATGCCGCGGCTTTTGACCCGATGGTAGGCAATTACCACGGTGTTACCACCAAAGTGGTGAATTTTGTGGAAGGCATTACCGCCGCCGTTGACCCATCCACCCGCATCGAATACGATTTGGGCGCTGATTATACCGATACCGTGCATTTTGGCGGCACCTGGGCAGCGGGCAATTCGGATGTTACCATTGCTGTGATTGGCCTGTCCCCTGTTCTGGAGGGTGAGGCCGGGGACGCGTTCCTGTCAAAATCCGGCGGGGACAAAAAGGATTTGAGTTTACCCGCCAGCGAGATTGCTTTTATGAAACGATTGAGGCATGATGTTAAAAAGCCCATCATTGCTGTTATAACGGCGGGTAGCGACGTCGATATTTCGGCTATTGAACCTTATGCTGATGCCATTGTTTTGGCCTGGTACCCGGGCGAGCAGGGTGGCAATGCTTTTGCCGATTTATTGTTTGGCAAAATATCTCCTTCGGGGCATTTGCCGGTAACATTTTATAAATCGATTAAAGATGTACCTGATTATGAGGATTATTCCATGAAAAACCGAACTTATCGCTATTTCAGCGCACCGGTACAGTATCCGTTTGGTTTTGGGTTGAGTTATACGACGTTTGATTATCAAACCAAAGTATCACCCGCTAAAAAGTATAAATTAAAGGATACACTGACGGTCACTTTACAGGTAAAAAACACCGGTAAAATGAATGGCGACGAAGTAGTGCAAGCTTACATCGAATACCCCAAAATTGACCGAATGCCTATAAAAGAGTTGAAAGGTTTTAAACGGGTTACGGTAACACAGGATGGCCAGCAGTTAGTCACCATAAAAATCCCTATTGCTGAATTGCAAAAATGGGACCTTCAAAAGCACAGCTGGATGCTATATCCAGGTGAATACAAACTGATGCTGGGAAGTAATTCGCAGGATGAGAAACTTAGTTTCCCTTTTACTGTCAGATAAAATTCTGAAAATTCCGATTCAGACATTTTTTTGCTAATTTTGTTAGCATGAAGCGTTCAGGAAGTGCGGATTTACCTTTGCATTACGGCTATGTGCCCAAATGGCTGGCAGAGCGCATGGCAAAGTTGGGTTTGGCTGTTGTAGAGACAATTGTGATGGATTATGGCAAAGACGAAGTACTACGCCGCATCAGCGACCCGTTTTGGTTCCAAAGCCTGGGGGCAGTTATGGGGATGGACTGGCATTCGTCCGGCATAACTACTTCGGTAATGGGGGCCTTAAAGCGGGCAATCAATCCGCATAGTCGCGATTTGGGAATTTACATTTGCGGTGGTAAGGGTAATCATTCACGCGAAACGCCGAGCGAATTATTAAAAATCAGCGAACAAACCGGGCTCAATGGCCATGAATTGGTGCGATGCAGCAAGCTAAGCGCCAAAGTGGACAATACGGCTATACAGGACGGTTTCCAGCTATATACGCATAACTTTGTTTTGAGCAGCGAGGGCAAATGGGCCGTGGTACAGCAAGGGATGAGCCCGCAAAGCAAAACTGCCCGCCGTTATCACTGGCATTCTGAAACGCTTACCTCTTTTGTGGACGACCCGCATACGTCTATCTATGGAAAAAATACGGGCTATATTTTAAACATGGTAGATAAAGCCGCTCAACCCTCCCGCAGTGGCGTAATGCAGATAGCCCATGAAAATCCGCAAAATATGCTGAGCGAAATCAGTAAGTTGGTTATGCCATCGCACCATGAAGTAAAAGCCAGAGATGTTGATTTGAAGCGCCTGGGTGCGGTGCTCTGGCTGGCACACGAAAAACGTCCGGCTGATTTTGAAGAGTTGCTTTTACTCGAGGGCCTCGGCCCGCGTACGCTACAATCGCTGGCTTTAGTGAGCGAAGTAATACATGGTACATCATCTCGCTTTAAAGACCCGGCCCGATTTTCCTTCGCACATGGCGGCAAGGATGGCCACCCATTCCCTGTTCCTGTCAATGTGTACGACGAAACTTTAGGGGTACTTCAAACCGCCATCTACAAAGCTAAATTAGGCAACAATGAAAAAAGCGAAGCTATCAAGCGCCTGCATATAATCGCCGAAAGGGCCGAAAAGGATTTTACGCCGAATGCTAATTTTGAACAGGTAATAGAAACCGAGCGAAACAACTCCTGGAAATATGGTGGCCGTACGGTAATGGGCAAAGCTAAGCCGCCGATGGAAATGCAACTGAGGTTGTTTTGAAAATAAAAGCTCCATTTCAAGGAAATGGAGCTTGAGGTTGTTCTTTAAGCGGAGCTAATACCAGCGCCCCCTGTCGGAACCGTATCCTCCATTAAATATATTTAGTAAAAGCAGGATAACAGCTATTACAATAATGATATGGATGGCATCGCCGCCAATGTGGAAGGCAAAGCCCCCGAGCAGCCAACTGATTACCAGGATAACTACGATGATGTAAATTAAACTTCTCATAATTATACAACCTGCATTATACGCGATTGTTTTGTAAGTTGATAATAAAGGCTTTAGATAATAATCCACTAAATAAAAGTTATTATTTTATTGGGTAATAAAAATGCACCACCTTTTTGGCCCTTCCCCCGGTTGAGCGGTAAAACTCCAAAGCGTGAATATCCGGCTCATCGGCCTGCACAAAAACTTCTTTATATCCTTTTCGCCGGCAATATTCGGTTAATGCGCACAATAGTTTTTTACCAATGCCTTTTCTTTGAAACGATGTTTTAACAGCGAGGTCGTAAATGTAAACTTCTGATGACCCGAAATAATAAGAAGGTAATATATGAGCTGTTAACCCGCCGACTATTTCATTTTCCAGCACGGCTTCGAAAACAAGAAAGTCTTTGCGCCTTAGTAACGCGGTAAGATAATCCTCACCCGGCATTTGAAAATCTTTCATTTCAAACACATCCTCAAACAGCCGCAGCATTTCAATAAATTTGACGGTATCGCCAGAGGTTAATTGCTTTATAGTGATATTCATTGTGATTTGAATTGTAAATATACAATGAACATTGCGGACTCATCAGTAACCAATCTAGCCCGTCAGCTACTTCAGCGAAGCCGCTATCTTCCTTGCCGAATCCAGTTGTATTTGCAGCGCAGGCATTATTTTACGGGCATAACCGGAGATAGCTTTTGACTTATCCTGGCTGGCATTTACAAATAGCACGTCGATCTTTCCACTTTTATCAACTACCGATCTCATAAAAGCCTCGTCAAACTGAGGACCCGAAAATTTGGATATACTATCGATCAATTTCTTGTCTGCAGCGCTGATTTCGCTTGCAGTAGTTATTGAAGCCTTGGCCTTGATATCCTGTAGTTTTTGCTGCGAGTCAGTATAGTCCTTGATCAGCTTATGGGCGAAGTTGGCAACCCTTGGGTTTTTTGAAGTCATTTCGGCAACAGTTGCCGCTTTTATTTCGGCCTGGTTGACTTCGTCCACATTTTTGATAAAAACTAATCCCGCACTGTCAATTTTACTGTCCTCGTTATCTGTTTTTGATTTTTGCTGGTTACATGATTGGATGCAGATAAATGGCATCGCCAGTAGCAGTAAATATTTATTGTTCATAATATGTTAGAAAATTTAGGCCTAATATGATGTTTTTGTCGCCGGTTTATATGCGCGCCAAAAATAATATTTTGAAGATTTTTTTTGAAATTTCTTTAAGTCAAGCTACGCCAAATTCCGTCCTGCATTCACAATGCCATAAACTGTGCGTATCACCAGTTTATTGTATACATCCGTCAAATCTTCGTCTTTCTTTGAATTAAGGCATTGTAGTGCATAATGCTGAACGATAACTAATGGCAATACAATCCTTTCACGCACAGCAATAGAGCGTTTTTCAACGGGATATTCTTCCATTAATACAGTGCTGTCGGTTAATTCCAGGAGCATGGTTTTGCTCAATTCAAACTCATTCTTAAGCATCTTCCAAAACTCGCCGAACTTTTTGTCGTTCTCGATATAAGCCGTCACCCTGAAATCTGATTTCGACATGGACATCATACAATTATCCAGCATGGTCCTGAAAAAACCTGATTTATTGTACAAGTCTTTTACCTCGGCCCATTTCCCTTCTTCCTTCATTTTTAGTAAGGCGGTGCCTACACCATAAAATCCGGGTATATTTTGTTTTAGTTGACTCCATGACGTTACAAAGCTAATGGCCCGCAAATCTTCCAGTTTCAATTGCGAATCTGCATTCCGCTTGGTAGGCCTGCTACTAATATTGATTTTCGAAAGTAATTTGAGCGGACTTAGCTTTTCAAGGTATTCCAAAAATAAAGGATGTTCCCTTAAAGCCATAAATGATTTATAACTCTCATCCGCCATTTCGGATATCAAAGCTTTGCTATCGCTTTTTAGCAGGTCGTTATCATTAGGATTTAAAGCCGAAGTTATACCGGCATTAATGAGTTGCTCCACGTTAAAACGCGCGGTTTCCACGGAGCCGTATTGCGAGCTTACTGTTTGCCCCTGGATAGTCAGCTGAATATGTTCATTGGCAATCTCCGGCCCCATTGATGCATAAAAACGATGTGTTTTACCACCGCCACGGGCCGGAGGACCACCTCGACCGTCAAAAAATGCCAGGTCAATATTGTGTTTTCGCGCAAGCGCAGTCAATTCAAGTTTAGCTTTATAGATTGACCAATTGGCCATCAGGTAGCCGCCGTCTTTGGTGCTATCCGAAAAGCCAAGCATTATAGTTTGGCGGTTGCCGCGCCTTTTCAAATGTTCTTTATAGAATGAATGTACATAAAGGCTTTCCATTACTTCTGCCGCGTGGGACAGATCGTTTACGGTTTCAAAAAGCGGCATAAAATCAACGCTCAGCGATTCCTTGCGCCAGCCGCTCCACAAAAACAGGTTTATCAATTGCAAAATGTCCGATGCACGCTGACAATTACTGATAATGAACCGCTGGCAGGCTTTCTCGCCATTTGAGAATTGTATCTGTTTTACCAGGCGGATGGTGTCCAATGTATCTTTGGTCAAATCGTCCGCATCATCAGGGCAATGGAAATCTGATTCGTTAAAGGGAATGGTTTTGAGTTTATCTTCTTCACTTAACGTATCATAACCTTTATTTAGACCCGATTTTATCTGTGATTGCTTAGTGCAATAGTTAAACACGCTGCGCAATACCCGGCTGTCCTGCCTGATATCGAGCGTTGCAAAATAGCAGCCGAAAAGCTGTACTTTTTGTATAAAACCATCGACAATATTCACAAATAAGCTGCCGTGGTCCGTGATCAGCGTTTCCTTTATAGAGTTAAGCAGCGATAATAATTCGCCCTGAAGATCCTTGGGGTTTTGCTGAACATTGAAGGCATTTTGATAAAGCAGTTTTTCAAGTCTTGAAATTGTTTTTTCAATCCCCCTAAAAGTAATGCGCCTTTTGAGCAGCCTGAAATCGCGATAATAGCAACGAAAAATATCCTGCCTTAAAAAACTGGCGACCGAACTTGTCGTTTCCGCATTTACATTGGGGTTGCCGTCCCTGTCGCCGCCAGGCCAGAAACCGAGTTCAAGTACCTGGTGGTCCTTATTATTAAAATCAAATTCTTCTTCCAGTTTTGCCTGAATAGCTGCTGCGGCATGATAGAAGGTGTTTTCGAGGAACCAAACCAAACTGGCCGCTTCATCAACCGGTGTAGGCGATGTTTTATTGAAAAATGGTGTTTTACCCAATTGCTGCAGCAAAACATCAATATTATTAAGGTCGTTAATTTTTAAAGCGTCGGTCAGGTCATTCATGATGCCCAATACCGTGCCCGGGTAAAACTGAGTTGGGTGAGCGGTAAGCACCAATCGCAGTGAAAAGTTTTTTAGCTTTTCGCTGATATCATCCCGTACCTTGTCGCTTTGGGCGGCTTGTTGTAAAAGACTTTGAAGTGAACCGGTATCGTCCGTACGGCCTATTTTATTGAATGATGAGTCCTCAATCGCGTCAAACAACACCACCTGCCTTTCTATGTACTGGATAAAACGAAACATGCGGTTTATCTGTTCCTGATGATCAATGCCTGGTACATATTTTTCAAAAAAAGATTCGATAATTTCAGTTGGCGATAATTGCAGTGCTGTTCCCTTTTCGCAATGCGAACTGAAGAAAGGCAATAGAATACCGGTATCCTTAACCTGGTAAAAAGGAAGGGTTTGAAATAAACTGTTATACAACTCAAAGCGGGTAACAACCTCCTGGTTAAAAGTAGTTTCCCTGTTGCTGAGTTTCAACGTTGAGGACATAAATAGCGTGATTGATTAATTGGTATTGAAAATTGCTGTGAATTTAATCATCTTTAATATAAAATCCATCAAAAACTGAATATTTAATAATATAAAATCGGTATTAATGCGATAATTGTTAAAACAGGTGCCAAAGATTTAATTTTTGTAAATTTGCATGTCGTTTTGGCAATGATTATTAAGACTTATGAAACCACAGTCGCGGGAAATAAAAAGTTTTTTCTACAGCCAGTATTTTTCTGATGGCTTGCGGATAAGCGCCGGTATTTTATTGCCTTCCCTTGTACTTAATTTTTTGGGGCAATTTAGTCTCGGCATTTCTTTGTCGCTGGGCGCACTTTGTGTTTCCGTTGTTGATACGCCGGGACCGGTGGTTTATAAGCGGAACGCTATGGCAGTGACCACGCTGTGTATCTTCCTTGTGGCAGTTGTTACAGGTTTTGCGCGGTTAAATGTTTATACCCTTGGCGCCGAAATAGCTATCATCACTTTTCTTTTTTCAATGCTTACCGTGTATGGAACCCGTGCCGCCGCAATAGGCACGGGGGCATTGCTAATGATGGTGTTTATGATCGAAAAGGCAACCCCCGCTTCGCAGGTAGTCGGCTATAGCCTCATCGTCACAGCCGGAGGAGTGTGGTATATGCTGTTCAGCCTGCTTTTTTTTAGTATAAGGCCATACCGCGCGGCACAGCAGGCGTTGGGCGAAAGTATTATGGATGTGGTCAAATTTCTGAAAATTAAAGCTGACTTTTATTTGCCCGATACCGATATAGATGACAATTACCGCAAATTAGTATCGCAGCAAATACAGGTAAGCCAGCACCAGGATAATGTGCGCGAAATACTGTTTAAAAGCAGGGTGCTGGTAAAGGAATCAACCAATGCCAGTCGTGTGCTGGTGCTTTCCTTTATTGATTTGGTCGACTTGTTTGAGCAAATCCTCGCTACGCATTATGATTATGCAGAGATAAGGGTACGTTTTGGCAAGACCGGTATTTTGGACGAAATAGCCCGGGTGTTGCACCATATGGCATATGAACTGGAGAACATTGGGTTTGCCGTGCTTTCCAACAGGCGCTACGCCCATTCACATGATTTTAATACCGAACTGGAGCACCTGAAGCTTAAGATTGATGAGGTTGCAGCAACCGAAACGAGCACGAGTAATCTCGTACTAAAGAAAATACTCATCAACCTGCGCGATTTGAATCAAAATATCCATAATATATTCAGCTATTATAATTCGCGGTCATCCAAAAGCCTGATTGAAAAACCCGAAGAGGTTGAATATTCAAAATTTGTTACCCGGCAGGATTATGCGCCGCAGGTATATTTTGATAATTTTTCCTTTTCGTCCGCATCCTTTAAGCACGCGCTGAGAGTCTCGCTGGCATGCCTGGTGGGCTTTACTATTTCAAAACTTTTTATTCACGGGCATCATAGCTATTGGGTTTTACTGACCATCATCGTGATACTAAAACCCGGGTTCAGCCTATCCAAACAACGTAATTATCAGAGGCTTATCGGTACCATAGCGGGCGGTGTTATCGGTGTATTGATACTAAAATTCATACCGAACGAGGATGTGGAATTTATCCTGTTTATAGTATTAATGATAGGTACTTACAGTTTTACGCGGCTCAATTATGTAGTAGCTGTTATCTTCATGACGCCTTATGTGTTCCTGTTATTTAAATTTCTCGGGGTAACCCAAATCAGCCTGGTGGAAGAGCGTATTATTGATACCCTTATCGGTTCGGCTATTGCTTTTATTGCGATTTACCTCGTTTTCCCTACCTGGGAGTTTGAGCAGGTGCAGGAGAACCTCGAACAGGTGATTTATGCCAACACGAACTATCTTGTCAAAATAGCCGAAACGATCACCGGCAAACCGGTTAGCGTTACGAATTACAAACTGGCGCGAAAAGATATTTATGTAAAATCGGCCAATCTCTCGGCCATGTTTGAGCGGATGACCTCCGAACCCAAAAGCAAGCAGAAAAAGGTTAAAGAGATACACAAATTTGTGGTGCTTAACCATATTCTTTCCTCCTACCTGGCCAATCTTTCACAAGGCATTTCAGACAAAAACCTGCATAAAACCCAACCTGAGAATATCCGCCTCATCCGTAAAAGCATTGCTGTACTGAATGACAGCAATAAAAAGTTGGGCGGTAAACCTGTTGAGTTTATTTGTGAAAAAACCGGGCCCGGCATTGAGAAAAAAGCTCTCACTGCTGACGAAGCCTTATTAAAAGAGCAATTGGGTTTTGTAAATAAGATAAGCTATGATATTGCGAGGGTGACGGATGAGATATTGGGGTAAAACAAAATATATAAACAATTTTATTTATTCCCCTCGTAGAAAGCATCCAGGTCTTTCTTAGCTTTTCCCGATAAGATATCTGGTATGAATTCTCTAAGATCTTTACTCATTTTTTTATCATTCTTTAAATCATCTAAAAGCGCTATCACATCAGGATTGTTATAATTGTCAATAATGATTCTTTTTTTCAAAAAATCAGGCCCCATAGCATCTTCTAATACTCTCGAAGTAATCTTATTTTGGTTGTATAATGAATAGCAAAATTTACAGAAATCGATATAATGTTTACCATCAAGGTTTTGCATAGCGCAGATACAAATTTCGACCTGCATAGCATTGAAATTGCTATTAGAAAGAAAGGCCTTAGCGTCATTTAAATAGAAAGCACTATGTTCAAAAATATCTACAAATGCTTTATCATTCAATAATTCCTCATAATAATCTAATTCAAGATTTTTATCGGCTGACATTAAACTATCAAAATTCCTTTTGTGATAGTTTATGTCACTATTACCCTTATTCGAGGTTTGCTTTTCATTGTTTTGGTTGTTGGAGCAACCGGAATACAAACTCACCAGTAAAATCAGGTAAAAAAGAGGGAAAATGAATTTTCTAATTAGTGTCAAGTGCCAGGTTTATGATCCGAGAATAAAGTTAATGAATCTCTGTGCACTCTGCGAAATTTCTCCGTGTACTTTGTGTTTAAAAAAAATTAACCACAGAGGACACAAAGCAGGCACAAAGAAACACAGAGTTTAAAGTAACTCCGTAGCCAAATTAGCCAGCTCACTCCGCTCCCCTTTTTGCAGCGTGATGTGTGCATAAAGCGGGTGCCCTTTTGCCTTATCAATTAAATAAGATAGCCCATTACTTTCAGCATCCAAATAAGGCGTATCGATCTGGTAAATATCGCCTGTAAATACAAATTTGCTGTTTTCGCCTGCGCGGGATATGATAGTTTTTATTTCGTGCGGGGTGAGATTTTGTGCTTCATCTACAATGAAGAATATTTTGGTGAGTGTACGTCCGCGGATGAAGGCCAGCGGCGCGATGGATATTTTATCATTGGTTACCAGCTCATCAATCTTGGCCTGCATCTTTTCATCGTCGCTGAACTGGTCCTTAATAAATTTAAGGTTATCCCATATCGGCGCCATGTAGGGGTCGATCTTTGATTTGATATCACCCGGTAAAAAGCCAATATCCTTATTACTTAATGGCACGATGGGCCGGGTGACGTATATCTGCCGGTAGTACTTGCGCTGCTCCAATGCACAGGCAAGGGCAAGCAGGGTTTTACCTGTACCGGCGTTACCCTGTATGGTTACCAGTTTAATATCCGGGTGCATCAGGGCATGAATGGCAAATGCCTGCTCCTGGTTTTTTGGGAAGATGTTAAACGCTGATTGCTCGGGCACTTTTTCCAACATTCCCGTTTGATGGTTATAAAAAGCTAAAGCCGATTGCTTTTTTCCGTGCAGGCTGTAAAAGTGATTATTGGTGTTAGGTAAAATTTTGGTGTTATCCGATGCAAGCGTTCCCAGTTTGTTTAGTTGGCTTACCAGGCTATCAGCTATTTTATTCAGGATGGTTTCGCCGGTGTAAAGGTCCTCAACATTTTTAATTTTACCGGTTTCGTAATCTTCGGCATTAAGGTTAAGCGCCTTCGCCTTCAGCCGCAGGCAAATATCCTTAGATACCAGGATAACTTTCTTTTCAGGATATTCTTCCTGCAGACCCAATGCTGCATTAAGGATGCGATGGTCGATTTTGTCGCTGCCAAAAACTTCTTCGGCGTCCACCGGGGCAGATTTAGAATCCATCACCACTTTAAAGCTGCCTTTTTCTTTGCCTTTAAGCGGTATCCATTTATTGAGCAGGCTTTTGCGGGAAACAATATCCATCAGCCGGATAAAGCTGCGCGCCTCGAAATTGCGGGTATCATTGCCGCTTTTCATATTATCCAGCTCTTCCAGCACCTGGATAGGCAGCGCTACATCATGTTCCTGGAAGTTCTCAAAGGCGTTGTGGTCATATAAAATAACCGAGGTATCTAATACAAATATTTTTTCTCTCCCGTTGGCTGGCATAGAAGGCTAAATTAGGGAATTTTGTTTGTTGAAAGGTTGGAATGTTGAAATGTTGTGAGGTTGTTTATGATTTTTAAGGCTTCCCTCACGGGGATAGTTTGAGAGGGGTATAAAAGCGAAAACGGAAGCACACTCTTGCGAATGACTTCCGTTCCCTGACTCTTGCACAACCGTAGTTGTACAAAAGCATCAAGTTTTGTGTAGTTGACAGATTCCTTACTCTCGTTAGCCTTGCGGCTTCTGATTTCGTGGTTTCCTTGCGTCCGTGTCCGTGTTACTCCGTAAAATAACCCGGTCGTGTTGCAATGCCCGTTTTCTGCTTGGCTTCGTTTTCTGCGGCTTGCGCCGTGTTGGTCGTTGTTGTCAGCGGTTTGCACCGTTTCGGTCTTGTTGTCAGCGGCTTGCGCCGTTTCGGTGTCGGTTTTCAGCGGCTTGCGCCGTTTCGGTTTCGTTGTTTTCAGCAGCTTGCGCTGTTTCGGTCCTGCTTCTGCTTTCTTAGTATCACGCTGATTCCGGCTGCTCTCGCTACCGTCCTTTTTGTGTACCGAAGTTGACTTCTGTGCTCTTTAGTTTGTCCGAAGACTCCCCCGATTTACTTTCTGTTTTCCTTCCAAGCTGTCAAAGTACGTCGTTCTTGATGTTATCTAAGGTAGTATCCCAGCATACATCTGTCAAGTATTTTTTTTATTTTTTATAAACAGTTTCTTAACAATACAACCATCCCTTGTTAACAATAACTTAGTCTTGATTTATAGCCGATTGCCGATTTAAAAACTCAATTTTTCGCCCGTTGCTAACAGTATGCTTATTAACAGGAAATCAATTTTAACGCCTGGCTGAAAGATGAAATTCTTCCCAAAATTATCAAAACCTTAAAATTTTTGTTTTAAATACCCTGATTATCAGAGTGAAAATATCGCATAAAACGGAAATATTTTTTTCATTTCAGGCAATATTTGTCAAATAAAAAAGGCCTCCAATTTGGAAGCCTTCTATAATAATGGTTTTTTAACCCGTCGTTATGAGTTATATAATGTTTGTATCATAAAGCACCTGGTTCATATTGCGTACGGCATCAGCGCTTTTGTTGAATTCAGCCTGCTCAGCATCGCTTAGTTTAAAATTCACGATTTTTTCCCAGCCGCCTTTACCTATTATAACAGGCACAACCAGTGATATGTCTTTTTGACCATATTCGCCATCCAAAGCCACACCGCAGCTAATGAGTTTTTTCTCATCACGAACGATGCTTTCAACCATTGCCATGGTACCAGCGCCCGGAGCATACCAGGCTGATGTGCCGATCAGTTTAGTCAATGTAGCACCGCCAACCATTGTTGCTGCGACTACTTTATCCTGTTGTTCTTTGCTTAGCAATTGTGTTACCGGGATGCTGTTCCAGGTAGCGTGGTTAATTAAAGGTATCATGGTGGTGTCACCGTGACCACCGATAACAACTGCATTCAAATCGGCAGGTGAGCAGCCCAGTTCCTGGCTCAGGTAATATTTAAATCTTGATGAATCCAGTGCGCCGCCCATGCCCAGGATGCGATTTTTTGGTAAGCCCGAAGTTTTCAATGTTAAATAGTTCATCGTATCCATTGGATTAGATACTACTATTATAATGGTGTTGGGCGAATACTTCAATATGTTTTCGGTAACGCTTTTCACAATACCCGCGTTGGTGCCTATTAATTCTTCGCGGGTCATGCCCGGTTTGCGTGGTAAACCCGAAGTAATTACTACTACTTCCGAATCTGCTGTGGCAGCGTAATCATTTGTAACGCCTTTGATCTTGGTATCAAACCCCAGCAGGGCCGATGTTTGCATCATATCGATAGCCTTGCCTTCAGCAAAACCTTCGCGGATGTCTAACAAGATCAATTCTTCTGCTAATTCTTTTCTTGCGATATTATCTGCACAAGTAGCGCCTACTGCCCCGGCACCAACAACTGTAATTTTCATATTCTAAAATTTAAGGAGGAAGACAATTAAAGGAATGACTTCATTAACTTATGGTTACCGGGCCAAATCCGCGGCAATTTTAAGAAAATTTTATAAGAGCGGCTTAATTAATTGAAAATATAACATAGTATGTACAAAGACTGTATTTTTTATGATTTTCATTATTTCTTGGGTTAAAATCAAATGTTTTTTAACAATTTCCTAAAACGAGATATAAATACGGTCAGCAAATGGATTTCTTTCTAAAAATATGAGTTTATATAAGCTAAGAAAAGGCATTTGAGATGAAAAATTGTGTTTGTTCCGAGATTTTGTAGGTTTGAAGGAAGAGTTTTGCTCATTTTTGTAGTTTTATCCACATTTTTGAAAATAATTTTAATTTTTTATCACAATTATGATGAAATTTGTAAAAAATATTTACATTCGCCTTGATAATTGAATTAATCATTTATAAAACTATATTTTCGATCCAATTCCAAAAAAACAACCAAACAATGGCAAAATTAGAGTACATCTGGCTTGATGGCTATAAACCAACTCAGAGCCTCCGTAGTAAAACAAAAATTGAAGGTGATTTCAGCGGCAAATTAGAAGATTGCCCAAATTGGAGCTTTGATGGTTCTTCAACCGAACAAGCGCCCGGAGGTTCTTCAGACTGCATTTTAAAACCGGTTTTTATTTGTCCTGATCCGCAAAGAAAAGACGCTTATTTAGTTATGTGCGAGGTGCTTGACTCTACAGGCAAACCGCATGAATCAAATGGCCGTGCCCATATTGAAGATGACGATAATGATTTTTGGTTTGGATTTGAACAGGAATATTTTCTGTGGGATCCTGAAACCAACAAGCCGCTTGGCTTCCCTGCAGGCGGTTTTCCTGGCCCGCAGGGCCCGTATTACTGCGGTGTTGGTGCGCAAAAAGCTTACGGCAGAGAGATTGTTGAAGAACATTTGGATGCGTGCCTTGAAGCAGGCTTAAACGTTGAGGGTATCAATGCTGAAGTTGCTGCAGGTCAGTGGGAGTTCCAGATTTTTGCTAAAGGCGCTAAAGAAGCCGGTGATCAGATATGGGTTGCCCGTTATTTATTAGAAAGAATCGGCGAAAGCTATGATGTTTCCATCAACTGGCATTGCAAACCGCTTGGCGCGCTTGACTGGAATGGCTCGGGCATGCATGCTAACTTCTCAAATAGCGTGCTGAGAACTTCCGGAAGTGAGGAAACTTACAAAAAGATATTAGAAGCTTTCCGTCCGGTTATAAAAGAGCACATTGCTGTTTACGGCGCCGACAACGATATGCGTTTGACCGGCAAGCACGAAACTGCATCAATAAACGACTACAGCTACGGTGTATCAGATCGTGGCGCTTCAATCCGCATACCTTTATATACTGTACAAAAGGGCTGGAAAGGTTATTTGGAAGATCGTCGCCCTAATTCGGCTGCCGATCCGTACAAAGTAGCTGCCCGTATCATTAAAACTGTAAAATCAGCTTTATAAAAATATAATTAATTCCCTAATTAATTTAAACCGAGCCCTGCAGATTGATTTCTGCGGGGTTTTTATTATTGATATCGAGGGGTTCAAGCCGTAATTGTCCGGCAAATTTCACCCTCAACGATCCCTCCCAGAGGTGTCGACAAAAGAACCACGCAGGGCATAAATAACTTTATTGTTGCTCTTTTGAGAGGTAGTACATGTATTCGAAAGGAAACGAACTGCCACGTCCTACCGCAGTTTGTACAGATGTACTAACCAGTTTCCACCCCTGGTCAAAATAAATCTTTAGCATTGATAGCATTACGCTGTCGTGAGCTGCTGTACGATCTTTCGCTTTTACATGTTTTAAGCTAAGGTCGAGGTGCTTTTGTACAGTTGCGCTATCTGTTCGCGTTACGATCATGTTGACCTTCGAATTATCGTCTTCGATGTGGATGATCATGTAATTAGTTTTGGGTTTTTGTTGTGCGATGGCATTGTACCCTGCTGTTAACGCGAGGATAAGGATAAGTAGCTTTTTCATTGATGATGTGATCTAAATAAATGAATATAACAGGTTTATTTAAATCTTTGATGTGGTGCAACAAAAAAGGATTAGTGTGATATGCAACCTAATATAAATGTTACATTAATTAATACAGTTATTTGATGTATTTCCCATTTTCAATCAGCGCCAAACCATATATGGATAAATTATAAAGGTATATCCAGCAGTCCACAGGCCCTCTGTCTGTTTCTGCTTCGGTTAAAACCCTTATAAACTCATTTGGCTGGGGCTGGTCCTCTCCAAAACCTTCGTACATATCAATCAGCGCCAACACAGCAGAAGGATCATCTATCTCTAAAATAATTCCATAGATGAAATCATTGCCCCCGGCAGATAGTACGGCGCCCGGGTACTCGCCAATATCATAGAGAATACCGCGCAGCTTTCCGGACGAAAAAAAAGTGCTGTTATCCCGAAGATATATCCCGTACTTATTATCTTCATCCAGTAAAGTGCCGTAAACAAAAAGCTTGTTATTCATCTTGTTAGCTCAATTATTTATTGCCTAATTTTAATAATAGTTAAACAATATAATAATTACAAAGTGTTGAATCAATACTACTAAAGATATTAATCCCTAACTTGCCACGGCTTTTTTCGTATTAACTCATTATGGATAAACAACAAATCATATCCTATTTAAAGGAAAAAAATGTTGATAAAATAAAGTTCGCCTTTGCTGATATTGACGGTGTTTTACGCGGAAAGGTAATTCATCATAAAAAATTCACCGATGGCCTGGATAGCGGCTATGGTTTTTGCGATGTAGTTTTTGGATGGGATAGCAGCGATGTTTGTAATGAAAATATAAAACTAACCGGCTGGCATACAGGTTACCCGGACCAGCCATGCCGTATTGATTTATCGACGTTCCGAACGGTTCCGTGGGAAGATAATATTCCATTCTTTCTGGGGGATTTCAGCAAGGCTGATGGGAATGATTTGCCGGCTTGTCCGCGAAGCCTGTTAAAGCGCATTGCAAAGGAGTGTGAGGCGATGGGCTACCACCCCGAATTTGCACAGGAGTTTGAGTGGTTTAATTTCCTCGAAACACCGCAAACTTTAAAGGATAAGAGCTTTACAAACCTGGAGACTCTTACGCCCGGTATGTTCGGTTACTCCGTACTCCGCACATCTGAAAACAGTGATTTTTATTATGACCTTTTTAACCTGTTGATGCAATTTAATGTTCCGTTGGAGGGATTACATACTGAAACCGGTCCTGGAGTATATGAGGCTGCTGTTTTGCATGACCATATAATTGAGGCTGCCGACAGAGCCGTACTATTAAAAACCGCTGTAAAGGAAATTGCTTATCAGCATGGTATCATGGCAACCTTTATGGCTAAATGGAACGAAAACCTGCCGGGTTGTGGCGGGCATGTGCATCAGAGTTTATGGAATAAGGGAAAGTCTGAAAACTTATTTTATGATGCTAAGGATGCAAATAAAATGAGTGAATTGCACAAACAATATCTTGCCGGGCAGTTGCATTGCCTGCCACATATTTTGCCGATGTACGCCCCTACTATCAATAGCTACAAGCGGCTGGTGGAAGGTGCCTGGGCGCCGACAACGATTACCTGGGCAGTTGAAAACCGGACGACTGCATTTCGTGTGATAAATTCTGCGCCTGAGTATACCAGGTTAGAGACCCGCATACCTGGTGCCGACACCAATCCTTATTTAGCAATGGCTGCCGCACTTGCTTCGGGTTTGTACGGTATTAAGCATAAATTGCCTTTAAATACCCCTGCAACAAGTGGAAACGGTTACCTGGATGATAAAAACGGAAAAATTGCTTCAAACCTGTTCGATGCCGCAAACATCATGAAAGATTCTGCTATCGCCACGGAATTATTTGGTGCAAGTTTTGTTGACCATTTCGCTCAAACACGCCTTTGGGAATGTAAACAATATGCAAAAGCGGTAACTGACTGGGAGTTGAAGAGATATTTTGAAATAATTTAAATGGACTATTCTATCATACTAAAAAAAGCCTGGGAAGGCTATGATGATTCTAAAACTATCCGCGATATTGAGGATATCAGCGCGATGGTATCTACCAATCATGTATTCAAAATTACATTTGATGACGAGGATATTGTCATTGCCAAACTATCACATTTTGGCAAATACGAGTACTTTAAAGAAGATCACCGTATCATTCACAGCCTTTGCAATAACCTGCTCTACCCTTTCGAAAATGTACTGTCAAAATCATTGCTAAAGAATAACAGGGTATATATCTATCGCTACAGACACGGCCGGACTGACGCCTGGGTGGTATTTTATAATCCAACCCGAATAGCTGAGCGCTTGCCCCGCCGCCTGGATGAGCATCATATCATTAAGCTGGGCCAGCAGATAGGTAAGTTTCACAAAGCATGCTCCAGGGTTAAGAATGTGCTGCCAAAATCATCCAAAACCCTGCGCACCGATATTTATGCGCTTCAGCAGCAGCTGGAAAAGAATGAGAAGCAATTCGGCACAGCCATGCAGGCCGATTTCCTAAAATATCATTGCGACCTGTTCCTCAAGAACCGTTCAAAATACGACATGAAATCGTTCGAGATCATCCCGGTGTTTATTGACTGGAACATCGGTAATTTCTCGGTGACAAAAAATTTGGAGCTTTACTCACGCTGGGACTATGATTGGTTCAGGATGAGTTACCGCGTACTTGATTTTTATTTTCTAAGTCGCGTTGTGTCGGATATTGGCGACCGTACGGTATTCAGTTATGGTATCAATACCTTAATGGAAGACCGGTTTATTATCTTTTTACAGGAATATCATAAAGTAAACCCGCTTACAGCTAACGAGATCAGGTTTATGAAAGAAGCATACCGCTTTTTTATATTAAACTATGTGATAAAGGACGGCAAACACTTCTTTAGCGAGCAATACGCAAAAAAATTGCAGGCCGAAGCATTTGATATTTATCTCCCGTCGGTCGATAGGGATTTTGATGCCGATAAAATAATTGATGCCTTAAAATTGGAACCAAAAGCTGTAGTTCTTGACGCACACTAAATGAAGAAGATAGACAACTTTAAATCCATCGTCGACAAATATAAAATCATTTTCTTTGATGCCTTTGGCGTTATCAAAAATTATTCGGGCCTGGTTCCCGGTATCGAGCAAACCTTCGCCTATTTAGAAAAGGAAAAGAAGGAATACTACATTGTCACCAATGATGCATCCCGTTCGCCCCGGCAATTAGCTGAATCCTATCACCGCATGGGTTTAAAGGCTATTACGGAGGACCGCATTGTTTCTTCGGGGATGCTCACCAAGGAATATCTTGATTTGAAGGTGATGGATGGTATCGTAGCTTATCTTGGCACGTTAGATTCTGCTCATTATATTGAAAGGTCCGGCTTGCAAACACTGCCCGTTGGCGAGTTGAACGAACATAATATAGACAAGGTAAGTGCGATGATATTCCTGGACGATGAAGGCTTTAACTGGTGCGATGACCTGAACAAAACCGTAAACCTGCTGCGCAAAAAAACCATCCCGGTTATTGTAGCCAATACTGACAGGGCCTATCCCCTTTCGGCTCATGATGTCTCTATCGCCATTGGCGGTATCGCGGCGATGGTGGAAAGCGTTGTCGGCAAACAATTTATCCGCTTCGGCAAACCAGATTCGCAGATGTTTATGTTCGCTTACGATTTGATACGCGAATACCGCCAAATCAGCAAAAGCGATATCGTAATGGTTGGGGATACATTAAATACTGATATTTTAGGCGGCAATAAATTTGGTTTGGATACCGTGCTTGTACTAACTGGTAATACTTTGGCTAAAGATGTAGATACGCGGATCACCGCGACTGGTATTATGCCTACTTATATCTGCGATTCGGCGGTAGTAGACCTCAGCGGATTGGATTTGTAAATAAATTATCATAAATATTAATTGTACTTATTACATTTTTTATCAAATTAGCGACTCAGAACTAACCTGCCCGGGTATTAGCGGCTACTGACCAATATGATAAACCGAATTTTGACTTTTATTAATATTAATCACAAGCATCAATAATATGAATTCAAGGATTTTATCTTTGGGCCTTTTATCAGTTTGCATAGTCGTATTTGGCTCATGCAACCAGTCGGCAAATAAAACAACTACAGCAACTACAATGAAAGACAGTATTACCTACGGACACCTTCCAGCTGATTCAGCATTTGAAAAAACTATCGATGGAAAACAAACCCATCTATATACGCTGAAGAACAAAAACGGAATGGTGTTGACGATAACTAATTTTGGTGGCCGTGTGGTTAATTTGCTGGTGCCAGATAGCTCAGGTAAAATGATTGATGTTTCTGTGGGGCTTGGAAGTGTTGATGCTTACGTTAAATCAAATGAGCGCTACTATGGCGGCACTATAGGCCGGTATGGCAATCGCATAGCAAAGGGGCATTTCAGTTTAGATGGCAAACAATATACCTTAGCAATAAACAATGCCCCTAACACACTGCATGGTGGAAAAAAAGGCTACCAGGATGTGGTTTGGGATGCAAAAAAAATTAACGACCAAACGCTTGAACTGACTTATCTTTCCAAAGATATGGAAGAAGGCTTTCCCGGTAATTTAAAGATCAAGGTCACCTACTCCTTAACTGACGATAACGCGTTTAAATGTGAATACGAAGCTACTACAGATAAAACAACGGTTGTGAACCTAACTAATCACGCCTATTTTAACCTGAATGGGGAAGGCAGCGGAACTATTTTAAATCATTTAGTTCAATTTAATGCTAATAATTATACCCCGGTTGATTCGACATTAATCCCAACAGGAAAAATTGAACCGGTTAAAGGAACACCATTTGATTTTACTAAACCAACCACGATTGGCGCCGGCATTAATGATGCGAATGAGCAACTGAAAAATGGCAGGGGCTATGACCACAATTTTGTGCTGAATAAACATGGCATGTCGACTCCTGTGGCTACGGTAAAAGGTGATAAGACAGGCATAGTGATGGAAATTTATACCGAGGAACCCGGCTTGCAATTTTACAGCGGCAATTTTATGCAAAGTAAAAATGTAATGAAATACGGCGAAAAGGATGACTATCGCACCGCATTTGCGATGGAAACCCAGCATTTTCCTGATTCGCCTAACCAGCCCCAATTCCCATCAACGGTATTAAAACCCGGACAGGTTTATAAAACGACCTCACTTTATAAATTTAAGACTAAATAGGTTACGATTTTTTGTTTTTGAAATAAGATAATGCTCCCGACGGGCATTGGTCTATTTGATGCATAATAGTTTCGCTATCTGCTCCACTCACGTTTATCCAGGGTTTTTGAGCCGGGTTAAATACTGCCGGTAACCCCCTTGCACATCGTCCTGAATGAATGCATAAACCGGGTTGCCAAATCACGGTTATCTCGCCGTTGTCATATTTCTTGGTAATGTCTTCCATATCCTCTAAATTACAGCAATAAATCTAATATCTGAATATGCCCCGCTTTTTTGTTGACCCCGATATTGCCCGGGCCAAAACTATTGATGCTGATTTTTATACCAGCAACGAGGTTTTTGAGCAATGCGGTGAGAAAATATTTGCCCCCTCCTGGCAATTTATCGGCAATGATGAATTGATAAAAGAGCAGGGTGATGTTTATCCTTTTACTTTGCTGCCAGGCTATTTGGACGAACCCTTACTGTTGACAAAAGATAAATCAGGGTCAATAAATATTCTATCCAATGTTTGTACCCACCGGGGCAACATGGTAGTCGACAAAGCCTGCAAATTAAATAACCTAAGGTGCCGCTATCATGGGCGTATGTTCAATCTTGATGGCAAATTTGTGTCGATGCCTGAGTTTAAAGAGGTTGAGAATTTCCCATCGGAAGACGATAATTTGCCAGGCCTGGATGTTTTTAAATGGAGCAATTGGTTGTTCACATCGGTTAATCCTATCTACCCAAAAGAATGGTTTTTCAGGGATATGATGGAACGTGTTAACTGGATGCCGTTGGATGAGTTTAAATTTCATCCTGAATTATCACGCACATTCAACGTCAAAGCTAATTGGGCGCTGTATTGCGAAAACTATTTAGAGGGCTTTCATATACCTTTTGTACACGCGGGCTTGAATGCAGTTATCGATTATGGCGAATATGCAACTGAATTGTTTTTCCCCTATTCCAGTCTGCAGTTAGGATTGGCTAAAACTAATAAGGATTGTTTTGAACTTCCGTCATCATCGCCTGATTGTGGTAAGAATGTCGCCGCTTACTATTTCTGGGTTTTCCCGAATATGATGTTCAATTTTTATCCCTGGGGATTGTCGGTTAATGTGGTTGAGCCTGTTTCTGTTGGCGAATGCAGGGTGAAGTTTTTATCTTACGTATGGGACGAAACCAAATTAGACAAAGGCGCCGGCTCGGGCCTTGACAAAGTTGAACAGGAGGATGAAGAAATAGTAGAAAATGTACAGCGCGGAGTTCGTTCAAGGTTTTATAAGCACGGCCGCTATTCCGTAACCCGCGAACAGGGTACCCATCATTTTCACCGCATCCTTTCAGAATTTATGAATAAATAATGGCACATCTCGAACGTAAATTGGGCCTGTGGGCGGCGGTATCGATAGTCATAGGTTCTGTCATCGGCAGCAGCATTTTTATGAAACCCGCTACCATGGCTGCTCAATTAAGTTCGCCGTTAATGCTGCTGGCCGTTTGGGTTGTTGCGGGTATCGTATCACTGTTCGGTGGAATGATCAATGCCGAAGTAGGCAGTAAAATACCGGATACCGGCGGCCAGTACGTTTATTTTAGCCACATGTACGGCAACTTTTTTGCTTACCTGTTTGGCTGGTCGTCCTTTGTAGTGATTGATACGGCTTCGATATCGGCAATCGCGTTCGTATTTGCCCAATACTTTGAATATTTCGTTCATCTGCCACGGTTTTCTGATGCTATAGAGCATGCTATTCCGGTTGTGATACCTTATATAGGCCGGTTTTACCTTTTAGAGAATATTGGCGTCAAAGGGCTGGCTGTTTTGCTGATTATACTCTTTTCATGGATAAACGTGCGCAGTCTTAAGGCCGGTGGCGCAGTGCAGGTTTTCTTTTCGGTCGTCAAAGTAATTGCGCTGCTATTTTTAATAGGCGTTATCTTCTTTTCGGGCAAAGGGAATGTGCTTAATTTAACTACAGCATCCAAGGGGTTCGACCGCTCTTTCTGGCACCAGCTTACAGCTTTTATAGCAGCTACCACGGGCGCCCTTGCTGCTTATGACGGCTGGAACAACCTTGGTTTTATATCGGGTGAGATAAAAGATCCGCAAAGGAATATACCAAGAGGGCTTATTATCGGCCTTGTATGTTGCATTTTATTGTACGTGCTAACCACTGAAGCCTATTTATACATGTTACCTGTGGATGTGATGAAACATTCCAGCCTGGTTGCTACGGATGCGTTAAAAATGGTGGGAATCGGTGGGACGGGTTTGGTAGCCATATTAGTTTTAATCTCGACAGCGGGTGGAACAAACAGCAATATACTACCCTGTGCGCGGGTGATTTATGCCATGTCGGCCGAGAAAAACTTTTTTGCCTTTGCAGGGAAAGTTAATCCCAGATATCACACGCCGTCTAACGCCCTGTGGTTCCAGGCGGCCTGGGCGACGATACTGGTGCTTATTGGCTCATTTGATATGCTGATGGATATGTTTGTGTTCATCACGTGGATTTTTTACGGTTTCGCCGCTTATGGGATATTTGTTCTTCGTAAAAAAATGCCCGATACCAAAACCAGCTATAAGCTAAAGGGTTATCCCTATCTGCCTATTATATTTATCACTTTTTCCACTTTATATGTGATCATTACGCTATATAATGATATCAGCGAATATGCGGCAGGCCGGAGCCATATCATTGTTTCAGTTTTTGGTTTGGTTCTGGCTGGTTTGGGCGTACCACTTTACTGGTATTTCAGGAAAAGGGCTTTGAGTTAAAATCCTTATTTTTGTATGATGAACGTAAACGTGCTGGCTTTTGGCATTGCAAAGGATATTTTTGGTAAGTCCTCCATCAATGTCGAAATCGACGGGGAAACTACCGGTGGGTTAAAACAAACTCTTGAGAGCCAATACCCGCGTTTAAAGCATTTGGCCTCTTATATGGTTGCAGTGAATAACGAATATGCATCGGATGAAAGTACATTGAATGAACACGATGAAATTGCCATCATTCCGCCCGTAAGCGGCGGCTAAAACTATATCAATTGACTACTCAAATAAAAATATCGGACAAACCGCTTGATATTCAGTCGTGCATCGATTGGGTAATGTCGCCGCAATCGGGTGGTATTGATGTTTTTATTGGCACTGTAAGAGATTCTACGAAAGGGAAATCAGTGATCCGACTGGAATTTGAGGCTTATGAACCGATGGCTTTGAAGGAAATGGAGAAGATTGCCGCTCAGGCATTTGAAAAATGGCCCGTTCAAAAACTACTTATCCATCATCGTACCGGTGTTTTGCAGGTTGGTGAAGTTCCGGTAATTATTGCCATATCCTGTGCACACCGCGATGCGGCTTTTGAAGCTTGTCGCTATGTGATAGACACTTTAAAACAAACTGTTCCTATCTGGAAAAAAGAGATTTTTGAAGACGGCGAGGTTTGGGTTGCTGCTCACCCTTGATGATCTTTTAACCCACCTTCCAATGAAAAGACTTTGGCATGAGGGTATTTTAGTTTGATAAGTTTCACTGCTTCTTCGCTCCGCTTCCCTGTTTCACAATATAAAACTCTTGATTTCCCATCACCGAAATAATCCAGGTTTTCTTCTATTTCTTCTATTGGGATATGCTTGCCACCAATATCAAAAAGGTCGCGCTCACGAACCGACCTGACATCTATCAATTCAAAGTTTCCTGATTCCAATTCTTTTGCTGTGATGACGGGAATATCGATGGTTTCCGTCAGCTTTTCGATTTTGGTCTTAGTCACGCCGCCGATTTTGATGACCCTGCTTTGCAAACTTTGTGCGTCGAAAATTAATACCTTACCTGCAAGTAATCCGCCGGTTTTGGTTAGATATTTTATTACTTCATTGGCTTGCATGCAGCCAATAATCCCCGCTAATGTGGGTATTACGCCGCCTTCGGCGCAATTGGGTATTTGTGTGGCATCTACTTGTGGATACAAGTCACGATAATTGGGCGAAAAAGTATCATCAGCGTTTTTAACATTCCAAACAGCAACCTGTCCCTCATATTGGTAAATCGCACCATAAATCAATGGTTTACCCAAAAGAACCGCCGCATCGTTGAGCAAATAACGAGTTTCGAAGTTATCTGTGCCATCGACTATAATGTCATAATTCCTCAAAATGTCCATGACGTTATCGGAAGTGATTTTTAAATCATGCGGAATAAGCTTGATACCTGGATTTTGTTTTTGCAGCCGTCCGCAGGCAACAATAGCCTTTCTCGAACCCACATCTGAAGGGTTATATAAAATTTGACGATGTAAATTACTAATGGATACCGTGTCATAGTCTGCAACGCCTATCGTCCCTACTCCTGCCGCCGCCAGGTATTGTAAAGCCGGGCAGCCTAAGCCACCGGCACCAACCACCAAAACTTTAGCCTTTTGCAGTAATTGCTGTGCTGCGTCCCCAAAACCGGGTAACGCAATCTGGCAGCCATACCGTGTAAAATCAGCATCCATCAGGTGCTTGCTATTTTTTGGTGGAGCGTCCGTTTTACCTTTTCAAGGTCCTCAGGTGTATTCACGTTGGTCAAAGCTTCAGGATTTGGCGCCTGCAACAAATGTACATCGCTGTTAATTAATACTTTTCGCGGACAGGAATATCCCTGCGACAGGAATGAAAGCAATGCCGGGTAGCTCTTGGGCTCCCAAATGGTAATCAGCGGTTCGGGAAACTCATTTTGCGGACTATTAAATGCTGTAGCTATTTTAGATACATTACGATTATCGACCAGGAATTGAATGGCATCCGAATCCACTAAAGGTAAATCACAGGCAATTACCAGCCAGGCGCTATCCGGTTGTTCGCGAAAAGCGGAGAGTATAGCACCGTAAGGCCCTAAACTTGTAAAAGTATCCGATAGTACGTTATAATTGATATCTATTTCATGTTTTTGGTCGTCCCTACACGAAATAAAAACCTCATTACATAAAGGCTTCAGCATATCGGCCATATAATAGCGCTGTTCCTTACCGAACCAGTTAACTGCTCCCTTGTCGAAACCCATACGCTGGCTTTTTCCACCTGCAAGTACAAGGCCATTGAGCATAGGTTTTGCGTGCTTTAGTTTGTTTAAAAAAAATGATATGATCTTTTCGGTTTCCTCTAAACGATATAACGGGACATTTTGCCAGTTTGGAACACTTTCCTGTATAAAATCAAACGGTTCATCCATATTCTCAGCCAATAAAATAAGTTCGACATTGGTCAATTGTTCCAATCTTTTTTGAAGCGAAGCCCGTTTGTTTTCGTAAATAATCACCACTTGGGCCTTAGCTTGCTGGTGATTGCCATTCACTAATACCAGGTCGGCATCCGCAAATTGCTGCCTTTGCCCAAATGGTTTCGATACGGTATTATAATTGAATTGCTGGTGGTTGATTTGATCGGTATACTCTAAATAAGCGCCATTTGCCAGGCGACCGGGGGCTAAAACTACCTCATCATTGTGCGAGGTATCCGCATAAGCACATTTGTAATCGGCGGATAACGTACTAATGATCCTGTCGGCCAAACCTTTGATATAAACGCATGGCGCGCCTACGATAGCCCATTCATTTCTGCCGAAATTGCCTATAGCGGGCCTTTTCAGGTCGGTATGTTTCTTATGCTCTTTTGAAATCACGTTTACCTCCCGTTTTCTCAATCAGTTTGGTTTCCTTTATCACAATATCATGGCTCAAAGCCTTGCACATATCATAAACGGTGAGTGCGGCTATGGTCGCACCCACCAACGCCTCCATTTCAACACCAGTTTTGGCGGTGATGGTCGCCGTGCAATCTATCACAACTTCCTGCTGCTCATTCAACTGTATATTTATAGCACAATTGTCCAATCCCAATGGATGGCAAAGCGGAATCAGGTCCCCGGTCTTTTTGGCGGCCATAATCCCGGCAATAATTGCTGTTTGAAATACCGACCCTTTTTTGGTTTGAAAATCTCCGGCTGTCAGTTGCTCCAGAACTTCCGCAGGTAGCACAACAATACTGCGTGCTGTAGCTGTGCGGCGCGTAACCAATTTTTCGCCTACGTCGACCATAGTTGCCTTACCTTCGGTATCCAAATGAGAAAAAGTCATATCAAAATTGTTTAAAAAGCCAGACCGGAAAAACCTCACCCTTTTTGAATTCAACCTGCTCCAATGGCAACTCCATAAAAGCATCCGTATCCGCTAAGTTAGCAAAATCGCCCGAACCATTTCCTTCAACCGGTGTTGCCAATAACTTCCCATCTTCCGTAAAACGCAATTTTACCTGTAAAAAATATTGCAGTTCGGGTTTAAATGTAAAATCCTGGCTTAAAACGGCATAGACAGGTGGCTTTGCAGCAAGACACTGGCTGGCATTCAACCACGGCAGAAAATAACGATGCAGGCACATAAATGTGGCTACCGGATTGCCGGGAAATGCAAATACTAAAACACCACTGTCATGCTTCCCAAACCAAAAAGGTTTGCCGGGGCGCTGGCTTACTTTATGAAATATCGTCTTCACGCCCATTTCATCCAGCGCTTTGGGTATATAATCAAATTTACCCATGCTGATGCCACCAGTCATAAGTATAGTATCGTAATTTTCAAGACAACCAGCAATTTTTTGCCGCGTGATTTCAGGGTTATCGGGAATATGCAATAAATCAGCCTTTATATTATGCAGACTTAATACGGTTTGTATGGTATAACTATTTGATTTCCTGATTTGAGTGGAGGAAGGCTCTATATCAATATCCACCAATTCATCCCCAGAAGAAACCACCACAACACGCGGCAATTTTTTTACTAATATTTCAGCTTTTCCCACAGATGCTGCCACGCTTATAATCGCCGGGGTTATCATTTGGCCGGAAAATGCTACAACCTCACCTTTCTTTTTATCAGCGCCCCTTAGATGCAGATTTTGGCCTTTCTTTATTCCGGGAGTGATAATGGTTGCTTTTCTATCTTTAATTTCAATGTTCTCATAGGGAATAACTGTATCCAGCGAGCCGGGTAAAGCTGCACCGGTCATAATCTCAATACATTCATCAGGGTTTTGTATATCTACAGGTTCGTCACCTGCGGCCTGCGTTGCTTTGATATGAAATGAACTTATCCCTTTTTCAATTGCGGCATAGCTTATGGCAATGCCATCCATCGTCACCCGGTTAAAAGGCGGCAGGTCACGGTCGGCCTTGATGTCTTCGGCAAGTGCCCTGCCCAAAGCCCGGTCAAACGGGATAACCTCTGTGCCGAAGTTTTTTGCTTCGGCCAACACCAATTTTTCCGCTTGTTCAACTGTTGTCATATCACCCGCCAATTGTTGCCATCGATTCGTGCGCTGGGTCGTTTATATTGCGACTTTTCTCCGCTTCCCACCCATCTTTTGGGCGATTATTGAATGCATTCAACAATTTTGCTTCTATGTCCGCATCCTGCATACCTGAACGCATCAGGTCCTTAATATTCAATACCCCGCCATCATACAAACAGGTTTTTAATGTTCCTTCAGGCGTTATGCGGATACGGTTGCAGGTGCCGCAAAAAGTGCGCGAATAAGCTGCTATTACGCCTATATCACCTTTATAGCCCGGTATATGATAGTTGTATGAGGTGGAATATGCAGCGTCAGTAAGTTTCTCAATTTCAGGATATTTGCCTTTTATTTCATCCAGTATCCGGATGTAATCCCATTTTAACCCGCCGTAAACGTGACCATCTCCGTTAAAGGGCATTTCTTCAATAAACCGAACACTGACAGGTAATTCTTTGGTTAGTTCAACCATCGGGATAATGTCCTGCGTGTTTTTTCCATCCATTACCACGGCGTTTATCTTTACTTCGATATCGTGTTTTAGCAATTGTTCCAGCGTTGCCATCACCCTGCTAAATTCGTCACGGTGTGTTATGGCAAAAAATCGATTAGCATCCAGGGTATCGAGGCTCAGATTAACAGAACGGATACCCATTTTCCTTAATTCAGGAATTAAAGGTGCGGTAAGCACACCGTTGGTAGTAATGGTCAACTCATTCAAACCCTTTATTTTAGATAGGGCTGCTAAAAATTTCATCAGGTCCCTGCGTACAAAAGGCTCCCCGCCGGTGATGCGTATCTTTTCGATACCCATTTTTACCAGCATTTCGCAGTTTTTCAGCATCTCTTCATAGCTCATCAGCTCTGCCCGCGAAAGCCAGTTAAGGCCCTCCTCAGGCATGCAATAAAAGCAACGCAGGTTGCACCTGTCGGTTACCGCAAGGCGCAAATAGTTAATTCTTCTTCCGTGATTATCTGTTAGCAATGTATTCGGGTATGATTTGTAAAGATAAAATAATACAATTAGCCTAATGTTTGCAAAATGTCGTTTTTATGGCATAAAAAAACCCCGTACCGGAGTACGAGGTTTCTATTGCGAGATTATAGTTGATTAATCGTCTTCATAGCTCCTTCGTTTCGTTCTTTTCTTTAGCTCATCAACCGGCATATCAATCATCCGGCCGACAGGTTTGCCGTCACGATAAGTAATTACCTTGAGCATTACAGCATCTTTTGGCACTAATAACGGGCCTGTATACTTCGGATAAAAATTATCCGGGAACGAGTTATCAAAACTGTAACGAATATCCAGCCCCTGCACTTCTGTTTCCATTGATACCTCTATTGTGCTATCCGGCATCATACGTGCGATAAAGCTGGGATCGTATACGCTTGGAGCGTATTTTACTTGTTCGATATTTAAGCGGTCAAAGTGTTTTTCAACTCGCCCGAAAAAGTCGCTCCAATCTTTTTTGGACTTTGGCGACCATAAATCTTCTGATATCGCAAAAGCACGTGGCCAGGTCATATACTCCAGGTGGCGAACGTTGGTAACCTGTTCGGTCCATAAGTTAGCCTGTCCGCCAATAATCAATTTTGAATTAACACTATCAGGCGCCGGGTCAAACTCATAGGCTTTGCTCAAACGCAGTGTGGAATAGACATGTGGTTCAATAATCGGGTCGCCATTCATATAATCCAAATAAGCAAAATCGGTAGGGCTCATTACCACTTCGTGCCCCATTTTAGCTGCCTCTATACCACCCTTCATCCCGCGCCAGCTCATTACAATAGCATCAGGGGCCAAACCGCCTTCCAGTATTTCATCCCATCCCAAAAATTTCTTGCCTTTGGACTCTACAATTTTTTCAACCCTCTTTTCAAAATAAGCTTGCACCTCCTCATAGGTTTTTAAATTTTCTCTTTGCATCAGCGCAGTTACCGCGTCGCTTTTTTTCCAGTATGTTTTGTTGCACTCATCACCACCCATGTGGATATAACCAAACGGGAATAGCTGCGCAACTTCTGTCAATACCGTATCCAAGAACTTGTAAACATATTCATTGGCCGGGCATAATGTATTATCGATAGTGTCCCTTCTGCGTCTTTCGCCTGACCTTACCTGGTATTTATCGGCGCCGGGGGTGCATGATAGTTGGGGATATGCCACAACAGCAGCCTGGCTATGGCCCGGAACATCAATTTCGGGCAGGATATTTACAAATCTTTCCTTCGCATATTTAACCAACTCTTTGATATCCGCCTGGGTATAAAAGCCGCCGTAATCGCGTGGCTCATTTGGCCCCGGAACACTGAATGTTCCAAAATAACCTACTTTTTTAACATTGTATGCTCCAACCGTGGTTAGGCGCGGTAGCTTTTTTATCTCTATTCGCCAACCTTCATCATCGGTTAAATGCATATGCAACAAGTTGTATTTGTATTTAACCATGTTATCAATATACTGTTCCACCTCGGCTTTGGTAAAAAAGTGGCGCGAAACATCAAACATTAACCC
>Ga0207155_1035_pt1 | contig 33776 bp, 29 predicted proteins | sample Alteio_BWMinHeat_26_FD_153515 | JGI IMG/M metagenome (GOLD analysis project Ga0207155, IMG submission 153515) | Enriched cells from forest soil in Barre Woods Harvard Forest LTER site, Petersham, Massachusetts, United States -... | ecosystem: Environmental > Terrestrial > Soil > Temperate forest >... | reverse complement strand
GTTCTCCCGTAGGGAACAACTTAGAAGCCCATCTAGATAATCTGAACAACCGCTGGCGGTTCCTGAAGGGCGATCAAAAGGTCATCGAATACGAGCGGAGTCTCCAGAAAGAGCTGCTCCCGTTAGTAGGGCAACCCGTATTTGACTACATACGGCAGGCACTGGCGAAGCCCTTTGCATACGAAAGCAGATTGTGGGGATTGAATGAGGCTGCGTTGAAGCAGGTACGAGAGTGCGTTCGGACATGGGGTGGCCCCAAAGCGAAAAAGCGTCTTAAGAAGCTGAGATTACTACCCTTGCACTGCGAATCAACTGCCAGCGACTACACTGAGTTCTTCTTTGAGCGGAACACTAACTCGGTCTTGGTAAGGGCGGGCAGCCCCAAGGACTTGCTTCTCGAATCGATGCTGTTGGAGTTCAGTTTCTTCCACGAATACCTCTCGCACGCGTTCCCTTCGTGGACTGACGACGTGGAACAGATCTCCGAAGGGTGGCTGTTCGCCCTAGAGTTCGACTGGTTCTGGTCGCGATACACTCTTCTTGATAATGATCTTATTATGAAAGTGTGGCAGCGCCGGCTTGAACCGGAACGACGTTCTTTCTGGGCCGCTCAGTGGTTGCTCCGGCGTTGCAAGTCACCCGATTGTGTAAGAAGGTTTCTACTGGAGTGGGTGGGCGGCTGGGCGGACTTTGATCAAAACGCGAACCTGGACTTGCTTAGCCAGTTGGAGGGCGTTCACAATAAAATCGGTTACGGTCTGGGTCGAGGACTAACAGCCAAACAGTTGAAAACACAAGAGATATTGGATGCAACGCTTTGCGATCCCTGTGAGAAGGGATCTTGGAATATCAGTAGCATGGTGAGCCAATTGGGCTCCGCCCTCCGGGCCTACACGCCAAAATAGAAAGCCTTGCATTTGGCAACCGAGATGTGTTATCTTCACAAGTGAAGGAAAGGTGAGGTCTGAGGAGAGGATATGTCAGTCGCCGCCCCAAACCAAACCCGCTTGAAGATACTCGCAGGCGTGTTGCGCTTGGAGACCTTTACTGTAGCTGATCTCTGTCTGCACACGGGTCTTGGGCCCTCAATGGTATACCGGGAGCTTGCTGAGCTTCAGCGGGAAAGGGTTCTGGAGTCCGAGTCTGCATTGGCCGACGGGGAAAGTGCTCCGCGTCACCGGCCCCCGAAACGATATCGGTTGAGTCCTGAGCCCGAGAAACGCAAGGAGCTAGAACGGGACTTGGCGTCGTTTCTTCCGGAATTCGAGGATCCGAAATCCAACCGTCATCTAAAGAAGGCGCAAGAGGTGTTGAACACGCTTAGCGTGGATTTGTTGGATGCCGCACTCGAGAGATTCGGCGATAGCGAACTGGATCGCTGGGAGAAAGGGCAGGAGGAGCGTCTTGCAGAAGCCAGCAAGGAGCTAAGGCGCGCTACTTGGGAATCAGAAACCGATTTCTCCGAAGCAGGCAGTTCTGATCATCCCATAATGATCGTGACCCGGTTATCAGAGAGTCTTGAAGAACGATTTCTGAAGACACTGCGTGCGGAGCGTAATCGTCGGGAGTCAGAGGCGGCGCGTGTCACCTGGAGCGATATAATAAGCTCAGCTTTGCGTGCGGCGGTCCCTGCGGCGACCCTTGTGGCTGCAGTCGAGAGTGGCGGAGCACTCTTGGACAATGTCGTTAACTTAGCTGAAGTTTTAGCTGAGCTCTCGCGCATGGTTAAGAAGCAAATAGAGGGCACTCGAGGCTTACGGACTGAGCGTTTGGAGTTGTTTCTGCCCTTTGTGTCGTCTCTGCAGCTTGACTTGCGAGAGGTCCAATCCGACTCGGAATTGTTGGCTACACTGGCAAAACATTGGATTACCTATGGAGACAGCGCAACGGAACCGCTGGCTTACATTCGGGAATTGGTGACTCAATCAGAAGACTATCGTCTCCTCTTTAATGAAGCCAATCTTGCTCAGCTTGCCCAACAGCCCAAAGAGGCATATGAGTCGTGGATACGGTATTTGCCCAAACGATGGTCGGCGACGGAGCTAGAGAATATTGAGCGACCACTAGTCGCGTGTATCGCTGCCAATCTCTGGTCTGCCGATGCATATCGAGGAGCCGTTCGCATTATCACAATGGAATGCGAGGCATCCGTCTCCGCATTTTCCGGCGCGCCGTTTGAAGATGACGAAGGATATGCCATAGAACCGCAGTTATATAACCCGGTCCGCAATAAGAGTGGACGAGAGTCGACATTTATTGCCATTGCGGAGCCCCTCGTGCAGCATAAACGCATGTACGTAACAACGACCGAGGCTGAACGTCCAGTTGTCGTTGGTGTGCCTTATCTCGCTCGTGCCGACTTGTTGTTTCAAAGTCAGATGAAGGAAGAAGACGCTTGGCTTCTTGCTGGGAGCGTTGACCCAACCGACCGCATCGTCAAGATTGACTTCTTCAGAAACGCAACCAGGTTGGCTCGCAAGCGTGCGGAAGAGATATTGACATCCTCTTTATCAGCAGAGATCATCGGCTAGGTCGACGTTCTGGCCTTGCGCTTCGCCAAAAAAGGAACGGCCAAAATTGCGGAAATGGGCTTGCTCGGTTGTGAACTCAGCTCAGTGGCCGGTGATTCTGATTTGAGGTCCATTAGTATTCAGAGACGGGCATGTTCTTTTCCAGGGATGTTCTTTTCCATGGCCCAGGCTCCTGGGCAGAGTCCTTTTGTTGCAATACCCAGGCGAGTGGAGGACTGTTTGGCTCGAAGACCCGAACCAGATCCATGCCTTCGTCGGGCATAAGCGCGTAAATTACAGCGCTTCGCGGCGCGGCTGAGCAGTGGGGTGGGGTCGCCTCGCTGCGGGCAGGCAAGCATTCTTTGCGAAGAAGGGCTGGCCGCAGTGCAGAGGGACGCGATGATGATGAGGATCAGAGTGAACTTATCAGCCAGTGTAGTGCGTCAAACGGTTGATAACTTATCGAGTTTAGTGCGAGCGCGTTTGACCTTCTCCAAGATGTCAGACGCCTTCGCGGTCCAGATAAACGGTTTCGGATTCTCGTTGTGCTGACCGATGTATTCGTAGATGGCCGAAATGAGTTCTTCAGTGCTGCAAAAGATACCGCGTTTAAGTTGCTTCTGAGTCAGATCTCTGAAGAAGCGTTCGACCATATTCAGCCACGACGGACTGGTCGGGGTGAAGTGAACATAGAAACGCGGATGTCGCCTCATCCAACTTTGGACGGCAGGATGTTTGTGAGGTGAGTAATTGTCGATCACCAAGTGGATCTGCTTATTGGACGGCGTGGATTTATGGATCAGGCGGAGAAACTTGAGCCATTCCTGATGTCGGTGCCTCGGAGCGCAAGTCGCTATGATCTTTCCGTCAAGAGCGCTCAGAGCGCCAAATAAGGTCGTCGTCCCGTTACGCTTGTAGTCGTGAGTCATTGTGCCAGAGCGACCCTTCTTCATCGGCAGCCCGGGTTGTGTGCGGTCCAGAGCCTGCACCTGGCTCTTCTCGTCAGCGCACAGTACCAGCGCGTGCTCCGGAGGATTGAGGTACAGACCGACTATGTCTTCTACCTTCTCGGCAAACAACGGATCGTTGCTGAGCTTGAAGGTTCGCAAGAGGTGGGGCTTCAGTCCGTGCTTCTTCCAGATCCGCCGGACCGATGCTTCGCTCAACCCACTGGCGCGCGCCATGCTGCGGGTACTCCAATGGGTCGCATCCGATGGCTTCTCTTGGGTAGTCATCCGAACCACCTTTTGGATCTTTGCCGCTGATATCCTAGGCTTGCGCCCCGGTCGTGGGGCGTCTCTCTCAATACCGGTGATGCCAAAAGAAAGGAAACGCCCCCGCCATCTGGCCACCGATTGGCGAGAGACATTCAACTGGCTTGCGATTGAAAGGTCTGACATACCCTCAGCGGCCATCAACACCATTTTGGCTCGTAACGCGAACCTGACAGACGCAGTTCGGGACCGCGCGATTCTCTCAATCGACGCCTTTTGTTCGCCGGACAATGTGACTTCGCGAGCAACACGCATTGTATTTGGCTCCCCGAAGTCATATACGATACTTCTAATGAAAATGTTGCGCTATTTATGACGCACTACACTAGAATCCGGGTACCACGCATTGGCTTGGGGAAGGGCTCTCCGCTGAATCCGCCGGCGCAAAACACCTCCGCGTCGCCGGAAACCGTCGGTCCAGGATGGCGAAATCCGCGTGGCAGAACTCCGATAATTGTCAAGGGATCATTGTCGAGCCGGAGGGTGCGGCCGACAACGTTCGGATCGGCGCCATAGGCGCGACGCCATAAGCCATCGCTGATCACGACCTCTGGAGCGAAACCAGGCACGAAGTCCTGCGGACCGTACAACCGTCCAATTTGCGGCGTCACACCCAGCATGGAAAAGTAGCTAAAACTGCCATTGACCCCCTCGAGACGCTCGGGCTGTCCGGCGCCGGTCAAATTCTCGCTACCCTCGAAGATCGGTGTGACATCTTCAAATACACCCGCTCGCGTCTGCAGGTCATCCAGTTCGGGCTTGGAAAACCTAACGTCCCGCAATCCTACGCCGGGCTCGTTAAAGAAGATTCGGACCAAACGATCGGGATCGGGGTAGGGCAGCGAACGCAGCAACACGGCATTCACGATGCTGAAAATGGCCGCGTTGGCTCCCACGCCCAGAGCCAGCGTCAGGACAGCCACGATCGTGAATGTGGGCTTCTTGACCAGCATGCGCAAACCATAGCGAACATCCTGAAGTAAAGTCCCCATGAAGACGCTCCTCTCGGTCAAAATCCCAGAATCACAAAAAGGCGAATTTCCCGACTTGCGACTGCGCCCGCGCCAACGATTGCGCGAAGGCTTGAGCGATCAAGCCGCAAGTAAGAAGCACGACGAATACTGCTCCCGCTTTCTTTTTGTTCATCTAAGATTTTCCTTTCACATTTTGATTTCGGCTCAGATCACTGAGGACCAACGGTTTTTGGAACCAGTGATGTGCATACGGTTCGGCATTAAATGCCTCGACTTCGACATATCCAGAGCGTCTATAGAGATGGATCGCCTCAGTCAAGGCTCGGTTGGTCTCCAAACGAAGGACCTTGACACCTGCTTTGCGAGCGTGCCGTTCTAGCTCAGCTAGCAGCCGTCGGCCAACACCGAGCCCACGCGCCGATCCTGCAATCCACATTCTCTTTAGCTCAGCCGGTTCCTTCTTGTGAAATTTCAGTGCACCACAGCCAATAGGCTGGCCGTGAAGGCGCGCGAGAAGCAATAGCCCCGTGGGCAGAGTTAATTCTTGTGGGCAGGCCCGAGCCGCTCAGCCCCGGATCAAAGCCCCCATTGAACCGGCTGTTGAGTTCCGCAAAATATTGATCGAAGCACCACCGGGCATCTGGAGTAGTTGGGAGCTCGATACCGAAAGTTATCATCGATGCTCGCAGCAGTTGCTCAACCTGCCTCATCGCCGCGGTGAGCACGCTGCGTTGCTGATCTGACAGTGATTCCAGAATGTTTGCTGCCAGTTCATCGGATCGCCGTTCAAGCTCGGCGCGTTCTGCCAACCCGGCGCTAGTGAGAAAAATCCGGCGCAACCTCCGGTCTTCCTGAACTACGCGAGTCCTGATAAGCCTTTGTTTTTCCAAAGAGCGCAATACCCGACTGAAATAGCCCGAATCAATTCCAAGGCGGCTTCGCAGTTCACGGACGTCGGCGCCCTGCGATCCGATCTCCCACAGCAACCGAGCCTCACCGATTGGACGGTCCCGCTTCAAAAACCGATCGTCCAAAGCGCCAATGCGCTCGGCCACAATTAGGTTAAAGCTCCGCACTTGCTGAACAGCGTTCGTGTCCATTTCTCTGACCATAGAAATCATCCTGAAGTAGAACTACTTCATAGGTGAGAAATCCGCCGGCCGCATGTAAGTCGACTCAACTTTCTCCACCAGCTTGTTGGCCTGCTCGGATTTGAGCGCCTCTTCAACAGCGGGGTCGGCAAACATCGCATCCCAGTTCTTTTTCGCTTCCTCCCGGCTGGAATGAGCCACGAGGTAGATAAATGTGTTGTCCCGGGCGGGCGCCCCCTCGGGCACCCAGTAACCTACAACCTTCAGATCGTGTTTGGCGAGCAGCTTGGACCATGTGTCGCGAAACTGAGACTCCAGTGCCGGCACTTTCCCCGGTACGGTATGATAAACGCGAAGCTCAAAGACGCGATCGCTGGCGGCGCTCACTCGATTCACGTGCATCCAGCGGTCAGTAGTGAGCGATCCAGCGGCCAAGACAACCAGGGCGATGCCGCAAACAGACCATCCGTTAAATTTCCAGACTTTAGCTTTCCAGCCGTTGAGTTTCATGGTTCCTCCTTTCCATCGCAAGAGCATTGAATCGAAGCCGGCCGAGTTCATGGTTTCCGAAGGGCAATCATCCGGGCTGACGTTCGTTGCCCGCAAAGCCGGAAGGCAGCGGCGCAATACCGCGACCGCGAGCAAAGGCAGAGGCGAGACCGGCCGGAAATCGGCAGGCAGCCACAGCGGGACTCGAGCAGCACAATCGATAGAGGCTACTCACAGCGCAGCGCCTTTGTAGGCCCTGTCGGCCACAGAGTCATCCCAACGGCAATACGTTCCTGGCGATGCTCTTGCTCACCCGGACAATACGCCGCGAAGAGCCAATGTTTGCAGGAAAAGTGACAAGCGGTGTCCGAAATGAGACAAGCGGTCAGCGAGAGAACTTGACGCTCTCGACGGCCCTGTCCTCAGTGATGTCTCGTTCGAAGGTTCTGCTATAATCCGTGCCGGAGGGTCGACGCACCCGCCCGAAGGGTAGATACCCCATTGCGCAGGCCACACCAGATATGGGATGGACGAGATGGATTTTGATCCTGTGTGCGTGGACGATTGTAGGACTGTTGTTTGCCGTGCGCAGCATCGTGGTGGCGGAATTACGGGGTGCGCACGTCAACTGGGTGGTCGAGAGTGTGCTCGGACTTGTCTACTGGTATGTATGGGCGGCGTGCACACCGCTTGTGACTGGTCTGGCCAAAAGGTTCCCCCTGACGGGGCCGAGGGTTGCACGTCATATTGCAATCCACACAATCACGTCGCTCCTGATAGCTCCTCTGGGATCTATCACCGAATACTTTCTGAGCCGTGCACTCCTGTGGTCAGTCTTCCGCATCTCTGATCCTGGTTCGCTGCGCCTTCTCCCGACGTTCGCAGTCAGTGTTCTATCCATGAGCTTTACTGGCGTGCTTACGTACTGGCTAGTTGTGGGATTGTATCAGTCGATCCACTTTTACCAGGCCGCTATGGAGCGCCAAACTATAGCAGCGCAATTGGAGACGCAGCTCTCCCATGCCGAACTCGAGAACCTTAAGAGCCAGTTACATCCGCACTTTTTGTTCAACAGTCTTAACACCATTGGAGTCCTGATGCAGGAAGACGTCGATGCTGCGAGCCATCTGCTAATCTGCCTCGGCGATTTGCTGCGAATGGCCCTCGAACGGCGGGAGAACGAGATCACCTTGCAGAGCGAGCTCGAATTCGTTGGCAAGTATCTGGAGATCGAACTGACACGCTTTCATGATCGCTTGAAAGTTCACGTGGACGTGCCACCCGACCTTCTCGGAGTCTATGTGCCGAGCCTGGCGCTTCAGCCACTGGTTGAGAATGCCATCAAGCACGGCATCAGCGTCGATTCCGCCGCAGGCCGGCTAGAGATCGCTGCCAAACGCCACAACGGCAGAGTTTGGCTCTGCGTCCGCGATGATGGCCCGGGCCCGGCACCGGGATCGCGCCTGCGATTCGGCGTCGGACTCACCAACGTCCAGTCACGCTTGAAACAGCTTTACGGGGACGAGTCGTCGCTGGAACTTACCGGGGGCAACGGTCGAGGCTGTGAGGCCATCATCACCATTCCACTGAGGAGTTCGCATGAAGATACGAGTCCTCATCGTCGATGACGAACCGATCGCCCGCCGCGGTATCCGTCGCTATCTGGCCGAACACCGCGACATTGAAGTCGTAGGCGAGGCGGCGAACGGAATAAATGCGGTGGAGCAGATCAATGAACTTCATCCCGACATCGTTTTTCTCGATGTGCAGATGCCCGATCTGGATGGTTTTGGCGTCATCGAAAATGTGGAGCCATCGACCGGCCCCGCTCCTGTTTATATCTTCGTCACGGCCCACGATGCGCACGCCATTCGTGCATTCGAAGTGCACGCCGTCGACTATCTCTTGAAGCCGTACGATAAGGAGCGATTTGCCAGGGCCCTGGCGCACGCACGCAAGGTCCTCGAACAGCGCGGGAAAGGAAATCGAGATCTCGAACCACTGCTCCAATCCCTCCGGAGTCTCCGCCCTTTCGAACGCTTTGTGGTGAAGGACAAGAAGCGAATTCTCTTTGTTCCCGTTTCCAACGTTTTGTGGATCGAAGCCGCGGGAAACTATGCCTGCATACACACCGCCAAAGACAGTCACCTGTTGCGGGAAACCCTGGCACACCTGGAAGAGAAGCTAGCACCACACCACTTCATCCGCGTGCGGAAATCGGCCATCGTGAACGGCGCCTGCATTAGCGAGATTCGTCCGATGTTCGATGGGGTTTACGACATCGTACTGGCAGAAGGAACGGTGGTCACGTCGAGCCGCAGATACGCTCACAAGTTACGGGCGCTGCTGGAATCCTAATCTTGGTAACTGGGAATGTAAATTGGGGTCAGGCTGGACAGGGGTCAGGCTTGAAATAGTGACTTTTGATATTACACCCTCGTCTCGATGGGTCCATATACGCATTTCTGCATCATTTCTCGCGCAACCCGCCTCTAGTTAGTTTTCTTAGTTCCTCATCCTCTTGCGGTGTTGATTGAGCTGACTCCCAACCTTTCGCCACCGCCGGCTAGTCGGACCGTAATAAGAAGAGCGTCCGCCTGTACATGGGCCTCTAGGCCGAACTTCGCTGAAGTAATTGGCGATGAGAAAGAGCGGATCAAGTCCGGTGCATACTATGCCGATAATAGAGCTTATGTCTATCCGCTAGCTTGATACCGGCTAGAGCTGTCAGGCTGGACGCTTGGGAACTCGAAGCAGATGGCTCTTGGGGCCAGAGGATTCTAAGTCCCAAAAGATCATCGGCACGAGTAATGTGAACTAACTACTTGCTAACTGCAAGTACTAACATTTGCTAAGGGTTGCAGCCTCCACGCAAATGATCGGCCAGTGAAGTAATTGACATCTTATACGGCCTGTTTCCAGTTAAAACGGTCCCAAATCGGCCCCAAGTTTTTGGCCCCGAAATCGGTTGGAGTGAAGATCGGTTGCTTAGTCCTGCTCGACTGTGTAGCGATGTCGCTGACCCAAGAGGCACACAACGTCGCCCGGCTTGTCGACGACGACGGCAAATAACTCTGTGATATCGCGGCCAAGCACGCAGACATCGAGTGCATCAACCTCAGTGACGGCAGCTTACTCACCACTAAACGTGACCTTGCTGCCTGTCTCGCGCGTGAGCTGGATTTTCGTTTGGACCACGACGGAGTTAACGGCTCCGCCCAACCCACTGATGCGTTCCCGAAGATCGCTGGATTGAAGTCCAAGCTTCGACGCTGTTGCTGCACTGAACACGGTGCGATCGGCGCCGGTGTCAACCAGGAATTCGGCCTGCTGCCATGCACCGGCCTCGGTTGAAATCTCGCCGCGAATCACGGGGCGCAGGATGTCGTCATCAAACAGAAACCACTCTCCATTAATTCGCATAGATCCGCGCCATCTTCTCCCGAGGGATGTAGCGAATAAAGCTCCCATCGTCTTCGGGATGTGCCGCATCGGCCAGGGCCCACGCGTCCTCTGGCTTATCCGCAGCAAACAGTTCTTCACCAGCGATCACGACGCATTTGCCGCGATAGCGCGAGTAGACTTCCTTTACGTGCGCCTGCAGCCAGGCCGAGTTGCGATCGAAGCGCTCTCGTCTAGCACGAGCCGCGGCATTCTCCTCAGGGTCAGTCACTTCTTCCACTACGATTCTAGCTTCGTTGCTTGTCATCTGGACCTCTCACAACGGCTGTTCCGTCGCTGTCTCGATTGTATCTTTCGGCGGCGGGCGAAAGCAATACGTGGGGTGTGACAGGTGTGACAGAAGCACAACGGTTCGGGATGTGTCGTATTGGAACACGCCTCCTATTCCAAGGATAACTGCACAGCCTGGGGAGGGGGCAAACTCTCCGTCGCAATTATTGAAGACGGCAGTGATACCGGAGGGAGCGGAGCAGGCGGATGTGCTGGAGACAGCGGATACAACGAGCTCAACGCCTGGGGCGGAGACCCACGCGGAAGCGGAGGGCGTTGACGTCGTCAGAGGTGCCGCTGACCGGAGCGCCATCGTCGTTCAGGTACAAGGGGATCTGTTGCCCGCTATCGGGCTCGAACCATCGGACATTCGGCGTTAGAAGGTGAAACTGAGTAACGACCTTGCTCTTGGAAAGAGGGAGTTCCGGGCTATTACTGAGCAAGTCGAAAGAGCCCGCGGCCAGATGACCTCGCCAGACGCTGACGATGTCCTGGCGGGCGCCCACACCCTTTCACTTTTTGGTAAAGAGGAAGATCTTGCCGCATTGCGGTTGGGAGTTGAAAGGTTTAAGGGTGATGCCCTAACCCACAGCCAGAATTCCGCCCTCCGCGACACGCTTGCTGATCGCCTGGGCTTGAGAGGGCTCGGCTGAAAACGGTCGAGGCCCGGTCGAAACGCGTTCGAAGCTAACATAGCACAGCCTGCCGCCGGTTGTGGTGGGCCTTTCGCAAAGAGGGAAGTCGTGGACATATAGTGTCTAGCATGTCACCAGCTTTCCGCCAGCAGACTTCGGCGGGCGCGACGAGGAGCTTATGAGACTGGTGGCTGAGATAAGGATGGCATGGTCAGGATCTCATGCATTCCGGGACTGGGGTAGAGTGGGCAATACGCGCCGGATGGCTGCAGGCGACTAGCATCGCGGCCGGCCACCGCTCGGGCTATTGCGTCAACCGAAGGAGAAAGGAGGCCTAGGCGCGCGTGCCGTCTTGGCAGGTCGTAAATTCCTCTCGGGCAAGTTGTCTGATAGTGCCAGCGCGCTTGTGACGCAGCAGTGCCAGGTCAATACCAGTCCGACTACCAAGGTCGTGGAAATCGGCTGGAGTGAAGACCCAGCCGGCCCCCTTGCTCCTGATACGGTTAAGTAACTGTGAATCAATAGAATCTAGTTGTTTGCGCCCGGACATGTTGAAAGAAAAGATGCCACGAATTTCTTTCATGATCAAGGGCACCTTAGACAATCTAACGACGGGTACGCGCGGGCCAGAGAGCTTAGCTACTCCCAATTGTCAAAGCAAACGGGCAGGATGCGCCATATAGACGGGCAGGCGCCGCATATAAAATGTCCATAGACTTCGTGCGAGTCAAAAGACTGCTGGGCTTTCAGTTTCGATTTGGCGGGCAATCGAAGTTGTCTGTTGAATACGCGTTTCCCGAATGCTTTGACGCTGCACTGGACCATCTCTCTCCTCCCTAAAGACCCGTGAACCACTTGCAGCAGACTGTTTGCCGTACGTCCTGCGTCTGATAACGATTAACCAATCACTGGTGCTGAAAGAACCTCGTTGACATTTGCAGGGCATACTCGAATAATTATTCGAGTATGCTAGAGCTAGAGAATGACTTCGAGCATTGCCTTCGTGTGCTCACTGGACGGCTGAAGGAAGCGGCTCCGGGGCGGATTCAGTTGCTCACCGGGCCCCGGCAAGTGGGGAAGACCACGCTGCTCCTGGAGTTGGCGAACGAGTTCGGCGACGCTGCCATCTACGCGGCCGCTGACGAACCTGACGCCGCTTTGCCAGGCTTCTGGGAGCGTTGCTGGACTGAGGCAGAAAACCGCGCCCAGCGGGGCACGTCCGTACTACTGTTGGATGAGGTCCATCACCAGCCCGACTGGGCAGCACGCCTCAAGGGACAATGGGACCGCCTGCGCCGCCGTCGTCTGCCCCTGCACGTTGTCGCAACCGGTTCCTCCGCCCTGCGCGTGGCCACGGGGTCCCGGGAGAGTCTGGCCGGGCGTTTCGAGAGAATGACACTAAGCCACTGGCCGGCTGCAGCCCTGGCCAGGGCGTTCCATTTACCCATGCAGGATGCGGCTTTGAGCCTGGTACGGTTTGGCTCCTATCCCGGCGCGATGGAACTGATTGGCGATCACTCGCGTTGGAGTGCCTACGTGAAGGACGCGATTATTGAGGCGGCAATCGGGCGGGATGTCTTGTCATTGGCAGCAGTCCGCCGTCCTGCGCTACTGCGGCAGGTGTTCGCGATCGCGACTGCGTCGCCGGTGCAGATCGTCTCGCTACAAAAGCTGCAAGGTCAGCTTCAGGACAAAGGCGCGCTTGAGACAGTGGCTCACTATCTGGCCTTGTTGGAGGAAGCATACCTAGTGTCGCCCCTGGAAAGGTTCTCAGATCGCGTCCACCGGCGGCGCTCGGCGCCGCCAAAACTAGTGACGCTGAACAACGCGATGTTGTCGGCCATGCATCCCGACGGCCCACCGGACCGGGCAAAGGACCCACCGCGCTTTGGTACGTGGGTGGAGAACGCGTGCTTGGCTTTCGGCGTGAACCAGGGGCAGAGGGTCACCTACTGGCGGGAAGAGCCGCTCGAAGTCGACGCCGTGTTTGAGGGTAGCTGGGGCAACTGGGCGGTCGAAGTCAAGACCGGAACTTTCGACGTTCACGGCTTGAGGGGATTACTGGAGTTCTGCCGACGTAATCCCAAGTTCGCGCCCTTGGTGATCACGGCACCGGGGAGTGAGAGTGTACCTCGCCGCCACGGACTGCGCGCCTTGAGTTGGGAGGAGTTTCTTGTCTCCGGACCTCCAACGGTATGAGCTGCAAGTCAGTTTGGTATGCTAAGCGGAAGGCTTGAGGGACAAGTGGTCGGAGGGAAATTCCAGAAACGTTCTCCGGCACGAATGCCCTCCTTTTTCGCGGAAGATCCTCTTGCGCTTTCTGTCCGCTCTATCAGGAACTGGAACGGGAAACTATTACTTACAATAGATGACGAATAGACGAATCATTGAATCAACATTTCCCCGTGCTGCTTTCGTGCCATCTGATTTGGCCCCATTTTGGGCCAGAAGGTTTTTTAAGAAAGGTCGCTTTTGAAAACCAGGGTCGCGAATGAACACCTTTATTTAGCGTCCTGACCTAACGAGCGTGTGATAAAGTCCATGACACTTCTCCACCACAAAACCCCGGGACAACCTGGGTTCTGATCAGAATAGTAGCAGGAAAGCGGAGGTAACGTCAGTCTACTTAACAAAACCCCGTGTTAGAGGGGGTTTCGTGATGCTCAATGTCGATTTGCCAAAACGTTATGTTGGAACCAAACTCGCCTGGTAATAGACACTATGTCTAGGAATCAGCTAGATACAGGCCAGAACACGCGCTTATTCTGGATGCGGATCCGATGGCGGGAAGCCGTTTGGGCCAGAGGATTTTAAGTCCTATTAGGGGCCTTTGAATCCTTGGACATCAATGTACATTGACCTTCATTTATATCGAGTTACGGCCACCGACAAATGAAGGCTTGGACATCCCAATCCGTGCTTAGACATTCATTTTGGTCAAAATTTGGTCAACGTTCTTGATCAGCTCTCGGCCTCGAGCTTTAGAGCAACCCTCCACAATCGTATCGCTCAGTGGCATCCGCAGGAAGATGATTGGGGAGGGACGGCCAGAGCGTGCCGAGCAAAAGGGCTGCCTCGCGACTATCGGATCCCGGTGATCCTGCTCGCCCGCCTGGCAGTTGACCTCTCGATGCGTGGGCGGGGGCTGGCCGCAGTGTTGCTCTTCCACGCGCTCAGACGGGCGGCGGAAGTCTCCGCGGTGAGCGCCGCGTGGGCCGTGATCGTGGACGCTCTGCACGACCGGGCGAAGGCGTTCTACCAGCATTACCACTTCGAGGAGAGCTTGGACGATCCGATGCGGCTCTTCCTGCCGATGCACGACATCCGGACGCTCCTCATTGAGGTTAAGTCTGATCCCTCGTAAACGCGACGATCGGTCGCGGCTTCTAATATACACAAGCTTTGGACCGGACCTCGCCTTCGAGAGGAGTAAGGGCAGGCCCTTCTTGATCGGATCGGCTTTGAAACCGGAATCCCCGTCGGTGAATCTCCGGCTCGCTCGAGATTAAGTCGCCAGATCGATCTCGAAGAATAAGTGACCGATAGTATCACATCCCAATAAATGGCATAAAATGCAGCTCGCTGGGCTTTGGGCCGCGGCTGACTAAACCAGCAATTACTTAATCAGCTCAAAGTTCCAGGGGCTGCTGCAAAAGCCTCGTCTGCGATCTATTTTCACGAGTTCAAGTCTTCTAGAACATCTCGGTGGGCAGGCCGAGAGCTCATGAGGCAAACCTTTGCCGGCCCTTTTCTTTGTAAGCGAAGTATTTGACTGCGAATAGCTGGCCTCGTTCTCCGCCGAAGTCATTGCGCCTTTTTCCAGAAAGTACGAGACCTCGGCGGGACTAAAATGAGTGTGCCCCTGGAGGAGCAAGTCGGGCCGGGAGAAGGCCGACCGGTATTCCCAGAATCGAGCCCGGGACATCGAACGCTGTCCCGGGCCTGAAGGCCGATCTAGAACTGGAACCGAACTGCTAATTGCAATTGGCGCTCGCGGTAGAGCGTTGATTGATCGGCGGTGGGCGTCAAGAAGTCAGTTCTTGGCGTGAACGCAGGCAATGCCGGCCCGCAGGTGCCGGTAGTCGGGCACGGGGCATGCGTGGCAGCGTTGACCTTGACTAGGTTGTATTGGTTGTTGGTCGCTCCAAAGACGAGGGTATGGTTGAACAGATTGAACGCTTCGACAATGAAATCGATGCTGTAGCGCTCTTTAAGGCGGAATTCCTTGCCGAGCCTCAGGTCGATGTTCTCAAGCGCCGGCAGTTGGAATGCATTGCGGGGCTCAAACGGGACTCGGAATGAACCGCCACTTCCATTCGGGCCGGAGCTTGGCGTGCTTGAGATCGTGAATCCGTCAGGCGTTGTGATGCCGGTTGGAACACTTCCGTTCACGCTCTCGGTGACTCTGAATCCGTCCTGAATCGTGATGATCGGGGCTACCTTCCAACCAGCCAGAACATACTTCACGAACGTGCTCTGGTTATGAAGGAAGAAGGGCATGTCCCAGATGGCGCTTGCCACGAATCTGCGTGGAACGTCGAAGTTAGACCGACCTCTCTCGTCATGCAGATTGAACTGGTTCAGCGAGGTCGGGAAGCTGGATGAAAAAGTTACTGACGACTGGTTCAGGTCAATGGCTCTCGAATAGGTGAAATGAGCCAGGAACTGCAGGCCGTGCGAGAATCGCTTGTTAACCTGAAGCACCAATGCATCGTAGGTCGAACTAATGTTGCTCCGTTCTTCTATGATGCTCCCGAAATTGGCATTGGGTCTCGGGCCTGTAAAAATCGGCAGATTGAGTGTTTCCGCAACATTGCCGCTCGGATCAAGGACGAGGAATTGCTGAACCCTGTTGGGCGGCAGAAGATTGGTGTCGAAGAAGTTAGGAAGGCGTCGTCCTCGACTGAGCAGGTAAGAGGCCGAGACCGACATGTTTGGAGTTATCTGACGCTCCACCACGAGGTCCGCCTCGTGAATCATTGGTGTCTTGAGGTCGTTGGCAAAGAAGAAAACCGACGGTCTGCCCGCCGCCGCTCCAACTGGCGGAGCCGACAGGCGTGTCGGATAGGCCGGCGATCCCGCCTGAGCAGGTGAGATTGTGAAATTCAGCACCGAACCAGGGGCGGCTGTGCTCAGCAAGGCGTTGTTGATCGAGCTGTTCTCGATCCGGCCATAATAGATGCCATAACCGGCCCGCAGCACAGTCTTGCCATTGCCCCTGAGGTCCCAGGCCAGACCAATCCTCGGCCCGAAATCTGTCGAGTCTTCAGGCAGTTGCAAGGTCTGCTGGAACAAAGGGTTTGGGAATTGCACCTCAGGCATTTTGATGTATTCATATCTTAAGCCGTAATTCAGGGTGACGTTATGGCGCACTTTCCATTCATCCTGTATGTAACCTGACAAATCCCACGTGGTAAAGAGCAGTTTCGATGGCCCGAAAGCTTGCTGGTAGTTGATATAATTCTTCATGCCGGGAGCGAACAGGTCTGCCCCGAAGTTCGCAACGCCCGAGAAATTGTTTCTCGTCCCGTAGGTATAGTTCCCAAATCCTAACCGGAGACTGTCAGTGTCATCAAGGGTCCGCATGATGTCGGCTCCAAATTTGATCGTGTGAGCGTTATAGATGATGGAGAAGTTGTCGACATATTGCAGCTTCTTCTCGTCGGGGAACTTTGCCCTCGGCAGAAATGTCGGAGGGCCTACCTGGAAGCCCTCGATGGTGGCTCCAACCTGGTTGGGCGAGTTTGCGGGCTCCCATTCGAGATCTCGAGCATATTGGAAACGCGCCTCATTTAGCATGGTCGCTTTCAATGTCGACACCAACCGTAGATTCAGAGCATCAACGCGCACTTCGTCCGAGCCGTTCCCCGAGTTGGCGAATGCAACTACCGGCTGGGTCTGAATTCCATTCAGGGAATCCCACTTTAGGTAGTTATATGATGCTGTGAAGAGGTTGCTCTGAGTCATCTGCCAGTCAACCTTGGGAAAGAATATCCACTGGTTGCCGGTGCGTGGACTGAGACCGCCTTGTGGCGCGAGGAATTCGAGCGCCGCATCGCATACTACCAGCGGACCGGGTTTAAGACCGCTGCTCGGGGTCGGAGCCACGCAGTCCGAGAAAAAGCTGGGGCTGCTCGGCTGAGCGTTGATCGGGAAGTTGCGCTTTTGCTGATCGTAGCTAAAAAACCAAAACAACCTGTCTCTAATGATAGGTCCACCGATTGTGCCGCCGAACTGCTGGCGCCGATCGGGCGGATTGATCGCAGCCAGGATTGGCGTGCCATCTGCGTTGAAATCGGTAGTAACAAAATTTAGCGGATTTCTGGCATTTAGCGACGTGTCGCGAATGTAGTAAAAGCCGGACCCATGCAGGGCGTTGGTCCCGGATTTCGTGACGGCGTTAGTCACGCCACCGGCAGACCGGCCGAATTCAGCGGAATAGTTTTGTGTATTCACCTGGAACTCTTTGATCGACTCCTCACCGACTACGTAATTGAGGCGGGTGCGGCCTCGCTCCTCCGAGAAGAACGCTTGGTTGTTGTCGGTACCATCAATCGTGTTGTTGTTCAGCAGCCCCGATATACCCCGGAAGCTGATTAGCCCGAACGAGCCGTCCATAGTAACGCCAGGAGTGAGGGTGGCCAGTTGTGACCAGCGGCGGCCGTTGACTGGCAATCCGCGGATCGTTTGCTCGCCTATAGTTGTAGCGACCTCTGTCTTGGTGGGGTCGGCGATGGGCGCCTCCGCGGTCACACTGACGACCTCAGATGTACCCGAAGGCTTTAATTCCAGCCTCAGACTTAACGTATCTCCAACCCTCACTGTGATACCTGACTGTTTCAACTGCCCGAAGCCCTGGGAAGCCACTATTATTTCATACTGTCCAACCGGCAGGAGCGGCAAGCTAAACCCGCCGGCCTCATCGCTCTTGGCTGATCGCTCTAGCCCCGTGTCCGTATTTCGAGCCTTGACGTCAGCCCCTCGAATGACGGCGCCGTTTTGGTCGACTACAGTTCCGCCGATTGCGCCCGCTGTTGAAGATGCTTGACCGTAACACATCGCAGCCATCACCTGAGCTACAAGCGTTCCCAGGGCGAGCATGATATATATTCGTTTCCTTGAAAGCAGCATAATATTCTCCTTGGTTGTTCACCGTTTGTTAATCAACTTTGTCTCGGATTGGATCCAGCCCGAAACACCTCGAAGGGCTAGTACGATGCGCTGGCAACAGAGGCGCGTTAAGCCCAAACAGACCTGATCGCCCTCTTCCAAATACGGGCCTTCTTATGATTCCCAGGCGACGGCCTGGCGATTAACCATAAGCCCCGATAGTCTAATCCCACTATGTGAACGAAGATGTTCAATATTAGACAATTGAAGAAATGTTTCGAACTTCTCGATAGCCCTTTAGGCTTGCCTGGGAAGTGTATTCCACGTTTCCATCTTTTGGGCGGGCCTAGGTTAAGGCCGCCGCAATCGAAGATAGGATGCAGCCCCTAAGCACGAACACGGAGCAATTGCGACCCTTGACCTAAGGGACCGCAAGACGGATGACGAAGACGCACCGAGTAACCGCGGTGGCCGAACTCAATATCGAATCGAAAATGCTGTCCATTTCACCGGAGGCAGGGAAGCGAAAACGGATCGCCTTGTAAAGCCCGCTCAACGGCGCCCGACGGGTTGCAATAATCGTGAGTTGATCGTTGACTGCCGCTGACATTGCTAAAGACTTATACGGCGCGCTGGTAATCAGGAGACGGGGATAGAGAGTGGTGTTTCCCATAACTATCCGTCCTTGATTTATTCCCTGTCATTTGACAGTCCTCAATCGTGCGCCATGCAACGTGTTGGTCTTAATGCCGCTCTGTGTAATTCATATTGAGCGGTGTTCGAGGCCCAGACGCTCCGTCAGTCTTTGAAGGTCCTGTGCCGATGCCGGGATTCTTTTTGTAGAGGACAATCCTGACTGACGTCCGCGAAATGCCGGCAGCCCTAGTGAGGCCCGCTGGCGACGGCGTCATCACCGCGCGGAGAAGGGCTGGACGCCTTCGTACGTGCGGCTGCGGAACCTGCTCATGATGCAGACTTGGAGACTCCAGAACTTAATGGCATTGAGATGATTCGCCGGTTCCGGCCGAGGGAACGCACCCCGGCGGAGTGCCTATAATAGCCGCGAGCGCGTACGACGCAGGCCTCTTTGGATCGGGCCGCGGACGGCGGAGCATCCGCATGGTTCAGAAAGCCAGTTCAAATCGAACCGCTCGTTCGGATTGAGGAGTTGCTAGTCGATGGAGCGGGTCAACCTATCGCTAAGGCATGAATGGTTTTGCTTTTCCTTTTCCCAGAGATCGGCCAGGCCTGAACCTCATACCATCGATTCGGAGTGCCAACCCATTCGGGGCAGACCGGTACGAGATTACTCGATCCCGCGTCTCTCCTAAGAACCAAGGACGAAAGCTCCATCTACCGAATGCTGTCTTTTACCTCCTTCCTCCAATAAGTATTTGAGCCGTATCTACTAGGGCAACCAAACCGTGATACCGGATTCTACTTCACGGGCTCCGCTTCCATGCGCGTGGTGCAAAGGAACGGGCAGCGACAAGCAAAGCTTAACGGATGCAGCCCCTGCGAGGGCAAAGCTTCGCCATGGTCGCTATCCCGCCAATGAAATGCGGGCGATGCCGGGATCAGGAGCCCAAATCGACAAGTCCAAATCGACAGGCTCTTCTTCTCGCAGCGATACTTGTTACATGTGCCGGCACCGGATGGATCGGTGCTCAGCCGCTCTGACTCTGCTGCGTACCGGGCTGCCTTCTCATTTCCTAATACGTTCGTCGAGTTCCGAAGCCCCGGAGATGGTCCGCGCCGTGCAGCAAAAACACTTTCCACACGCTACTCTGACTTTTTGAGTCCGGCGAGCGAGCTCTTCTTGATTTTTGCGACGACGTTGATATGCGGGTCCACGACTTCGGCGATGTCATAGTGAATCGCGAATCCGAGTACCATCGCAATTTCAGACGGGTTGAGCTTGTAGTCGTTCTCGAGCCATTGGGCCAGCATGGTGGTCGCCCGCTGCAAGGCTTCAGGCAGTGAGTTTGCGATGCCGATCGCCATCAGGTATTCGTCGTTTTCGGCCCGAGGTCCGCCCATCGACTTGCCTTGAATCAGATCAACAGTAAACTCGACTTCCATTGAGGTCTCGAGCGCGTCGCCTGTTAGCTCTCCATCACCCTGTGCGGCATGACCGTCCCCGACATAGAGTAGCGCACCGGCCTGGTTCACCGGAAAATACAAAGTTGTGCCTTCACGGAGCTGGTTGTAGTCCATGTTGCCGCCATAATCACCGAGGTCGCCGGCTAGGATCGTTTGATTGCCACCCGGAGCGACGCCGACGCAACCAAGCATCGGCTGGAGCGACACCGCGAAATCCCTTAGCTTGCCGGTGGGCTTGGCGAGCTTGGCCACTCCATGTTCCTTATCGAGCTGCCACTTGCTGTCGAAGTCCTTTACGGGGATCTTGTCGACGGTATACTCAGGGTTTAGCGCACTAGGCACTATGCCGCTGCCGCTCTCGGCCCAGTCGCGATTAAGGCGGATGCGATTGAAATGGACGACTAGCGTGTCTCCACGGACTGCTCCTTCGATGAAGAAAGGCCCGGTCAACGGGTTGCCGCCCATGGACCGATGCTCGCCGTTCTTGTCCACGCCGCTGCTGTCGATGGTCTCAGTGTGGACCGTATCGCCGGGAAAGACCCTGAGCGCAGGCAGCGTTGTGGCGGAGAAGTGCCGGTGAAATTCCTTGGGTTCGAAGTTGTGGGCCCTCGGGGCATCCGGCGGGCGGGAAAGGGGACGCCGGGCAGTCCAAGTGAATTCGTCATTATCCACTTTCATGCCTCCGGAAAGCTCGGCCCCGCGCACTGATCCAGTAAAGGTGGCTATGACTTTCTTATCGTCGCCCAGGAGATTGAGCTCGACGTTGGCTCTTTTCCGAGTGCCCTCGACGGTTAGTCCGCCAAATCCCTTGCCGGAAATCTTGTCGCCCGACTGCTTCAACTGGATGCGGTCGACGTTGGTCTGGCCGAATCTGACCCAGGTCAGCTCCCAAAACCCGGAAAGGTCGGTGGGCGCGGTTTGTGCGGGCGGGGCGCCGGCCGCCGCTGAGCAATGAAGCGACTGAATTAGCAAGGCTGTCGCTAGCAGCGGTGTGATGGCCATCAAGTAACTCTTGACCTGGTAGCGGCAATGGAAGGTCTGGTTCAGGACTCGGCTGGCACTCCGATTTAACATAGTAGCGGCTCCTTGCAATTCGCTTAGCTTTCCCGCTCGTTAGTGAGCCGGGCAGACTGAGGGTTCAATTGTGACACAGCGCCTCAAACAGACGAGAGCTCGCCCGTGCGGGGGACATACAGTGTTATTATTTTGTCCAGCGGGTTCGCACCGTCTTTGATTTTCGGTCGCATACTCGAGTTCCTCAGTCTTCATATGCGCGACAGATGAAACGCGCGACGCAGCGCCTCTTCAAACAAAAGAAGGCGGGCAGTAGTCCACTTGGGCGATGAAGGTATTGAGACGGGAACCTCGTCCGCGAATCGGGGAGACAGCGATCAGATAATGCCTGTCATGCCAGACTTCGGACATACCCCCTATTATCAGTCCCAGAAGCACTCCGCCACTCTGTCAAATATCTTCCGAAGAAAGGCGCCGAGAAACTCGGGCGCCTACCGGCACACGGAGCTCTATCAATTCAACTCTCTGCCACATTCCATGGCCCAGACTCCAGTGGAATCGGACACCGGCTCCATTCCGTTCCCTTTAGCCGTTGGTGATGATCATTATGCGTTTCGCGCTCCGCGGTCACAGGTCTACTCCCATAGAATCCGAAGGTTCCAGCTGGACTGCCAGTTCGACGCGAAGGGATGGGGAGTCTTGCGGTTTTTCGGTGTCAATGCGAGAGTTCCCTCCCCTTGCGCAACATCTGTCGAAGACGACGCAACGGCGCAGTGCTGGCCGGCCGCTAATCACTTCGGAACCTAATATTTCCTCTGGTGAGTCGTCTACAAAACGACAGTCTGGCAAGAAACGATAGCCCGCCGACTGCCAGAATTGGGTGTTATCTAAGAAAGGAGAGCAACTAGTTCGCGCTCTTCGCAGTTGGACCCATCACGCCTATTTTAGACGTGTCGGCCGAGGGCATAACCTGAATGTTGTTACTGATCAGTGTAATTCCGGTCACGTGCTGAAGATCCGCAAGTGCCTTGTTGTAATCTATTTGGGCGCGCGCCTCACTGCCTTGGGCGACCACGAGATCATTCTGTCGCTGTAGGACGAGGTAGTTTTGGGAGAGTGCGGCCAGGAATTTCTCTTTCTCGCCCTCGTACTGAGCGCTGGCCGCGAGGGTGTTGGCATGGGCGGCCTGGTATCGCCTGCAGGCGGCATCTACCGCCTGTAGCTCATTTCTCACCTGCACTCCTATGATCTGCACGAGATTGCGATATTGCGAGTCTAGCAGCCTCCCTTGTGCAAGCGAGCTCCCCAGATTCCCCGCCGCCGTTCGGTTATGCAACGGGAAGCTGAAGACCAGACCTACCTGCCATGATTGAAAACTGGAACTGAAGAGATTCCTAAGTGCTTGGCCGTAACCACCGCTGAACTGATCCCCAATCTGTGACGTCAGCGTGGCTGGTGGGAAGCTCGGCTTAAAAGGGGCTAGCCCTTCGGCGACGAGCCCTTTATTCAGGTGCTTGAGGAATTCGAGGATTAGCGGTGCTGGAGGACCCCCGGTCTCCACTAAGATGGGTGTTCCCGCAAGTCCCTGTGTATTGTATATCCCCACAAAATCGAGCTGGGGTTTGGTCTGGTTCTTGAAAAAGTCGACATTGGCATCGTTCTGCTGTTGCTGGAGCCGCATCTGCTCGAGTTCAGGCCTGTTCTTGAGGGCCATCGCGATAGCGTCCTCCAGGCTGAACGTGGGCTGCCCGAGAATCGGTTTGTCGACCGGTTCGATTACCGAATTCCACATCCTGTCCTTGGGGTCTTTGAGCATGAGCGCCTTGAGCATGTTCTCATCGGTGGTTATGGCTTGCAGAGCCGCGATCACCTGACCCTTGTTGGCCTCGAGTTGTGCCTCGTTTGATCGCAGCTCTATGGAAGCCAGCACCCCAGCCTCCACCATTTTTCGGTTGTCTTCCAGTTGTTTGTGCGCTAGCTCGACCGCGTTGCGAGCAATGCCATCATTCTCTTTCGCGAACACCAACTCCCAATACGCATCCTGTACCGCATTGATGATTTCGATGACTCGCTGGCGGAATTGACTGTCGGATAGATCCAATGATCGCTTCAGTACCATGAGACTCCGTCGGTTCGCATCGATCTTGCGGTTACGCATCACCGGCTGTGTAAACGTCAATTGGAGGACTGGAGTGTAGGTGGGCGTCAGCGTGGACGCGGCTGAACTCGTGCTCGTCCTGTTGTTGTCGAACTCGAGAAGGATGGATCCACCCGTCTGGCGTATTTGTTTGCTCTCGCTGAAATTGAGGTTCAGACTGCGTGCGGTCACAGAGCCTGACGTGCCGCCTCCACCGAATAACGAGGACACGGGGGTTGACTGACTGCCATAATTGATCCTGGATCCGGTTACAATATCGTAGAACCCATTCGCCGCAAACAAATTGTACTGGGCGATCTGAACGGTCTCTCTGAAACCCTCAATATCGAGGTTGTTTTGTAGGGCCAACTGGATAGCTTCGGCCAGCCTCAACGACTCAACCTGGTTAAGGCTGACTCCGACGCGCTCGTGTCCTACTTCAGGGGATTGGGCTATGGGTTGTGTGAAGACGCTCTTGCCTTGTCCTGCTGACGCATCCAGTTGCGCGCCGGCCTGCGCCGCAGCCGCGGTTGACGGAACGGTTCCGGCTGGGTGCTCCAGGGTTCGGCCAGAACTGGCATGCTCAGTGAGCTGTGACCTCACACCCGCAGTCTCTCTCTGACCTTGCGATCCTGCCTGTCCCGCCATGATTCCCAACGGTAATACTCCGGTGAACACGACCATAAGCGTCGAGACCATCAGGGTCTTCGCCGCCAGCCTAAGTTCTCGCATTCGTGTAGCCATCTTATTCCTCCGTCCTTTCCTTAATGCTCGGTGATCTATCAACTCCGCGCACATCTGTGGGTACTCGCCGTGATCTGTCCGCGTGCGTAGCAACCTGTGGGCGGCGTCGCGATTCGTCCCAAATGCTGCAGGCGACTTCGTCACGACCCATTCCAATGTCGTTGTCGCTTATCGCAATCGTTCGAGCGGGCTCTTCCGTATCCCGCCGTCTCAACGCTTCTGGATCCCCCCGGCAAGTGAGCGTTGGCTGGCACTTGGAAGCGGAAATGATCCGGTGTTAAGGATGCATTCGGGATCAATTCTCGCAAGACTACTTCCTTGTTGCGGTAAAGTGAATGCACCATCAATTCGAGCAGTTGATTCGTTTCAAGTTGAGAGGCCAATACTTCAGTCCGTGGAACCATACTCCATCTCCCTTCAGATTGATCTGACGAGGTGTCGACTACAGGCTGGGTAGCGCCACAAGATAGTTCAGATTGCCAGAGTCTCGAACGTGAAGAAGACTGCCGGAATCTAGATCATATCTGGATTGGGAAGTCGCGCCTCGCCGGGGGTCGCACGTTCCCTTGAGGTTATGCTTAAGCGCCTTGATGTCATCTTCGCGGCGCCTGTGCTCAATTTGTTTGACCCTACGCTCACAGCGCAGATTTGTGACAAGCGGAATCTCAGATGCCGTTCTGCCGCGTTAGCGTAGGGATGTGCGGTCGGTTAGAACCTAACCTGATCGCCACGATTCAGCACGGATTCGAAGTCACCAAGTGCGTGAATGGAACTGTCCCTATGGGCATCACAACGCCTGACGAATTCACTATCTCAGTGCGCCCACCTCCGGCCTGGGCGCAGGGATTCATTTCGTGATTCCGCTCGCCCCACAAAGCATTCCAACTGCCTGCGCTTGACAACCTCGACCAAGGCGCGGCAAGCAGTTCCGCTTAGAGAATGGCCTACGGTATCCATTTCACTGTAGAGGCGTTCAATTTGTACCCTCGTCATCGGCCGGCTTCAATCTGGTCAGGGTCAATGCAGCCAAGATTGCACCTTGCCCGACTATCGGCACTTGCGGGCAAGTATTGCCAGCATTCAGGCGACCGACTGGACTTCTCGATCAATCGCCTAAACGCGAGCGCCAGTTGCAATTAGCCAGGTTACAGCTCTAGGGCGGCCTTCTGGACCCCGGAACAGGCGTTACCACCTCTCGGGATCGATTTGTGGTATTAAGTTGCGTCGTCGCGCAGACCGCTCAACTCTTCTTCCTAAGGTCCTAATAGGGGAGGAGGCCGTGATGAATTCAATTTAGCCGAGATTGTAAGACTTAAACGCGAAAACCACGCGCTAACCCATCTCCCCCGCGAACTGAGGGGCAGATAAAACTCGCCGTCTTGGCTTATTTGATTGCTAAGGGACAAGGAAGGAACGAGCTTGTCTTTGACTGTTGGATCCTCGAAACAATTCTCCGAGTCGTTCGTTCTAGGACTTCCTCTACTGCTCATTGGGTCTTCAGACGCTTAAATACAAAAGTGCATTCCTTGCTATACGGCGATTTCTCGAAATTCAACATCTCGAAACCCTGTTCGCCAAGTGTATTCGACAAAGTCTCTGCCTTGTCGTATCCGACATCCACCACACGGTACTCCCACTTTTGCCCCCCAGAAGTTTCCGGGGCCTTGACGCTGTGCGCTGGCCCCGACTGGGCCACGGCCATCCTACCGCCAATGGCACCTGCTACGATTAAGGAAATTCCGAATAGAACTATGATCGCTAGGTATTGTACTCTTGTCATGAGTCGCTCCTTCTTGCTACTAGTGCTAGTTTCCAAAAGACGCTGGCTCACCATAAATCCCTTGGCGGATACTCTCGGCAGTCCTTATTTGGTTACATTCTTGTCCGCCGCATTCACTTTTAATCTCGTTCCTACTGGGGAATCCTTCTGACTCAGACGGTCACCGACCCTTAAGCAAAATGGGACCAAGTGCACGGACAATCCTGTTGGCGCGGTGGCGCGGAATCAGCGTGAGAAGTCAATCCGAGTCTCTCTCAAGCAAGGCTTTGATTTCTTCTTCGGAGAGGCGCTCCACTCCGTCAATCAGCTCGGTCATTTGGTCCGGATCTGTCTGTTGGATCAGTCTGAGATCGATGTGTTCCGCCAACTGCGTCACCGTAGGAGAATCGAATAGGTCAAGTAAGTGCACCTCTACACCGAAGCTACTACGAAGTCGCGAAATGACTACCGTCCCAAGCAACGAATGTCCTCCTAATTTAAAGAAGTCGTCATGAATGCCCACCTGACTGACTCCGAGCACTTCTATCCACACCTCAGCGAGAATCGCTTCGGTCGGCGTCTGCGGAGCCGCGTAATTACCATGCCGCACGAATGACGACCTCTGCTTTTGTGCTTCGATCGTGCGGCGAATACTCTCTGCATTGTTCCATTCGGCTGCGATCTGCTGCATCAGAGCCGAGTTCTGTCCCATGCTGCCGGGCAGCGCAGTGGCTTTAAGGCCTCCCCGACTCTCCTGCCTCCAACTCAGATCTCCACTGTGCGTCCCCTTTTGATGCTTCACCTCAGCCGCAGCTTTCGCAGGTATTTTGAATAAATATCCTGTTCCTGACGCCTCTTTGAAAGCGCCACCCACTTCCTCCAAGAAGGCCAGGGCTGGCGCATTCCTATTGCTCGGTTCATAGAACAGGTCTACGCGTTGTTGCCCTCGATCTGCTGCAATCGATCCTAATTGAGACATCATCCGATGCTCGACGCCGCGGCCCAGAGCTCTACAGCTTAATAACATCGTCCTGACTTCCAGCGCTTCATATCCACGGTTCCCGAATATCATCACGCCCACCAGTCCATAATCACCGAACCGGTCGCTCACCTCAACCACCCAGCACTCATCACCCTGGCCATCATGGATGCCCGCCACTTCTGCTTCCGAACACCTCCTCGTCGTTGTGTTGAACTGATTCGTCCGTTGGGTTAACTGCGCAACACGCCCACAATGAGTCCTCGTCATCCTTCTGATCTCAATGTGTAGGTTCAGTCCCTGGAAAAACTCCTCAAGACTCACACTCTCTTGGCGGGATCGTTGGCGTAATCTGTTTTGCTGGTAAAGAGCCGTGCGCCTTCTATCTTCTTCCGTTAAGGCAATCCGGTCGAAAGCCCACACGTGCTTTAGGAAGAGCCGGGTTTCTTCCTCTCCTCGCGGCAGTTGAAGGACCAGCACTTCAGGGCAATGGGCTTGCACCTCTCTGCACTCCACAGGATCATTGTCAATAAAAATGAAGCTCTCAAGTCCTACCTGTAGCTCCTCCGCCAGTGAGCGAAGGTTCTCAGACTTGGGTCTCCAGTTTATGCGCCAACCGGCCAGATGCTCCCGCCGCAGCCTCATCTCCGGATGCTCTGCGAACACTTCAAAGACATCCTCCTGATTGTTCTTGCTGCAAAGGCACACTAAGATCCCGACATCGTGTTGAGCCAAGACATACTCTTGTAGCATCCCCTCCCTGAGATCTATTGTTATTCCCATCGGCCCGTCTTCCGCCAGCACTCCTTTCCAAAGCGTTTCATCGCAGTCCAACACAACCACTTTGAATGGAAGAGTCCGTAGGGCTTGAAAAGTGCGGGCGATGTATGTTCCTATCCCAGCGAAAAAGGTCTGCGTGAAAGGAACGTGCCCCTCTTCATCGGCATAGCTATCATAATAGTCAGCCACTGGGTATACTGACGCTAATCTAGCTGAGCCTACAATGTAGATACTTCTTTCATCGGCCAACTCAGCGGCAATCATTCCCTCCATCCGTTCAAAGAATCGCCGTTGCTCTAGGTCGGTGTTAGACTCCGGCGACGACGGACACAGAAACAGCATGTAAGGCGTTAAGGCGCGGCCAGCCGCTACCCTCAATGCCCGAATTAGATCGTCGGCGTGCCGTGCAATCTTCTTTTGTATCGAGCTGGACGAAAGGGCTCCTCCCCGCGTTTCCTGCGCTGGCTCGTAATGCAGCCAGTCCTCGAACCGCACCAACACGACATTCATTCCTTGACGATTCCCAGCTAGCAAGCCATTGGGATCGAGAAGGTCCTGGAACACCTGGTTATAAGGCGCGAAGTCGATCCGCGATGGAATGTCGAGTTTCTCCATCCAGAACTTCAGTGCCTCCTCGACGAGTTCCGCCGTAAATGTCGCGGAAATAGCTATCAACTGTTCCTGCTCACGCAGTCTCGCTCTCGCCGCCTTCGCCGCCAGAATCTCACTCAATCCGAACTCTGAAATCTTGGTTTCGGGCTCAGCAACAGCTTTCTTCAGAATCTCAGCGTAATTGGCGCTCAGTTCTTCGATCGTGTCGGGGTCAAACAGCTCTGTTCTGTATTCCAATGCCCCGCCCAACCCTTGATCTGTCTCTCGCAGCGACAGACAGAGGTCAACGTTGGCACCGATCCTTCCAATACCCATCGGTGTGAAGTGCAATCCGCAAACGCCCGGCTCAGGCCCTACAATCTCTTGCGCGGGTTGGAAGATGAACATTACCTGAAACACGGGCGAATAGCTCAACGCTCGCTCAGGCCTCAACCGATCTAGTATCTTTTCAAATGGAACATCCTGATACGTTTGCGCCTCAACAGCTACTCCCCTTACCCGTTGCACCAGCTCCCTAAAGCTTGGATTTCCTGAGAGGTTTGTGTATAAGGCGAGGTTGTTGGCAAAGTAACCAATCATTCCTTCCAATTCGGACCGCGTCCGATTCGCCGTCACAGTACCTACTACGATCTGACTCTGCCCCGTATACCGCGATAGCAACGCCTGGAACCCCGCCAGTAGCGTCATGAACAACGTCGCGCTCTCGCGCTGACTCAGCTTCTTAAGCATATCAGTCAGGTCTCTTGGTAGCGACATCGACTGTATCGCTCCCCGCATGGTCTGCACTCGCGGCCGCGGTCGGTCCGCTGGGAAATCTATTTTGGCCGGGGCATCCGCGAGTTGCCTTTTCCAGTACTCAAGCTGGCGTTCGTAGGCGTTCTCGCCGAGCCGCATCCGCTGCCAATATGCATAATCACTGTATTGGATCGGAAGCTCTGCCAGCGGTGAGGGCCCGTGATCCACAAACGCACTGTGAAGCGTCTCAACTTCGTTGACGAACAGGCGTGTCGACCACCCATCACTTATGATGTGATGCATCGTGACCATCAGCACATGGTCTTCCGCCCCGAGTGCCAACAAGCTTCCGCGCATCAATGGTCCAACAACCAGGTCGAAGGACCGTTCTGCTTCTTCCGTCGCAAGCCGCCAAGCTTCCACTTGGCTCGTGGTTTCCTCCAACCCAGTCAAGTCCACCACTGCTACTCCTAATCCCGCTGCAGGAGCGACAATTTGCACAGGCTGTCCATCGACCTCGTGGAATATCGTACGGAGGGACTGGTGGCGCCTGATTACTTCGGTCAGGGTCTGTTCCAATGCGGGCGTAGAGAGCGGACCAGAGAGTCTGATGGCTCCTGGCATGTTGTAGGCCGGACTGCCAGGCTGTAAACGGTCGAGGAGCCATAATCGCTCCTGTGAGAAGGAGAGTGGTCTTGGAGCCATCGAGGAGACAGGCGTGATAGGCGGGGCTTGCTCAGGGATGGCTTCTGTGACCGCTTCCTCAATGAGTTTCGCAAGGGTGGCGACTGTAGGATGTTCAAACAGGGCTCGAAGCGGAATGTCGACGTGAAAGACGTCCCTAGCGCGGGAGATCACTTGTGTTGCCAGCAGCGAGTGTCCGCCCATCTCGAAGAAGTTCTCTTGAATCCCTATTTCCTGAACTGCCAATAGGTCGCTCCAGATTGCAGCCAACATCTGTTCCACGAGGGTTCGAGGCCTCTGCCAGTTGGCGGTGGGATTTGAGCCGCGCCGCACTTCGTCAGGCAGCCCTCCGCGATCAACTTTCCCTTGTGGTGTCAGCGGCATTTTTTCAAGCTTCACAAACGCCGCGGGCACCATGTATTCTGGCAACGCTTTTTGCAATTCGCGTCGAAGTTCTCCAACATCGTGGTGTTCGTTCTCAACCACAATATAAGCGACCAGTCTTTTGAGGCTTCTATCCCCGCGCAATACTACAACTGCTTGGTCGACGCCGTTAATCGTCCGTAAACTGGATTCGATCTCTCCCAATTCGATCCGGTGACCGCGAATTTTTACTTGATGGTCCAGGCGACCCAAGAACTCCAGATTCCCGTCAGGGCGCCATTTCACCTGGTCTCCAGTACGGCAAAGCCGAGTTCCGGGCTCCGCAGTGAATGCGTCGGGAATAAATCGTTCTGCAGTTAAGTCCGCTAGCTTAGGATATCCACGTCCGACAGCTGCCCCACCGATGTGCAATTCCCCGGGAACGCCAATGGGTACAACCTCCAGCCCTCGATTCAAAACGTAGGCCTGCACATTGACTATCGGCCTACCTATGGGGGCCGTGCTGAGTGTGGAGGCGTCTTCGACGCCTGGGTCGTACAGCGTGGCAGTGATGGTGGTCTCGGTTAGTCCGTATGCGTTTAACCAGCGTATCGGGTGGTCAGTCTCGCGTCGCCAGACTTGCAAGGCGTTTGCAGAGACCGGCTCGCTGCCGACAATCATTAAGCGAAGTGACGCGGGAACGAAGGCCACGCCGCTCGATACCGCGGCTATCCAAAATTGCCAGTATGAACTCGGCAGGTTCGCCACGGTCACTCGCCAATCATTCAAGAACCGAGAGAATTCTTGTGGCGCAGGCGCGCCCCAGTTGCGAATCAGGACAACCGACCCTCCGCTTGACAGCGTAGGCAACACCTCTTCTAGAGAGACATCAAAATTCATAGGGGCAAACTGCAGCACCCGATCCGCAGGGCTGAGCGTGTAGCGCTTGGTGATGTCGATGCAGTGATTGACTAATGCTCCATCAGCAATACCGACACTATTGGGCTGGCCCGTGGATCCCGAGGTGTAGATCATATAGGCCAGGTTATCCGGCCTGCCTGTGCGTTCCATAGTTCCGAAGCTGCACTGAGCAATCAACCCCCAGTCAGTATCCAAACACAGCAGGCGAGCGCTTTCCGGCAAACGGTTCACCAGCGCTTGCATGGTGATACATACGCGCAGTCCTGCATCCTCCAGAATGTAGTTCAAGCGCTCTTTGGGATAAGCCGCATCCAGTGCCACGTATACCCCGGAAGCCTTCATCACCCCAAACAGGGCGATCACCATCTCCAGGCTGCGATCCAGACATATCCCTACTCCCAATTCGGGACCGACTCCCAGTTCCCTGAGATACCACGCAAGCTGGTTCGCTCGCCGGTCCAGCTCCTGATATGTCAGCTCTTGGTGATCAAACACGACCGCGACGGAATCTGGATTGTGTTCCACTACCGCCTCAAACAGTTCACAAACAGATTTCCCTACCGTTCTTTCATTTATGCGATTCCACTCCACTAACAACTGATGGCGCTCTATTTCGCTCAACAGCTGGGCCGCTTGGATTTGCTGCCTTGGTTCCATTAGCAACTGCTCGAGCAACCCCTCGAAGTGACGGGCCGTTCTCTCGATGGTTTCTGCCTGAAACAGATCCACGGAGTATTCGATTTCGCCAAGCAAGTCGCCCGCTTGTTCCCGTATCGACAGTGTGAGATCGAACTTGGCGGTGCTGGTCCTGGTTTCTAGATTGCTCAGAGTGAGATCTGGAAGTACAAAATCTGATGTTGGTGCGTTCTGGAATGCGATCATCACTTGAAACAGGGCCGAGCCGCTGAGATTACGCTGGGGCTGAAGTTCCTCCACTAACTTCTCAAAGGGCAAGTCCTGATGTGCATAAGCTCCAAGCGTCACCTCCCTCACGGCGTGCAACAAGTCCCGCCAAGTGAGGTCAGGCTTCAGGCTCGTACGCAGCACCAGCGTATTGACGAAGAAACCGATCAGGCCTTCAGTCTCGCGATGGGTGCGATTCGCTATAGGGGTTCCCACCAGGACTTCAGTCTGACCGCTATATCGACCCAGCAATACTTGGAAAGCGGCCAGCAGCATCATAAAGGGCGTCACGCCCTCTTGCTGGCTGGACTTGCTGATCCGTTCACACACATTGCGGCTGAATGTCACCGGCACGCGTTCACCGCGATAGCTCCGGGTGCTTGCCCGCGGGCGGTCAGTCGGCAATTCCAGGACCGGAGGCGCCCCAGCCAATTGTTCGCGCCAGTACGTTACCTGGTCATGCAACACTTGCCCTTGCAGCCATTGCCGCTGCCAGACGGCATAGTCCACATACTGAATATGCAAGTCAGTCAGCGGAGAAGACTTTCCCGTACGGAGAGCTTCATATAGCAGCGTCACCTCTCGCATGATCACACCGATGGACCAACCATCGCTGATGATGTGATGCATCGTGACGACCAGCACATGCTCTTGCGGCCCCATCCGCAGGAGCTTGATCCTCAGCAGCGGGCCTGCACTCAGATCAAACGACAAAGAGCCCTCGGCAGCCGCCTCTTTTTTCAATTGAGCATCCGCCTCGCGGGCTCCAAGACTGCTCAGGTCCGTAAGAGGCAGGCTGACTGATGGTGCGGTAGCAATGATCTGAATAGGTACTCCGCTGGTGCTGCCGATGGTTGTGCGAAGGACCTCGTGACGTCGCACGATCTCTCCGATACTCTGTTGCAGAGCGGCGACGTCAAGGATCCCAGACATGCGCAACGCAGCCGGGATGTTGTAGGCAGCACCGCCTGGCTCCAATTGGTCCAAGAACCATAAGCGTTCCTGCGCATACGACAGTGGTAGCTCCGCTTCACGTCCTGTCGACTTAAGGGAGGGGATCTCTTGTCTTCCCCCGGTGCTCCACTCGGCTGATATCATCTCCGATAATCTCGCAACCGTAGGCAACTCAAAGATCCGCCTCAGAGCAAGTTCTACTCCGAATGCCTCGCGTATCCTGGAGATTGCTTGGGTGGCCAGCAGGGAGTGGCCTCCGAGCTCGAAGAAGTTGTCATCAATGCCGACCTCTTGGATTCCTAATACTTCGCTCCAAATGCCGGCCAACATTTCTTCCACCAGGGTCCTGGGTCGTTGTCTGTTTCCACTCCGGTCCGACCCGAGGTCGGGCGCCGGAAGGGCTCTTCGATCCACCTTGCCGTGGGGCGTGCGCGGCAGTTGATCCAGCATGACGAACGCCGACGGCACCATATGGTCCGGTAAGCGCTGCTTGAGGTCACGTCGGAGGTCACCTACCGCAAAGGGGCTCTTTCCCTCTCTGACTACGTACCCCACCAGCCTCTTCCCTCCGCTGCCATCCTCTGCCGCTAAGACTACCGCTTCTCTCACGCCTTTCTGCTCCCTCAGCGCCGCTTCGACTTCGCCCAATTCGACGCGGTAGCCTCGGACTTTGACCTGGTCATCCAGACGGCCGAGATACTCGAGGTCTCCCTGGACAAGGTGCTTCACTACGTCTCCAGTACGATACAGCCGAGATCCCGGGCTGTCGCTATACGCGTCTGGGACGAATCGCTCCCCGGTTAGGTCTGTTCTATTTAGATATCCCCGGCCAACACCCGCTCCTCCGACGTAGAGTTCTCCTGGGACACCGAGCGGTTGTATTTGCTGATTTCGATCCGTCACATAGGTCCGAGTATTGGCGAGCGGCTGGCCTAGGGGCACTGTCGGGGATTGTTGGATCCTAGTTGCCTCCATTGTCACGCGGTACATCAGCACACCGACAGTCGTTTCGGTCGGACCATAGTGATTGTAGATCTCGCAAGCCCCCGCGCCAGTCAAGTCATTCAGAAAGTCCCAGTGCGACACGTCGCCCCCCGATCACCAACTCGCGCCGAGGTAAGACTTCCTTCGGGCTTTCTACCGCGCTAGCCAGGGCCTCTAAGTGGTGCGGTGCAATCTTGAGGCAATCGATCTCCCAAAGATCGAAGTACTCCGCCAGCGCACGTCCATCGAGGACTCGCTCCATTGATATTACGTGCAGAGTGCCACCCCA
>Ga0207155_1034_pt1 | contig 33863 bp, 18 predicted proteins | sample Alteio_BWMinHeat_26_FD_153515 | JGI IMG/M metagenome (GOLD analysis project Ga0207155, IMG submission 153515) | Enriched cells from forest soil in Barre Woods Harvard Forest LTER site, Petersham, Massachusetts, United States -... | ecosystem: Environmental > Terrestrial > Soil > Temperate forest >... | reverse complement strand
CGTTCAACTTCGCCGCCAAAATCCGCGTGTCCCGGGGTATCGACGATATTAATGCGGTAATTGTTCCATTTCAGGGCGGTATTTTTCGCTAAAATCGTGATCCCACGTTCTTTTTCTAAATCATTAGAATCCATGACGCAGTTAACATTGGTTAAACGCGAATCGAGGGTTCCTGATTGTTGTAATAATTTATCTACTAACGTTGTTTTACCATGATCAACGTGAGCGATGATCGCGATGTTTCTTAGCTGCATTGTCCACCTGGATGAATAGTGAGAGGAAATTAAATCCGTGCCAGTATACCACTTATCTTGGCTCAAGGGGTGACCGCTCGGAACAAATACAACTAAGTTGGTCAATTCCCCTCATGGATATCCAGGGAATAGCGAGCACGTGCACTTATTTTCCAACAAAATCTGCAAATTATAGACCTTTGGCGCTTGTGTCGATAGCTAAAGATAAGGGAGACTACTAGTAAGAGGTAAGAAGAGGTAACAATCTATGCGGTCTCTGATATTACACCCAACCTCCACAGCGCTCTGGTACGCCTTATTAAACGAGGCGCAACAAACCTGCGCTATCCATCTTAAAGAAGACATTGAGTCTTATTTAGTATTTCTGCTGATGCGTTTTACGGATAATCCCAATGTGGCCTCGAGTGTCTTGGGTTTAGAATTTTTGCAAGGACACCAACGGTTAATGAACAGACAATACCATCACCAATTACGCGATGTGGGCGATAAGTGTTTACTGTATGCTGGTTTGTTTCCCGGCAGAGCCGTCAAGAAACGTGTCAAGCTCAGCTATTTTGTGCGTTTAGGTCAAAGCGCCTATGCGACACTATCGCATTCGCTCATCACCCATGAAGAATTATTTAATAAACTCCAAAATGAATTTGTTCGCATGACTGATGTATTGCAAGCCATGCGTGAACAGTCTGATCCGACGTTAGATTTGTTGCAATCGCTTGAACACTGGCACGACACGGGAAGTCAAAGAGCGTGGCAACGCATACAACAAGCGACGGGGGCATTGCCGGTACTTCACGATCCGAAAAAGTCAGTTCACTAATATTTATTCTTTTCGCCATTCCCATCGACAAAATAGGATATAATGCTCGCTATTTTTAAACATAATGAGCAGGTTATGGCAGATCCTTGTGTGCGAAAAGCCGTTGCGTTGATCTCCGGCGGTTTAGATTCCATGTTAGCGACAAAATGGTGTCAATCCCAAGGAATTTACGTTGAAGGGCTTAATTTTTTTACCGGATTTTGTGTCGAAGGACACACGTCGGCAATTCGTAATCGCGATAAAAAACAACTCAAACGCAATAACGCATTATGGGTGGCTGAACAACTGGGAATTAAATTACATATCATTGATGTCGTAGAAGAATACAAAAATGTGGTGATTAATCCCAAGTTTGGTTACGGCGCCAATATGAATCCGTGTTTAGATTGTAAAATCTTCATGATCAAAAAAGCCAAACAATGGATTATTGACAACCAATTTGATTTCATTATCACGGGTGAAGTCATTGGCCAGCGGCCTAAATCGCAAAAAAAGCACACCATGCCTCTCATTGCCAAACATTCTGGTGCAGACGATAGATTAGTCAGACCCTTGTGCGCAAAATTTCTGCCGCCGACGTTACCCGAAAGAGAAGGCTGGTTGGATAGAGAGAAAATGTTAGGTTTTAATGGTCGGTCACGCAAACCACAAATCCAACTAGCGCAAAGTTACGGCATTAGCGAATATTCACAACCGGCGGGCGGCTGTTGCTTTTTAACCGACAAAAACTATAGCATGAAGTTAAAAGATCTCTGGCAAAGCCAAGGACAACGTCAATATGAATTAGACGATATCATGTTGTTAAAAGTCGGAAGACATCTCCGGTATACTCCTGGCTTTAAATTAATTATTGGGCGGGATCAAGGTGAAAACAATTATTTGCAAGGTTATCGCAAACAATTTCATTTCTTAAGTTCCTCAACGCATCTCGGACCTAACATGCTAATTGATGGGAAACCTTGTGCAGAAGATTTTCATTTTGCGGCACGGATTTTAGCGCGCTATTGCGATTGTCCAACGGATGAACAAACTACCATTGAAATGCGCACGCTTGAAGGGGTTATCACCCACATGACAGTAACACCCTTGTCACCCGAAGAGATCTTGCCACAATGGCATATAGAAAATAGTCAAATTACCCAGCTGCCGAGTGTGTCATGACAGAAACATTTTTGGATGCTCGGAAATTACTCTGCCCAATGCCAGTCATCAGACTACAAAATACGATTAAAACACTGGATCCTGGTTTGCGTGTGCGCATTGTTTGTACTGATCCAGGCACCTTGCATGATATTCCCACCTGGTGCCGTTTATATGGCCATAAAATTGTAATGCTCGAAGAAACGAGTGAGGAAATTCAGTTTTTGGTAGAAGTGGTGTAAAACTTATTTTCGTTGAGTTAAGATGGTTCAAGGAGGAAAAAAGATTATGAGCAGCATTCAAACGGTTTTAGAGCAAATTGAAACCCACAACGTCAAGTTTGTTGATTTACGCTTAACTGACACGCGCGGTAAAGAACAGCATATTACTGTCCCTGCGCATGTGGTGACCGAACAATTCCTCGCGCAGGGCAAAATGTTTGATGGCTCCTCCTTGGCAGGTTGGAAAAGCATCGACGAATCTGACATGATCTTAATGCCTGATCCCGACACCGCCGTGATGGATCCTTTTCGCGAACAGTCCACTTTATTATTAAGATGTGACATCCACGAGCCCAACACGCTAAAAAGTTATGTGCGCGATCCCCGCTCCGTGGCTAAACGCGCCGAACAATATTTGCGCTCCACCGGGATTGCCGACGTTGCTTATTTCGGTCCTGAACCCGAATTTTTTATTCTCGATGATGTGCGCTGGAAAATTGATATGAATACCGCTTTTTATCAAATCGATTCGCACGAAGCCGCGTGGAATTCCGAACGCACATTTGAACAAGGTAATATGGGCCACCGACCTTCGATTAAAGGCGGTTATTTCCCCGTGCCCCCTGTCGATTCCTCACAAGAGTTGCGTTCCAGTATTTGTTTAACCTTAGAAGCGATGGGATTAGAAGTCGAAGCACACCATCACGAAGTAGCCACAGGCAATCAAAATGAAATCGGCACGCTTTATCGTTCTTTATTGCGTAAAGCCGATGAAATGCAAATATTAAAATATGTTGTCCATAATGTGGCGCATGCTTACGGCAAAACCGCCACTTTTATGCCTAAACCGTTAGTGGGTGACAATGGCAGTGGCATGCATTGCCACATTTCATTATTTAAAGATAACAAAAATTTATTTATGGGCGAGGGTTATTCGGGTCTTTCTGACACCGCGTTGTATTTTATTGGCGGCATCATTCAACATGCTAAAGCGCTCAATGCTTTCACCAATGGCACTACCAATAGTTACAAACGCTTAGTGCCAGGATTTGAAGCGCCGGTGTATTTAGCTTATTCGGCACATAATCGCTCGGCAGCCATTCGGATCCCCTACACGCCTTCCAGCAGCGGTCGCAGAATTGAAGTGCGCTTCCCGGATCCCGCTTCCAATCCTTATCTAGCATTTTCAGCGATGATGATGGCAGGATTAGATGGCATTCAACGTAAAATTCATCCGGGTGAACCGATGGATAAAGATCTTTATGATTTAAGCCCGCAAGAAGCTTCTGAGTTAGATCGTGTCGCTGAAACCTTAGGTGAAGCATTGCTGGCGTTAAAACAAGATTGTGCGTTTCTCAAAGCGGGGAGTGTTTTTTCAGATGAATTAATTGATAGCTACATTACCTTAAAAGAGCTAGAAATCCGACGTTTGCATATGACAACCCACCCTATTGAGTTTGAACTTTACTATAGTTTATAAATGAAAAACATAATCTATGGCATTGTTTTACTGCTAGTATCACCAGCGCTGTTGGCAGAATCGGTATATAAAGGTACCGACGCCAACGGCAATGTGATTTTCAGTGATCAACCGATCCAAAATGGTCAAAAAATCAAAGTACAACCCTTATCGACTTATTCACCCACACCTGTGCCAGCTGAAAACACGGATACGCAAGATAATAATAAGAACGTTCCGGTGGTTTATGAACTCAATATCATTACCCCGACCAATGAACAAAATTTTACCAATGATATTGTGCACATTGAGGTACAACTTGCCATACTACCGAAATTGCAAGCCCATGATGCCGTCCGTTTAATTTTAAATGGTCAACCTTTCGGTGAGATCGCGCACGCAACTACATTTCATTTGAATAATTTATCCCGTGGTATTTATAAACTGAGTGCTGAAATCGTTTCGCTTGAGGATCCGAGTACCATTAAAGCACACAGCGATACCATCACTTTCTTCCAACAACGTTCTGTCGATTCCAACGCAAACGGCAATATGCTGGCACCGCAAGCACCGAAAGGACCGCAAGCGCCACCTGGGCCGCATGTTTATTAATGTATAAATAATTTTTTAATAAGCCATGGCTAAAGTAAAATTACCCTCGCTTTTAACAACCTATCAGCAGGCAGGCAATTTATTTGTTAAAACCTATTGGGCAGTCTTACCCTATACACCTCACTTAAGTATGGATAATTTTTTAAATGCCTCTTCCAGAACAAATGATTGTTGTTTAGCATCGTATTTTTTAACCTCTGCCAATTTTTGCTCTGCTGGCGCTTGACATTGCTCTTTAACGCTTTGCTGATACTTCGCATAAAAATAAACTGTATTTTGATTATAATTTTTCCCTTCTTTACTTTTTTGATTAAAACGCCGTTGCGAAACTTTGGTTAATAACAAAACCGGTTTCTTCGCTGGATTAAAAAGTATCGGCTGGCTTACACATTCTGGACGTTCTGCCAGATATTTCTCTAAGTGGGTAGAAGATTGCGATAAATACATAAATCGCGGCGGTAAACAATATTCTCGAATTGGCAACGCTTGATCAGACGCAAATGCGATGGGTTGATACAAATTGACAAACACTTCTTCTAAAAAGTTGCCTGCACGTACAATGGCTTTCAGATCTTTGGCAGCAAATACGCCGCAGCTAATGCTATCCATTTGCCGTTGCTGACGATTGACATACAACACGGACATCTCTTTCAGCGCAGCGGATAGATACAAGGTTAATAACCAACGCATTTCTGCACCATAAATATGGGGCGCAGAATCGAGCATGATAATATGATTTTTCTGCACTAAGCGTTGGCAATACAAACAAGTGAAATGTCCGGTTTCTTCAAACTGATAAAGTAAAATCATTGTCGCGCCATCGCTGGCAGCAGCTAACAGGTTCAATAAATACGCGAATAAGCGTCGATTATCAACAATAAAAACATTATCTAAATTTAGTTTTTTCTGCCATTGTGCCAACAGTAAAGCTTCACCAGGCGCTTTTAGGATCTGCTCGCCATCTGGATTAGTATGAAGACAGTTCTTCTCACTAACATTGTCTTTCACATGCGCAAACGACCAGGGGCATTGGGGTGATAAAATCAATCCGTGTTGATATTTTTGCAAGGCTCCGGCAAAATCACACGCAAGATTGGTACGAAAAATTAATTGGGGCGATTTTCCTGTCATGCAAACCACGCTACCCAATTCCTCCTCACAAAATAATTTTAATTGTACAAATAAGGATTTGAGACAATCTGAATGTAGCCTGGTTTGATCTGCCCAGGCTAATTTTGCCGGAATTTGCTTTTTCTCTAATTCTATTGCCCAATATCCATTCGCAAACATAAGTTTTGGCGTTAAAGCAAAAATCCATTCTAGCGCTCTTTTTCTTTGCGCAAGATCCGATTTTTTATGTGCATCATTCATTGGTGCTTTATATTTTTTTTCTACTTCACTGCGCGCAATAAATTTCCATTCTCTCACAAACGCTACCCATAAGGTATTCACTTCCTGCTCGGTTAAGCGGCGTGAAAAATAATGGGGTGGTATTCCTAATGCCAACAGTTGTGGTTGGCGGGGATCGGCTTCTTCTATATCATCCAAAGCTGTTTCAATCTCATCGATTTTTTCTGCTTGAATACTCACCTTATATTTTATCAAAATTGCCAATATATCGGCAGAGATTGCTTTGCGGAAGAAAAACCCTAACGGCGAGCTGCCTTGTTGATCTTTTGCCTGCAACAAAGTGGTTAAATTCCGGTTTTTTGCTAGGTGCGTTTGTAAAAAAATATCAATGATTTCTGCTTTACAGAATTGAAAGCTTGCATGTAACCCTGTATATCCGGGATTAATTGGATGTTCCCAGTCTAAGGCATTTACATTTTCGTTTTGCAATTTTTTAACGTCATGGATATTACCGGCTTGGATGGCTTGAAACCATTGATACTGCAGCATAGCTTACCTTAAAAAACCAGGAATTTTAGAGTAAAACGCGCTACAGAGCAATTCAAGAACATACCATGCATCCACTTTCGACGAAAATAATAACAAGCATGATGACTAACATTCCAGTTACTACCTATTAAAGCTGCCGTTACTCAGAAACGCATGATGTTTACTTAATCTTTGTGGCAAATATCGATATAATTTAGCATTAATGTGATCTGTCTTCTCGAAAAGGATTAAACGAGAACTGGCTTTGCTTAGTTTATAGGTAATAACGGGCTGTCACTTTTTTCATTCTAACACGTGACTAAAGAGATCCCTTATGGCAGACAATCAAAAAGATGAACTCCGTGAAAGCAACGATGAAAACCCTCTGCAAGACATGGGAGAAACATTTGATTCATTTCCAAAATTTATATACGCTTTCGTCTGCAAACCTATTTTCAACTTTGTAAAACAAGCTTTTACATCAAAATCAAGTGCTAACAAAATGCTTATAGCAGGCGTTAGAGAAGATTCTCTTGAAAAAATCTCCGAAAGTTTAGCCAAAGGAGCAGATATCAATTGTAAAGCAAATGATGGACATTTTAATTTTCCTCCGGCATTACATTTTGCTAGAAATTTTGAAACATTATATTTTTTGGTCGAAAATGGCGCAGATGTCAATGTTACTAGCAGTTTTATGAACACGTATTTGCATCTCTTTACGGATAAAGAAGAAGTCTTGTACTTGATAGCACGCGGTGCCAACGTTAATGCACGTAATTATCAAGATGACACGCCTTTACATAGGCAAACAGATCCAATAGTAATAGAAAAACTTATCGCTGCAGGCGCTGATGTTAATGCACGTAATCATCTCGGTAACACCCCCCTACATGTCCAAACAAACCCAGAAGTAATAGAAAAACTTATCGCTGCAGGCGCTGATGTTAATGCACGTAATCATCTCGGTGATACACCTTTACATATGAGAAAATCCCCGGTGGAAAAAATACGAATACTCCTTGCAGCGGGAGCAGACGTTAACAGTCGCAATCTCGCTGAACAAACGCCACTCCATATTATTACTTATAACGGTAAAAGTGTAGTTGAAAATGTTGAAATTATGCGGGCACTTATCGCTGCTGGGGCAAACGTAGATGCTTGCGACGATATCGGGTGCACACCTTTATTTTATGTTACCAAAGCTGACTATCAAAAAGAACTCATTAAAGCAGGCGCTAAAATCGATGCAGAAAATATAAATGGAAATACTGCATTTCAAAATTATTTATTCATACTTATACTGCAGGATAATTTAGAAACTTTGCTGAATGCGGGTACCGATCCTAATCATAGAAATAATTCCCTGAGAACATCATTACATTCCTTATTGGAAGAGCTTGGTACCATGGCTTATACAGATGTCATCCCGGTTCAAGCAGTGAAAACGCTACTTGCTTATGGAGCGAAACCTTATATTAAAGATAGTAATGGAGAATCATGTTTTGATATCAATCAAAGACATATTCAGCGTAGCGAACATGATGCAGCGGCGGCTGAAATTTTAGACAAAGAAAAATTGCTAAGAATTTCTTAAGCGCTATCGGTCTGTATACTTGATCCCTTTCTTCTATTACGCTAGTATTTCGCAAATACGATGTTTTTAGAGGAAAACCATGCGGGGACCACGTTACACATGGAAGGGAACTATAAATTAGATATGTATATCTAGATCTAACAACAACATATTCCTAGAAGGTCAAGTGATGAAATCAGGTCCTTATCCGTTTACGCTAGCAGATATTGAACAATTAGAACAGGCGCTTAGCCAGGTATGTGCAATCAAAGATCGTATTTTCTCCCTAAATAAAGAGATAATTAAACCGAACTGCAACCCTTATCTCTACCTACAATTATATGATTTAATTTTGGCGGTAATGAGACAGCGGTTTCCTGATCCCAAACAGCTAGAAGCTGTTCGTGATCCCGCTTTACAAACCTCTTGTGCTCACCTTTTTCTCATAATGAGTATACTCATTCATAATTATACCGAAAGGACAGCAGCTCAAGAAGTCGTACCACCGATCGTGCATCAATATTCCACTTCTCAATCATCAAAAGCACAATCACCAACAACAATACCCTTTGAGGTTAATAACGAAACAAATAGTTTAAAACCTAAAAATTAATGAGCCAAGGCGTAAAAGACATCTCTGATCAATAAGTCAATTGAATTATTCATGGATGTCCTGAATTGCAATAAAAAGATGATCACGCCTGCAATGATGTCAAAATAGAGGCCTCATCTGAAGTAAAAGAAAATCCCTATTTGCGAAGCAGCATCCCGTCTTCGCCTAAAAGGCTACGGCGGGCAAGTAGGATATTAGCCCGCGTGAAGGCGCTCTTGCGCCTGAACGTGAGGATCACGTTTGTAAATTTATTGTTCCCTTCATTCGATAAAAGAGCCAATTTAACTGATAAAGTTAGCTTAAGATAACAGTATATCATTGTATAATGATCCTAAATTTTTTTAGTCTGTTTGACATCGATAAATCGAGAATTGGCTTTATAAGCTTTGATTATCGGTAATATCAGACCGCCCATCAACATTTTTTATGCTTTTTGATATGGGGAATTAATTATGCTTGGTAAATCACAACAAAATGTTATGGAAGAAGAAAATCAACACCCCGATATGGGAGAAGCATTTGATGCATTACCTGGATTTGTAAAAGCTTTTGTAATAGATCCTTTATTATTAAACCCTATTAAGAGACTATACCATTCTATTGTACACCCAGAAGAATATAAAATACTTAAGGATAAAGGTGCTGACGACTCGCTTTCGATTGCACTTACCTATAATTTAAAGGCTCTTTTACATCTAAGCATTGCTGCCGGAGCGGATGTCAATCGTAATATTAAGGATGATCTAATTTTTTTGATTGACGAAACTAGGTTTTCTCATTCATTACCCGTATTACACTATGCTCATAATATTGGCGAGATATCTGCGCTTATTGAGGCAGGTGCCTATGTGGATGGTCGTGATACTAAGACGGGTAATACGCTTTTATATAACCCTAACGTTGCCAAGCCAGAAATAGTACAAGCGTTGATTGCAAGAAAAACGGATGTTAATAGTCGAAATAACGAAGGAAATGCCCCGTTGCATAACTTTTGTAATCGTGGAAAGCATTGGTGCCGATATAGTGAAGCAGATTGTCGAAAAGATCTTAAAATAATAGAAATGCTTAAAGCCGCAGGAGCAGACGTAAATGCTCGCAACAATGCTGCAGAAACGCCATTACATCAATGTTTCACCCCGGAAATTATTAACCTGCTGATTAAATCAAATGCGAATGTGGATGCGCGTGACAATAAGGGGATGACCCGATTACATACCATTTTAAAGAGCGAATATATTTGCAGATATGAATATCATAAAATTGTTGAATTGCTTCTTAACGCAGGTGCAGATGTAAATTTGCAAGATGAGCATGGAAATACACCGCTACATTATGCACTCAGCAATGGGCAATTAAGGGGTGACAAGTTTAAGTTAGTAAAAACCCTTCTTGATTTTGGTGCTAATCCGTATATTAAAAATAATGACGGCGAAACAGCCATTGATATAGGCCAATTGCATGCTGATGAAAAAGTGGCTCATTTATTGAGAAAAGAAGCAAAATTTAAGATAGTTCTGTAAACTCTATTTGATTGTGCTTCATCGGTAACTGAATAGTTTTTCGATATTTCGAAGCAGAGCGTGATTTGAGGTGATCTGCGAATGGGTTCGCGGCCTGCACATTGAACTATCTCATCTTAGGCTTATTAGAAACAGCGCTTGTGATTTTTGCAAAATAATCATTGATTTGAATGGATGCCATATCACGTTCATGTTTTCCATGAGCGTAGGGATACTTCATTTTAATGTAGAGTTCCTTGGCTTCATTTAATAATGACGCTGTTTGTGCACTATTATTGCTGATGGTTGCCTTAACTAAGGTTAGCCACATTATCTTTTCTACATGGCTTGGCGATATAAACTTTTGATTCTTAAACGCCAATATTGTCTCATTCAGTAATTTAAGAACGTCGCCATACTCGTTTTTTTGTATAATTGCTTTTTTAACGGCTTTGGCCAATTGAATATAGGATCCCAATGTTGGTTTTTTAGTGGCATTGTTAAAATCTTTGATTTGAGCTTCAAGTGATTTCATTGCTTCATTTTTTAAGGCTAAATGTGCACTTGCCCTAAATGCATGAGCAACTAATTTTCTTCTTTTTAAAAGAGTATCTTTTAGGTCTTTTTTAGCCGCGTTTAGCTCTTCTTGGATCGCTGTATCTCGTTCATATTGTAGATAAAGATGCTCAAGTAATTCAGGATTGGCTTTATAAAGTGAACTATACATAAAGTTTACAATGGGTTTATTGTTTGGATAAGCATCCGAAGTATCACTGAACATCGATTTGAATTCATCAATCCATTCTTTACTAGTAATATCTTCTTTTGTTAGCGTTAAACCATAAGCTTCCTTGAAATATTGCACAAAGGTATCGGCCTGAGTCAACAACGCCTTTTTAAACATTTCATCCATAGGCAAATTTAATGCTTGTAATCGTCGAAATTCATCTCCTGGTGGAGGCTCATTGTTGCAAATTTTATTGACATAATATATTTGATAAAATAGTTTCGCAAAATGTTGGTTAAAAACTTCATTCGATTGAGATGAGTTCGCAAACTCTTTTAATAAATCACGCTTAGCTTTATCAAAACGAGCTTCCTCTAAAATTTCAGCAACAAATTTTTGCGAAGGTGTTGCTGATTGATAATATTTATTGGCTAACAAATCTTCCTTAAATGCTTGCCACCTTGTGATTTGCGGAAGCTGTGACATTCCTGTAGTCATAAATAGCGTAGCTAATTCTGCGTATTGTAAAAACTCCGTTTTTCCTGTTGGTAGAAAATGACCTTTATTTTGTATATTATCGCGAGAAGGAGCAGGATTTGAAGATTGCGTAATCCCTAATCTTGCTAAATGCGCTTTTCCTCGTTTTGCAAGTTGTTGGTAAAAGTACAGCGTTACTTTGGCATTGACATTATTATCATCTCTGTTTTGCATCAGTAAAAGTGGATCAACTAATTTATCCATTTCAGTTTCTATGGATGCATCCATCCAAGGATTATATCTGCCTCGTTTTAATCTATCAGAACTATCTTGCATTGTATTAGATAATGCACCATCATGCGATATATAACCTGCAAAAGTCTCAGGATAAAGTTCAGCATGTCTAACTGCCATTAAGCCACCAAAACTTGTGCCGTAGAGAAATATTTTTTTATCCTGTAATTTATGTTGCACTAATGCCGGATGTAAATTTTCTGGGTTTTTGGTTAATGTTTGATAAAACTGATGAATTGCGGCATGAATTTCTGAGTGCAACTCCTCTGACATTTGCTTCTGATTAACGTCTAACTTTAATAAGTCTGGCAAATTGAGAGTTATTACCATTGTGCCATTGTTAAGCAAATGCTCATCAAATTTTGTTAGACCGCGAGGATAAAATGGTTTTGCATCATTCTTAGAATCTCCTCCATAGACTTGAACAACAACATTTTTTACCTCCCCATTACTGGGAATATGAATATTATAGCCAATTGGTGTTTGCTGACTGCTATCAACATATAATGGATTGCCATAAAGGCCTGGATTTTCAGTCCATACTCCGTAATCTTCATTGTTACTGATAACTTGATAAGACGGTGCAGGGGATTCATATCTTTCTTGAGTAGAGATATCTTGATTTTTAGTAAAAATCATTCCGGCAATGACAGACAAATCAGTTTTAAATTGTGATGCTATGATAGTTTTAGTTAATTTTGATTCATTAATTTTTGCTAACAACTCACGATCTGTATCTTGAAGTTCTGACTTACTCGCATTCAATAAATTTAAAAAAACAACATATTCCTCAGAATTTAATTTAACACTATTTATAAAACTTAAATCATCGAAATTAGGAAGTAGCTGTAGTTTTCGTATAAGATCATAAAATCTGGGTATGTCTTGATTTAAGATTGAAGATAAAAGCATGCTCTCAACGTAGTTTTCAATTGATTTTCTATCAAATTCAGGCAGATACATTTTAGCAATGTTCATCATTTTCAAGGGTATTTCAGCGCTTGAGTGTGAAATAGCATGCTTCAACAATGCTTCCCATTCACTGATAGTAAGTTGAGGTAAATGATTGCTATCACTGGTAGAAATTATTTGAAAAATTTTGGCTTCCATTTCAATTCTGGCTTCATTTTCTAGACGAAATTTATGTTTTTCTTTGTAATACTGTTCCAATAATCTATTTACTTCAGATCGTAAACGAACACCATTCTTAGCACTAAGCTCACCATTACCATCACCATGCTCAATAAATGCATTGGGATCGCCAGCTAAAGCTTTCATATAATCTTTATATATTTCGCTATATTTTACGAATACTTCATTTTTAAAAAGTCCCTCGGGTATTTCTTCGCCCGTATCTCGGCTATAAGGATCGCAACCATGAGTTAATAAAAATCTCCAATAGTTTCCTGACACTATAGCTTCTTCATAATCATCGATAATACTCATAATGAGACCATTTTCTCTAAAAATTATTTGTATATGCACCTTAAATAATAGAATTCATTCTATTATTTAAGACTTGAATAAATTGAAAATGTTCAGTAAAAATGGTTACCCCTCTACTTGACCGGCTCATCGCTATCAGGTATTTTTGACGCTGCGCATGAAATATTAAGTCAGACATCTTTCAACCATCGTTTTATCTATCGAAATTTAGATTATTTACAATCTCATGAGTATGCACTTAGTTATTACTTGCAAGGAAGTTTTATGCTCGGTACAGAATTTAGAAAATGTGTTATAGAAGGTAACCTGAAACAAATCGTTAGCGTTAGCGATCCCAAAATATTCAACGAAGCTGACGAACACAGAAATACGCCGCTGATGCTCGCTCTTATTCATGGGCAAATTCACGTAGCACGGCATCTTTTAATGACAGGTTGTGAAGTGATTACCGTAAATTCTGCAGGCTTTAATGCTTTGCAACTTGCGCGTAAAAATTCCCTCTGCCAACAAGATACAATGTTATTGAATTTAATTAAAGCCAAAATCTTTCAAGAAGCGGCCAATGCACCACAAAAGTATGGTGAAATTCGTATCACCGATAAAGATGAGATTTTAGGCGATGTGGCATTGTTAAATCATTATTTTGCAGCAATGCGAGTTCAAGAGGAGGCCAAGCCTGCCGTTAAGGCAGCAGTCGCTGAACAAAAGAAAACTTATGCATTCAACCCATCAGCCTATCAAAAGTTAATACAGCTGATACGCGGAGTTTTAAATAGTAAGCATAACATACCAATATCTGATTTTACCTTTAAACAAGGTATACATCGCAATTCATTAACACTACCTCCTGATTTTTACATCACCTTAGATGATAAAATCATCACAAAAGTAGATTGTTTACAAACTTGTTTCAGATTATCTAAGTATGTGGTGAATTTTACCTCTACGCGACTCATCCTTACTTGGAAAACGGGCAATTCTACTGTTATACCAATTTATAATTTTTATCAATCTGGGGAAGAAGCACAAGCTGGGCGAGAAAAATCTGATCAATTACGAATGTTAATGGATGAATTAGGAGGCACAGTGCATTTTGAACATGGTGATATTGAAAGCCGACAAGTTGTACCTTGGAGCAGCAAACATTATTTAACTATGTATCATGATGCGACAACGATAAAATATTATTCTGCTTTACATCAATATGCTGCTAAACGCTTATTTAGCTTGGTGCCCCTGTATAATACCAGCAAAAAAGACCTTACCTTATATTCCTTTGGCTGTGGCGATGGTAAAGAGCTGGAAGTGGCACAAAAGGCATTAGCAGATATTACTCCAAAAGTTAAGGCCATTGGTATTGACATCAATCCGATGAATTTTCCTACAACACGAGCACCAGCAAACATTCAATATATTCAAGGCGATATGACACAATTAGAAGCGATTGTGCATAAGAATAGTGCTCCAACAACTACATTTAACGTGGGGCTATTTTTTGGATCGCTTCATAATAAAGTTATGAAAGGAACCTTCCATGCCTTATCGATTATCCAACAAACACGTATATTAGATCTGATCATTATTGGCGGTTGGTCTGAACCGTTATTAAGCAAATCGGTGCTAAAAGCCGTTGGATTTTGTGTGGATTTTAGGCAAACAACAAATAATTTGTATAGTGATCAAATTCCTCAAGAGCCCCAAGAAGAGACGCGACAAGGCTATTTCGAACTACGCTGGATGGACAGTGGTTTAAGAAAAGAGTATTTAATCAACCGTAGCATTAAAAGATCACGCGCTAAACAATTTGACTGTTTAGATTTATCATTCAGTGCGAACCCACTTGCGGATTTACAGCAGTTTGACAAAAAAGCGTTGGAAAAGGTTACCCTCATTGATATCAGCTGGTGCTATTTGAAAGAAACGGAAATTAACGGTTTCTTTCAATACTTAGCCCAATTAAATAAACCGAATTTGAAACTGCTCGTGTCCAGCCATCAAGTGAATTTTGATAAGATCATGCAAATTGCGAAAACTCAGCAAAATATAGAAGTCAATGAACGTTTAGATGCGGCTAATGCAGATGAAATTCCCATTTTCAAGCCAAGCTTAGCGAGGAAATGGGGGATGTATACCAGCTTGCCGAATAGAAAACTCAAATAACTTTGAACAAAAAAACTAATGCAAAGAGGTTTCAATGCTGTCAGCAGCTCAAGATAGGGTTCGATCGCTGTTAATTCGCGCATGCGTGGGATCTCTCAGGTAGCCCTCATGGCTGCGCGGCGACTAGCATTTTCTGCTTCTATGGCCTGTAAGCGCAATCTTAACTGTTGTCTTTCTGCTTCATTTAATACGAGTAAGCCCCAATGGGTAGGGAAAGCGCGCTGCCAAAATACCTGCGGTGCGTTTTCTTCATCAACGTTATTCCTAACTCGATTACTTGTATCTTGCACAAAGCGGCCATTATCTTTTTTACACCAGCCACCTTCACTTTCAGGTTTATAGACTTCAGATAGAACATTTTTGAGCATATATTCTTCGCTGTTACCCCCTAATGTGTTAAGGGATAATATCGCATTTTTTTCTTCAGGAGATATTTTTTCTAAATGTGCATCAAGTGATTCTTTCGCTTTGAACAAATTCTCAGCAAAATCACGAGCGTCTTGCGCAGCCATCAACGCATGAGCGAGAGCGTCTAATTTGCGCAGGCTTTCTTCCGAAATTACCTTGTTGGTACTTTTAATATATTCTTGTTTATGTTCAGCAATATATTTCCGTAGGAGAGGAAATTGCCCCGAACGAACGCGGGGATGTTGTTCTAATCGTAAAACATCATCGCTATCGAATTTTTTTGTTTCTCGTTCAAAATAATAATTTTGTAATCCTTGACGGGTGACATTACCTTCTAAAGATTGTAAATCAAAGGCATGATTTGTATTGGAAATAAAAATGTTTTCTGGAGAGATTTGGTCAATCTCTTCAAGAGAAACACCTTCTGTACGATTTTCAATGGTGTACAATTTTTTAGGCGAAATCCCAAATTTTAATGCGATATATTCAATTTTAGCACAGAGCTGATACATAAAACGACTCAGTAATTTTTCAATAGGATCGGTTTTACCTTCTAACCATAAGGTAAAGGCAATCGTGCTTGACAACAGCGTTGCTTTAAGAGGAAGTGATAGAAACATATCTACCCATGGTTGAATATAAACTGCTGTTGCGAGCAGAAGGCCGAGTGCTTGACTCATATTTAATAGGAAAATTGCATGCAGTTGCAATTGTCCTGCACCTAACCAAGCAGTAACAATAAGTAATAGCGGAAAAGGGCTGGGAAATAAGTCATAAAATGTGAACCCCATATTCTGTAATAGTCTTATTGCGAGATAGCGCTTCCAGAAATGTCGTATCCAACGTTCAAATTCTCGGCCAACAGGAAACGAATAACTTCTTGGAAGCCAAGAATTGAACGCTATCAAACTCGCGAGCACAGGCACCAGTGTTAAATTAAGGATCCCTTTACAAAAAAATAATGGCAGCGTGAGCAAAAAACGCCCAATATTCCATATTTTTGCATCCAAATCTCTTGGTAGCCAAGAGATCTCGGGAAGTAACTCGGCTAAATTATTCCAGGTTCGAAGGGCAAAAGTAAATGGGAGGCAAAGGGTAATCGCTAAAACATCTTCAGAGAGATCAGAAAAATAGCGGCGATTTTTAAGAAAGCGTTGAGTATAGCTAGACATGTTTTTTAATCTTGTGATGATGGAAAATGTAAATCGATCTTAATGATTCAAATTAGGGAGGTCAAATCCTAAAGAGATATTTAGCCAATTTATGCCGATAAGCGGTTTGTTTTTGCCGATAAATGGATCTACCGGGAATGAGATCTATCGTACACCGCCTACATTTTTTTATCTCACGATTGGAGATAATGGCGCTTTTTGTTTCAGAACACTTGGCCTTGTTTCAAATAAATTCTTTTACTTAACCTTGCTCATCACGGCATATGCACATATTTCAATAGCAAAAAGGTTATGGATGGGTATTGAAATCTTACGCAGCTAAGTTATAATAATTGCTAAATTTTTAATATTTGAACGTGAACTATGCTTAATCCCAATTCATTTTTAGCTTCTGAAACAAACCAATTTCAAGCTTTTATCAAACGTCTACAAGCTGCGAAACAACGGGCAATAAGCTTGGAGTATTATCGCAATATTGACCAAGGTTCTTTATGCACAAGATTGTCGCAAAAGGATTATTTAACCATTGTAGAGTATTGTTTATCAGATAAGGTTCAAGCTCAAATGGCAACCCTTAAAAAAGGGCAAGCTTTGCGATTGGCAAAAAAAGACACCGGATTACCACGCACGGTGGCTATCCTGCGTTCAGAACAAGGTCCATTTAAATTCATTATCGATACCAAAAGCAAATTGGCAGACAAAGACGAACTGACAAATAAATATAAAAAAATTCCCGAATTAGAAAATGAAAAGCCAAATGGCGCTATTAAAGGTTCGGGAAAAACGGCTTGGTGCGTCGATGAATCAGGCAAAGAAATAGAATATTTTAATTTGGTTGTCACGTTTCCAAAGATTGCGAAAGATCAACAACTCCGTTTAAATAATTTAATGCAAGAAGCACAAATATCGCAAGAACTTGCCAGTGGATCAAACAGGATCAATGCGCTATATTTGGGGGCAAAATATAACAAGAGAATCAAAACAAAACGCAGTGATACCTTTGAACCTATTGAAGAAATCGTGCCGGTTATTAGCACTTATGCAGTTAAAGGTCCACAAACGTTAACTAAACTATTAGAAGATCGCTATCTCGCATTTGAAGATAAACTTGTTCTCAGTCTCTCTTTATTAAAAGCGGTAAAGGATATCCATGATAAAGGGTATGTGCATCAAGATTTAAAACCGGAAAATTTGTTGGTGTTTCAAGATGAATTAGGACAATATTACATAAAAATCATCGATTTTGGATTATCTAACAAAGCCACCGACACGATCATGCCGGCGTGTACGCCTATTTATCAATCTCCAGAAATGGCCTGGTTGTATAGTAACCCTGCAGATGATGAACATAGATTTTATAATTTCATTCATTCCTTGGGAAAGTATCATCAGCAGCAGCAACCCAAACCAATGCATATTCCGAATAAACTACATCCGGCTAATGATATGTATGCGCTTGGGATTATTTTATGGCAATTGAGAAATAACAGGTTCATGCCTCCATTCGATCTCAATAGTTTAAAGAAACTCGATCAAGAAATTCAGTCTGATCCCTTGTTAAAAGGATTGCTAGAACCTGATCGTGAAAAAAGGTTTGATATAAACCAAGCGATTGCTGTGCTAGAACAGCTCATGAGTGATAACGTTTATGTTACCTTGCTAAAAATTGAAGAACTTAAATTAGAGTTCCCTCACTTAAGGCATAATCCTTACCTGCAAGATGTACAAACAAGCATAGCAAATTTGTTTGCAAATAAATCACTGTCGCAAAAAGACAAAGAAATCCGCATGGTGAGCAGTTTACAAAACTTAGCTCGCTACCAATATAGCCAAGTAAGCCAGTTTAACCCTCGGATCGGTGATGAAAAAATAGAAAAACAATTAACAGACGCAGCTGTTGTTGCCAATTTAATATTAAGATCTATGCCTAAAACAGTACGCGAATACGTGCAAAATATTAAATTAGATGGGTTTTTTAGTACTACCTTTGAAGTTATGCTCAAAGATTATAGAATGTTGAATTCACGCAGTCCAACAACTCATCAAGGCATATTTTATTTTATGTCAACGTTAATTCATGGCGAATCAAGCGCTCAAGCTAAAGTCAAACAAATAACCACACTGTTTGCTGCATTAAAACGAGAACAGGATCCAAAACTTTTTTTAAGCAAATCACAAGTTGCTTATGCCTATTTGCACAAAGTGCAGCTGGCAGCAAATAAAAATGAGGGATTAAAACGTTTATGTGAGCAATTAAAACAAAATATCGAAAAGATATTTCCTGGCGCCCAAGGTATTATTGATAATCGCTTTATTGAAGGCTATCAATTCGCAGTGAAATATGCGGAACAAGCGCTAGAAGCTCAAACCCCAATGCGTATGAAAAGCCAATCGTCGAATGATAGGCGATCACGGTATCCATTAACGCTTATTTAACAATTTTTTAACCTTAAACCTGATTATTTAAGCGAGCATTACTCCCGCATAGAGAGGGATATTTGTTGCTCGTTTTCGCTACCCATGTCCCTCTTCTTAAGGATTTCCAGACAATACCACTCACTTCTAATTTGCTAAAATAATTTTTTAGTAAAAACCAGATGCTAGAGGTGTTAGATGATAGCTGAAAAACTGTTAAATACTGTTGAAGAAAATGAGGTATTAAAAGAAGCATATGCACTTGAAAGAGCGCTTGGCACAATAAAACCCATCGAAAATAAATTATTGCAACGCTGGAACCCCATGAATAAAAAAGCGTTGCAAAGAGAGTTGTGTGCCTTGATACATGAATGGCTTAACTCCATGAATCCTTTCAAGGAAAGTGCTCAATGGAAATTAACTCTTTTTTTAAAAGCTATTAATCTGGAATCATTAAATTTTGAAGAAAAATTATCTCAGGGGTTTTACCAAGGAAAATCGTTACGCGCAGCGATTCTGGATATGGCCAGAGATCCTGATAAAAGCGATCCTTATCAAATGCTTCTTATCAAAGAAAATCAAACGTGGGAACCGATCCCTCGCTCTAATGCAGAAGTCACTCCCGTCAATTCCTTTGATGATAATTCACCCGAAGTCGATTTTCAATTACGCTTAAATCACCTCACTCAACAATTCGGAGATCCCCTATTAGGCGAAAAGATTTCCGATAGTAGTTCTGAAATCGCTCCAGGGATTCAGGAGAAATCTACTACCTATCTTAATCTGCAAAAGACTGAGAAAGGGGGAAAATGCGTAATATCTTCCGAAAAAAACGAATTGAGAGAAGAGGTTGATTTGTTCGAAGAGAAAAAACAAAAAAACAAAAAGAAAAAAACTTAAGAAGAACGGGATAAAACCGATGAGCAATTACTTCTCATTTAAATTATATTCAGCCGCCGGATTAAAATTAGCAAATCCTCGATGACGTGGTAACATTAACATTTGTTGGTAAACTTGGTCAAAATTAGGAGAAGCTTTGTTTCCGAGGGTTTGAAATGCTAATAACACATCTAATTCAGTAAAAGATTTACCTTCTATCTTATTACAAAACCGAAATATTTTTTTATCATAATGGCCACAATGGAGATTGATTAATTCTTGAAGATGATTCAATATGTTCGTGACTTGAAGCAATGGAAAATGTTCTTTTTCTTGAAAAAATTGGCGAATTTTTTCCGAAGATTCGTTCTGTGCCTTTTTTGCCATGGCTTGATAGTGTTGTAATTTTGCTTTATCTGGTCCTACTTTTAAAAAAGCACAATAATATTTCAGCGCTTTTATGTAAAATTCTTGCAATTCAACCTCATAAGATTTATTTAAAATGAACTGCTCTTCTTTGGTTATTTGCGATATCATCCTTTTAATCTTATTTTCATTGGATGGCATAAAAGGTTTTTTGTGTAACCCTGTTAAATAAAACAATTTACTCATGTATTGAATAAAAGCCAGCCAAGCTTTATAATTAGTTATATTTTTAAGCAAGAATGAATAAAATGATTTTTCGAGAGGTTGTTCTGTTATGTATAATCCCATATGGGCATAGTCATTAACTTCTTCAAGCAGCAAAATTTTTAGATGATGACTATCCGGTATTTCCCAGCCCTTTTTAAGCATGGCCGTTTTGATTTTATAGACATTGATTTTATCAAATGCATTTGCTAATAGAAAAGTATCTTGATAAAGTTCTTGCTCGTTTGGATACACCTGTCTCGTCTGACAATATTTTAAATACTCTAAAGCACACCCTTTAGGGATCTCGCTAAAAAGAATCATGCGCTGTATATTTTCTATGACCGCTTCTTCAAGGGTAAAATGATGAAATTTAATGAGCGCAGGAATGAGCTTCATTTTAATTAACATAGTAAGGAGGCCATGATGGGGGTGATAAACAATTTTTTTATGATAAGTAATATCATGCTCAATGTTAGGATGCTGTGAGGGAGTGGCATGCTTTAAAGAGGTAAATGGCTTTGATAGCACTTCATCATAAACATAATAAGCTGCATCAAAATTATCTTGAGCATCAATAAGCGTTGATTGAATCATAGTTTATTTCGCCTCCGGACCCGGTCTTTCATGAGGTGGTAACGGCTGCGCGGGGATTTCTTCGGTATGAACCTCGGGTCGTTCAATAAGTAATGGACCCTTGACTCGCGCTGCCGCTTTTTCTTGATGAGAAGTCAAAAGTTTTTGTATATTTTTCGGTACATCTTTTATTGTGGTTAAATTCAGGTCGATTTTATTCTCTTCAGCATGTTCTAAGATTTCTTTCACATTATTAACATGACCTAGCGCTATGTTTCTTTTTAGTAAGTAATTGTACACTTCAGGATTTCCAAAGGCACTTGCTTCTAATCGCTTTTTCAAATAGTCATTTTCTCTTGCTTCGTTACCCATCAGTTTTAATTTATCCACAACAAGTTCTTTAGCATTAATAGATTGAAGCTTGATTTGGCTAAAATACGCTTGCATTTTTTTATCGTTTTCTTCATCAATCGCTTTAATGTAATCTTCATAACTTTGAGTTGCGGAAGGGTATTTTGCATAATACTCATTTTTGGTTTCATACAATGTTAAATCGGGAGGAGAAATTTGAGGAAGGTTCATCATTTCTCGAATTTTCTGAAAAAATTCGACAATCACGCGTTGCTCATTGCATCTTAATTTATAATACCCTTCATAAAATCCGCCAAAGTAACCTGGCCCGGGATCCCGATAGCGTTCATGGGATTTATCCATATAAGGGTATTTTCCTCCTGGAGCTAACCCGGCGATAGCCTCTTCAATATCTTTTAAGAGCATTTCTTCCGTATATAAAACCGGTGGCTTATTGATCTCAATAAGAATCATCGGAACCTCGATGCCAAATTTATCTTTTATTTCCAATGCTTGAGTTACCATGTTCAAGCGATGGGTTAATGTGGTTTGATCGCCAAAACACATATCCCCCCCACAGGCAATGGCGCTAAGAGCAGTTTTTTTGCCGCCTATGAGCAATTCATTCCATTGCATCACCTCAGGATTAGCAGGATCTGCATCTTTTTGTTTAAGATTTGCGATGAGTTTTTCCCGCGTTAAAGTACCTCTGCCCATACCAATTAATTCTTCTGTTTTTACTTTACCTTCAATCCAAAATCTATCGTTAGAAACAACATTTTGGGACCAAATGTATTGGTCACCATGGGTATGAACCTTTTTTATACCCGATATAAATGCGATGGGATAATAACGTGGGTATAATCCTCCGCCCGGAAATAAACGCATACCTCGCTGCCCTAATAAAGTATGCGAACTTTTTTTGGCATACTCCGTACTACTCAGTCCTCTGGTTTCCGACACATTTTTTACTCGTAGCGTTCCATCACTTTCATAATATCCCTCAGGGGAAGGCGGGGTAGTCACAGGAGGGATATTTTGTAAAGGATAACTTTCAGTAAAATATCTTCTTCTCCATTCGATGGTTGGATCGGTTGTATCAAGTTTTTGAAGATTAAGCGTTTTCGACCGTTGGCTTGCGCTAAGCTCAGGGTTTTTCAAAGGTCTATTTGTTGAAGGGTTTTCTAATTGGTTAAGATACCATTCTACCCCTGAAATATGCGATGTTTCGTTAATACGGCTATCTTGATTACAAGCGAGTGCTTCGTAATTGTCAATTAAATGAAAAATTGCAATTTCTCCCGTAGGTAAGACAAGATCATCTTCTACATGATGATATTTCGGCGTTTGTGGGAGACGATATTTAAAATATGAGCTAATTAAATTAAAATCCTCATTATCAATTTCTACGTCAACGTGTGGCGGATCAGTTTGTTCAATTATTGTGGGCATCTTAATGTGATAGAATTCATTTAACAATGTAAAAATTTTCTCAGCATTTTCTTTACTAGAAAATTCAAGGGTAGTTTTATTTGCTCCTTGCTTAACAGTAATGCCTTCGCCACAGGATTTTTCGATAAAACTTCTAACATGTATTTCATAAAAACTTGCTTCTTGATATTCTGTTTTTCTGGCCAACTCAGGACGTTCCAGCCAATCAATGATTCTCATGGTTGAATCAACTTCTCTGGTGTGATCAAAATCGTTAAAGTCACGTCGTTCATGTTTACCAAGGGGTTTATAATGGCAGCTCTCAAAACGTTCAGCCGTTATGGAAGTATAATTTGTTCTCATCAGTTCAAGGCAAATATAATGAGAAATAATTTTAGGAATATTTTCGTGGGATGGCGTAAAGGTATTTTGATTTCCTTCTTCATCGATCAAACCCCATTTTTGTCTTTTTGTCTTGGCATCATCGTTTTGGCTAACTTTTTTAATAACTTCCAAAATATTTAACCCTTTCTCTGCATTTATTTTTTCTAATTCTTTGAACGTCATGGGGGTGTCCACATGGTTAATTAAGAATTCAAGCATCGAATCGGCCAAATCTAGTACCGTTCCGGCACCAAATCTATAGGTTTCTATATCAGTCGTCCTTTTTTCACCAAAAGCATTTAACATTTGTCTCGCAAAACTTATATAGTCAAAGAATGGTTTAGCCAAAGACACTTTGCCTAATGTATTTTTATGTCGTTGCGCACGATATAAGTCTACAAAATAATCCTCCATGTGTTCTAGGGTATTCGCTTTGTCGTCTTTCTGTGGCTCAAGTTGATAGACTCTCAATAAATCTGTACCATGTGCATGATTCATATAATGTAAGTAGGTTTCCGATGTATTAGGTGTCATATTTTCTACTGGTGCATCTAAAAATAATGCTTTTAATTTATTTTCATCCTCGGTATAGGATCGTAATTGATTTGTGGTAGGATATTCTGTTTTAATAATATGTAAAAGTTTTAGAAAATTAATATCAACATCCCCTTTCATTAACATATATACGATGGGGGTGGGTTTAATCCCCTCTAAATCAAGCCGCGCGGGGGGGGGATTCATTAATGGCAAATCAGGATAACCCATTAATTCAACCACGAGTGCCGCTTGATATAGTGCTTCTTTATTTTTAAATATTTGTTGATAATACTCCCAATGCTCAAGACAATATTTTAAAAATTCCACTGCGCTAATGGCTCGATAGCTTTGGTACATAAAAGATCCTTCTTTGGTTGTACTATCGCTAAAGCCTGTTTCATCTTCCCTTCCTAACACACTAAATAACATCATCAGTTGAAGCTTTTCAAGCTCTGATTTATCTAATTCTGAATTAACATCATTGGTTTTCTGACCTGAATTTAATGATAGATATAAAGGGAGAATTAAAGCCGCAACTCGGATACTATGCGCTAAATCATGATTTGGCCGATAGAGTATTTTTGAGACAGGACCATAAACCGCTTCAAATTTTTCTATATTAACCTTACCGATATCAGCTCGGTTTATGTGTGGGTAAAATTTCGCTATTTCGTCTAAAGTGACTAATTTTGTTAGCAATTCTTTTGCTTTGATGATTGCATATGCCTTAGTTACTGTTTGATTATTTTTTAGTGCATCAATAACAACCTTTCTCACTAATTCTTCCTGATAGCGTATTTCCGCTCGCTCAACCGCACTTTCTACCCTTTCCATTCTTTCATTAATGATCCTTTCACTTTCAGCGATAATTTCTTCTTCCGTTTTTAGTGATTTTCCACCAAGTGCTACTATTTTATCTCGCAATTGGTTAAAGACTGGATCATAGGCTTTTTTTCTCGCCTCTTCCCAAGTAAGACCTGTTCGTTCTTTAATCTTCTCTGCTTCAGTATTAATTAATCTTTCATATTGTTGTTCTTTCTTTTGTGCTAGTGATTGGGCCTCGACAACGCCTATCAAACACTCAGGAGGTACGTCCATGACAGCACCTTCTACAAGTAACGCAATCGCGCGTTGATTTTCCCACCTAATGACGTTTGAGCCGCTCGTATACGGCGTCGAAAGATAATGTTGATGGGCATGAATTGCCGCTTTTCTAAATTCAAATGGATGAACAAATAAAGAACCTTCTTCATAGACATTTTTAAACATGCGACGTAATTTTTCTACCTTTTGATATTGCTTTTTCTGGAGCGCTTCTTTCTCTAACTTTCTCACATTGTAGGAAGTTAATGTGGAACCTCGTTTAAATAGTTCATCGGCAATATCGTTTAAATCATGCAGCAATGCATAATAAAGAGGATTATCATCCCTGGCTCTAATGTCAATATCAGGACGCTCTAATAACAATTTAACTAATTCAGTTTTTTCATAACTAATTGCATTAGTTAATAGGTTATTGTAAAATAGATCAAAATAGTTAATATCTACAATATACTTCTTAGATTTCAACACGTTTTCACAAACTTTCAAATCCATATTCATAAAAAATTCCACAACCCCTTCTTTAGGAAAAGAAACCGGCTTATCTACGTGCTTATCAATATAAGAAATTAACATTTTTGTACTGTTAAAAGCTTTTTTCTCTACCGCTTTATTAAATAAAACTTGAATATCAAATGATTGTTTGTTGTCGGGGTTCAATAAATATTCTATAAATGTGGTTGAATCATGTTTCAATGCCACATCTAACACATAATCTACATTAATTCCCTCATTAAAGTATTCTCGAATTTTAGATTCTGTGAGTTTATTGTTAGCCACATCAAGAGCTGCTTGCAAGCTTCTAAGAGTTTGGGGGGTTAGCAATGGATGGGCTTTAACTGCACTTAATAGTGTTTCATTGAGATCAATATTGGCATCTAACAAAAATTTATTCAACATGATTGGATCTTTCACCAATAGCAAAAACGCCTGGAAATCACTTTCGTTGCCACTTTTTGCAAGATAGGTAAAATAACTTTTCATTTCAGCAGGTATCACCCCAGGCTCATCTTGATATATAAGATCAAAGCCATCCTTGATTAACGCTGTTATGAGTGCATATTTGCTCTCTTTTCTTGCTTTCTTAAGCAAAAATTGTTTATCTATTACTAATTTTTTAAGTAAAGTAGTATTACTTTCTTTAAAAGCTTCCGCAATTAATGTTTCTCTTTGCTCATCTGTTAACCTAGCATTTGGATCTTTCGCTTGAATAATCTCTGCAACTTTGTATAAGCCATTTTTTAAGGCATAAAACAAGGGTTTATTATCTGGCGTCTTTACATCGACATTTGGACGTCTCAAAATAAAATCAATGAGTTCTCCATTTTTAGACTCGATGGCATAAGACAATGCGGAATGGTAATAATCCTTCCCAACCTCAGAGTAAACATAATTAATATCAATTGGCATTTTCGCAGCTAATTCAGGCGCGAAGAGTTTTTTAATATCTTCTAGCTTGTTTGTAGCGATAAACATATGAATCGCAACCGGATCTACCTTTACATTTTTAACATGATCTTTTTTGAAATAATCTATCAGAGCATCCACAATGTTTTGTTTATTATTCAGCAAAGCAATCTTGAATAATTCTCCGGGGTCTAATCCAAACACCTCAGGATTATTTGATAAAAATGTTATAAATGCATTCGAAGCATAGCTAAGCAATACTTTAATATCGATTTTTTTATCTGCAAAATATTCTTTATTAAATACAAAATTTTCGCTTTTTACCTCCTTTAATATTTGTAAAGTATTAAGCATTGTCTGATCTGTAGAAACAGCAGTTATCTTATTGATGCTTTCAAGCATCTCAATTTCTTTTTTTGATAATTCTCCAAGATTCAGCTCTATATCTGTCTTGTCTGAAGCCCATAAAGTATAAAATAGTAAAAGAGCATTTTTATCATTTTTAGCTAAAAAATGGGTGACATATTTTTTCTTGAATTTTTTCATTAGATCCGAATTCGGATCATATCCTTGTTTAAATGGATTAAATCCTTTGGTCAGCAAATATTTTATGATATCGTAATCAGAAGTTTCGATAGCTTTCTCAAAACATACTTTTTTTTCTACTTCTCTTAGCATCTCTAGTAATTCATAATCCTTTTTTCTAAAAGCTATTTCCATCAAATCAACATGGCGTTCTTCAGGAATTTCTATTCCCATATTATAAAGCAACGACTTTAAAGCATCTAAAGATGCTTCAAGATTTGAGTATATTTGTACCAAATGCAATTGTATTTGTGCCTGAGATAAAGTGGCACGATTTTCACATAAAATCTTAACTACATCATGCATACCACTGTTAAAGGCAATTTCGAGTAGTTCATTATTATTCATGGATAAATCAGCGCCTAATTTAATTATAAATTGTATTTTGTCTAAATCTCGACCACGCATTGCTTCCTTTAAGGAAGCATGAAGATTTTCTTTTGATATTTTGTTTTTCAAGCCTTCAGCGCTTTCTCTGACGAAGGGTTCATTGTTTAAAGTCATGGCCATTTCAAAGGCATCTATTATCAAATCAGGTTGGCTTTTGAGTAAATGTATCGCCAGATCATTTTTCTGCTGCTGAATTAAGTAATAGAGTAATGATCTTACAAAAATCCCTTCTTGTAATCCTTTATCAATATCTTCCACCGATAGTGTTGGCTTTTCCACTAATTCTATCGTATTTTGTTTTCGTTTTTTTACTTCCTTGAAAGCTTCGGCATCTTCTGGGGTTCCTTTTCCTTTAATAAATTCTTCTAATAAATGCTCTGCCTCTTTTGTATCTCCTGTTATATTCCCAAAAGTAAGTGATGGAAGTATGTCTATCATTTGATGAACAGAGGAAGACTCGATAGCGGATGAAATTATGTTTTTTAATGGAACATGCTTGATCAAAACATTTAATATTTGAGCATCGGGTTTTTCTACAATAGATTCTAGCAAACTATCATAATAATTATACTCAGTACCATTTTTTAAATATCGATCGATTGCTTTTATATTTTTTTCATCACAGGCTTTGAAAAGTAGATTATAACCAGTGACTCCTGCTAAAAAATTAACCTCTATTTCTTTTTGTGAAATTATTAAATGCATTATATCTAACTCACTAAGATTATAAGCTTCTTTAAATAAAATCGTTGGATCCACACCATTTGTTAGATAGGCATTGATCTGTGTTGCGCTAAGAGCACGAGAAGGTAGAAGTATTAAGGCTTCTTTTGTCTGTTCTTCTTTATTAATTGCGAAGAATCTTTGATTTCTTAGATTTGCTTTTACTATTTGTGCACCAATATCGGATAGCCCTAGCGCCATTGCGTTATGCACAAGTGCATCGACATCAAGAATCCTTTGCTGTGATGTTATATACTCTATGGCGAGTGCAAAAAAGGCTCTTTGAGATTCTTCATTTAACACTTTTATATTTGATTCTTTGTCATTTAAAAGGCCGTAAGCTACTGTAACATCGTGTTCCGAAAGATATTTTTGGAGTGTGGTTTCGTCTATTTCGGGCATGTATATACACCCTTAATAACATAATTTTTACCTATTAGATTGGATTTCTTTTCAATGCCCAAAGTTCCCTTATTTATCTGCAAAATCGTCCTACTAATTTTTTGTGAAAAAATAACCGATATAAAAATGGATGTCATGAAGCCCACTATAATATCTTGATGGGCGATCGAATGGATTCACTTTCAAGTTTGAGTTTGACCTTGCAAGTTGTTTATCTCTAATTAGAAACGAAGGGATAGGTTGACGCCTACATCTTGAGCCCAATATCTATTACCTATCTTGGCATCATAATAAATTGAGGCATCCAGCATGCCCGGTAAAGCTTGATAGGTGAGGGATAGACTTGGCGCAAACAAGTTCCGTTCATAGTTCCCGCCTCTGCCAGTAAAGGTGCAAGCGCAGTTACAGTGACTGAAATTAGCAGAATAATTCTTGCTTGAGAGCGGCGTCTGATTGATATACGCCAGCTTGAGTGTCGGTACCAGCACGCCACCGTAAGTATCGTGGGTGGTGCTGAATTGAATGCCGACATCCGTTTGAAAGAGCGTCGCATTTTTTTTGTTCACATGCAGATCAAGGCTATTAGCGCCGGCTTCGGTGTAGCTGTTTTCATGCAGTTTGACATAATCCAAATTAATGTATGGAGTCCACTGAAAGCTGGATGAGGAGATTGGATAGCCAATACCGACATTGATCAACCACTCATTCCCGCTGTGATTAGCGTGCGCCTGTCTGTCGATCATTCCGAAAGTGAGGTGGCGCGTCGTTTTATATTTGTTATAGGCGCCGAGGAACGTCGCATTGAGGTAAAATGCATTGTGGTTCCAACCGCCGTACAAACCCAAGTAGTAGCTGTTGATATTGGCTTTGCCGGCAGATTGTTTCCAATGGAAGTTGTCGTCGGTATAGCTGAAGGCAGTTCCCAAGACAAAATTATCGATGCGATAGTCAGCACCGATCGTAGCACCGACGGTGGTGTCGTTATATCCGATGCTATCTGAGTTTTTTTGATGCTGCGATTGTCCAAGGAGATCGATCCAGACGGTGTTGGGATCACTCTCTTCCAAGTGTTTGGTGTAGCTGGAACGAACAACGATGGCGTCGAGCAGCTGAACCTGCGTGGGGCCGGATAGCTGTGCAGGACTCATTTGCTCAAAAGCCGTCTGAAATTCGTCGAAACTTAAGCCAAACAACGCATCATTGACAATGGCTACGTCTGATCCTGTCAGTTCGGCGAAACAATTCGCCGCATTAAGCGCGTTACCTTCAAGAGCAATGGCGCCCAAGGGTAAGTAAATAAGTTCGACACTCAAAGGGTTATAGATAAGGCGCTTGAGCGATGGGACCGTACTCGTCAGTGAAGAGAATGTTCCTGTGACACCGGTACCGCTGCTAATAATTGTGTAGGTGAGGGGCGATGTGAAATTGGTGTTATCAGGGATCACAACGACGCTACCGCCCACCTGAGCGGATCCGGACGCGATAATTTCATCGCTGTCGCCCGCAGAATTAACTTCGACGGCATAGACGTTTGTAGAAGATTGGAAGAGATTGGTGACATTGATCGTGCCGATAGAATTGCCTGGCGAGATGGTACCACTGCTGTAGAGGTTACCCGCAACTGAAGCATTGCCCGATAGTGTACCGGTCGATTCAATAGTGAGATCCCCTGTGACAGATCCATTCAAATTAAGCGTTCCTGATTGAATAAAAGTGTTGCCTAAATAGGTGTTGATCCCATTCAGACTGACAGTCCCGGCACCGGATTTAATAACGCCAGATCCGCTGGAAAATCCAGCGCCTTTGATAGGATTAGGAATGGTCAATGTGCCGTTAATTTGGAAGGTTAAGCCACCTCCCGCTTGGATAAAAATATCTTCTCCAAGAGAAGATCCATTTCCGCCATTCGTGCCCCCGCTCGCAGCCGTCCCACCAATCCCAGCGATCGTCGAATTACCGGAAAAACGAGTGCCATCTTGAATGATGAGAAGAGCGCCTTCTTGAATTAAGATGGCTCCTCCCAATCCAGAGCCTCCGCCGCCGCCAGCTGGCAAGCCTGTTGCTGATCCACCGGTTCCACCGAGGCCATAAATATCGACACCGCCGGTGTTGCCTGCACCACCGCCTGCGCCAAAACCGCCATTGCCGCCAATGTGTGCTGCCCCTGCGTTGCTGCTTGCTGCACCACCGCCGCCGCCAAGCGCTCCGCCATTGCCTCCCGGGCCAGTGTGTCCGCCGCCGCCACCGCTGGTGCCAAGTCCTGCACCGCCACCGTTGCCTCCGCCACCGCCGCCGCCAGCGCCATACGTGTTTCCAACGCCAAAACCATTGCCGCCAACGCCACCCACTCCACTTCCTATTGGGATGGCATCTGAGCCTGCACCGCCGCCCCCACCTGAGCCGCCGCCGCCGCCTGCTCCTGCGCCATTTGCGGCACTACCTATTCCTCCCGGTCCACCAGTTCTGGCAGGAATAGAGGCATTGCTACCACCGCTTTTTGCGCCTATAACTCCTGGGATCTCACCACCGCCGCCAGCGCCGGCAAAGTTTGTGAAGGTATTGGGATTCCCAACGCCTCCGTCTCTGCCGCCACGCGCTCCACCGCCATTGCCACCACCGCCGCCACCCGATCCAGCAGTGGCACCTGTATCGATTGCGAAGCCGCCGCTGCCGCCGCCATATCCGCCACCGCCACCTCCGGAACCGCCAGTGGCGTTGCCAGCGCCGCCAGCACCACCGATGGCTTGATTATTATTGAGGGCTACTGCAGAGATCGTCATGGTAGTACCCGAATGGACGTATAAAGCGCCACCTCCTCCAGTGCCACCGCCACCGCCGGTGAAGCCGAAACCGCCAGAACCACCTGCCGAGAGCGCATTTTGAATGGTTAAGTTAGTAATGATGGCCGTGCCTTGCGCTAAGCTCAAAGCTGGGTGCGCACTGCCCCCATCGAGGATCACGCCAGCACCTAAAATAGTGAGAGTAGAAGTTGGCGAGGTAAGATTGTATCCAATCGCTGGGAACTGCTGAGTTAAGCCAATTGTTTGTCCGGCGATGGGCGAACAGTCGATGATGTCGCCATCTCCGGCTGTTTGAAGTGCTGCACCGAGCGTGCCGACGGCGTCGTCACCGTTGTTGTTAGTGACTAAAATTGTATTAGCAAGAACAGGACAGGCGAACGCGAAGAGAAAGAGAAGCTGACTCCAGATGAAGAAGGCAGGAAATTTTTTCGAGATTTTAGGGAACATGCTTTGTATATAGCAAGAGATGTCATGAGATACAACGAAAAGAAGTCCTCAGTCCTAAAAATTTCTCATCGGTTTACTTGCCCTCGAAGACTGGCTTCGCGGGGGAAAGCAGCACAGGGTTGGCCGAAGAGATCTGTGCTAACCTTTTATCTTGTTAGATCCCCATTTTATCTGAATATAATGAAATAATTTACCCATTTTAGGTATTATTTAATAAGAAGAAGTTATTTAAATGGGGGGAAAAATGAAAACTGTTATCGTAATTGGAATGGGACCAGCTGGTTTAAGCGCTGGAATGAGTCTGTTATTAAGGGGCAAACGGGTTATTTTTCTTGAAAAATATGAACAAAACACCCGTTTACAAAAAATCCTCATTGAAAAAAATCTGCTTGAAGATTTCAAAAATTTACTTCCTCCAACCCATAATCTCGAACGAACCATTCAACTGTTAAATTCTGATTTGAATACTTTTCTTGATGAATTTAAACCAGAAAATAAAGAAGAAGCCAAATTAGATTATCAATTCATCACAGCTGCTACTAAAAACTTTAACATCTGTACCTTAAAGGACTTTCAAGATTATCAGCTCGCAAAATTGCAATTTATGGCTAAAAGAAAAGATTTTTCTTTTGAAGGCGATAACTTACATTTCACAGGAGAAATGCAAAGCTTTAGAGATAATAATCTCGAAATATTGAATATTGATGGTAAAAATCAAAAGATAACGTTTAAAGCTAAAGGGGAAACTCACACCATAGATTTTGATCACATCGTTGATGCCAGCGGATCAAAACATATAGGACTAAATTTACTGAATCAAAATTTTGATTCTGGAATTATTATTGATAAAAGTGAGCATCAACCAAAAAATAAACATTTTGGGATTGCTAATTTTAAGTTTAAAAAAGATATCCAGGAAGAAATTCGAAAAAGGAACTTATTCAGGCAGCCCTTTTCTGCTAATTATGGATCCCGATTGAATGTGGTAGATATCTCAACATTGAAAGCCATAGGTTGGAAATATGATTTTCGCCCCACATTATTCTTAAAATCGGATAACGAGGGTGTTTATATCTTATGTGATGTGCCTGATTTTGGTGCAGCAAAGGATCCTCATGCTAAAGAAGGGCTCATTGATTTTGCGAAGAAAATTATTGAGATTGATTTACCTGGCATGTCAGACATGTTAACACCAGATGAACAATTTAGCTCATCTCTTTTCGACGTTGAACATCGATTTCCTAACAAAGCTTACTGTAAACTCGGCAAAAATGGATATTTTTTCCTTACTGGCGACGCTTTAGTACCCGCAAACCCGTGTTTTGGTCATGGCTTGTTTCATGCAATAGGTGATGGTAATGCACTATTGGAATGCTTTGATGACACTGGAAATGTCGCTGATCTGAAAGCGCTTGATGAAAATCTAGAGGAAAGAAAGATATATATGCAATCTTCACAACAGTTGCTAGAGTCACTTCAGACTACCGAAGCAAGGCAATTCAGTGAGCAAAAAGAATTAGAAGCTAAGTATAACGACGCACTTGAAGATCTTGCGCAGTTTCAATCTCCAGCAATTACGCCTGGGCTTAATCTGGCGCTTCAAAAGAATGAGAAAGCTGAGGATCTCTCTTTTAAATCAAAAGTAGCTGATGTTAGTTCATCTCTCAGAAGTTCGCACGGCTAAAGTGCCTGGAAGAAAAATATCGAAAACTAAGGGGTTCTACATGAGAACTTTAGGCGCAATCGCTATTTTGTCATACGCTGCGATTTATTGCTAATAACGCTAATCAAGCATGTCTATCCCGGCTTTTGCTGAAATCATAGGTTTAATAGCAATCGTTGTTTTTGTTTTGGCACATCGAGCTTTGGGGTGATATTCAATTTAATCGTAGGGGAATGATGACTAAAACAGCCGTTGATTCTATTGGCGCAACGTTAGAATTAACTTATTGTTATATTTTAAAAGAACTTTACGCTAACAAACAAAAAAGTCGTCACCAAAAAATAAAATTATAAAGATAGCTAAATGAAAACCACTTATCGACCCAATAGCT
>Ga0207155_1008_pt3 | contig 34088 bp, 36 predicted proteins | sample Alteio_BWMinHeat_26_FD_153515 | JGI IMG/M metagenome (GOLD analysis project Ga0207155, IMG submission 153515) | Enriched cells from forest soil in Barre Woods Harvard Forest LTER site, Petersham, Massachusetts, United States -... | ecosystem: Environmental > Terrestrial > Soil > Temperate forest >... | reverse complement strand
AAAGAATTTGGTTTCGAGAGACATGAAAAAAACTGGACTTGGTGGAGTCAAGCAGAACAATTTGATGATTTGCCTATTTCGCAATTAGCGTTACAAAATATGTCCTGCGTTTTAAAAACAGTCGAATTATTACAATCAAAACTACCTGTATCACGTAAAGCGATAGAGCAAGCCTTAAAAACAGTGAATTTGCCCGGACGCATTCAAGTGATACCGGGCGACATCACTAAAATCTTAGACGTTTCTCATAATCCAGCAGCAGCTGAATGGTTAGCGAATTATTTACGAGATCATTCAAACTCAGGAAGAACGCGTGCCGTATTTTCCATGTTAACCGACAAAGATATTCTTTCAACGTTATTAATTATGAAACCTTACATCGAGGAATGGTTTATTGCGCCCTTGAAAGCAGAGCGTGCAGCTTCTTATTCACAGCTTCATGAAGCTTTTCAACAAGCCTCGATTCAAGCTGTTCATTGTTATCAAACAATTCAAGAAGCCCATCTTGCTGCGGAACAAGTTTCTACATCAGGGGATAGCATTGTGATCTTCGGATCGTTTTATACGGTCAGTGCGCTCGCTAATTAATATATCTATTTTATATATATGCTTTTTAGTTTTAGTTCTAGTAAGCAAGGGAAAATCTGAGGATAAAGTTAAATCTATAAAATTAATCATCAAGTTACAGATGTATAAGTCGGTGTGCTATTGCTGTAGTCGCTGTGTTTAAGCAGGTATAGTTGGGGATAACTTTGGGGGGTGCGGTTTTCCACTGGGTTACACACAGGTTTAGGAGGGGGGTTACGATAGGGTTATATACAGGTTACTTTTGAGTAAATACGCTGCTGACTTTAAACATTCTGGCATGTATTTCGATATCATGGATGCGTAGATAATCAACAGATTCTTTAGCCAAAAACAAAGACAATGCTGCAGTTTCAATATCTCGTTCAGCGAAAGATTTATCCGTGAACTGACCGATAAATTTTTTACGTGAATGTCCGACTAACAATCTTAAACCTAACGATTCAAATTTTTTAATGTGCTGAATTAAAGCCAGAGATTGTTCCGCCGTTTTACCAAAACCAATCCCAACATCGAAAATTAAGCGTTCACGCGCAATACCTCTTTTTTCTAAATCAGCAAGACGTGTTGACGCCCATTGGAATACTTCTTCAACAGGATTTTTTGCGTACGGTATAAATTTATTTTTATCAACAGGAATGCCTAAATGATGCATGAAAACAATAGCGCAATTTTGTGCAGCGACGGCTTCAATCATTGCAGGATCATCTAAACCACTCACGTCATTAATCCAGTCAACGCCAATTGATAGCGCTTTTTGTGCAATATTCGCATGACGAGTATCAACACTAATTTTGGGTTTGATTAGCCAGTGTTTTGATTCATCTATTAATGCGACAAGTGTTGAATGTAAGCGTTGCCATTCTTCTTCGTCTGAAATTCCAGACGCTGTTGGATTAGTTGCTTCGGCGCCAATATCCAAAATTTCTGCGCCTGATTCGATTAAATGTTTTGCCTGTTCAAGAGCATGATGATGGCGAGAAAATTTTCCGCCGTCTGAAAATGAATCGGGGGTGAGATTGAGAATTCCCACAAGTTGCGGCGTATCTATGCGATGTGCAATTTGTCGCGTATGAAATGGCGCATTGCCATCAAAACGCGATCCCCATTTTTGCACGATTTCTGCCGCCGTTTTTCCTTGCAATGGTCCTGGCAGTGGATAAATCCAAAATGGTGCAACATCTGCTAATGGCCAAAGTGCAAATGGTCGCTCAGGCAAAGCTTCATGTGGAATATGTAATTTTGCATCGTACTGAATGAGTTTATCGCATGCCAATATATCAATATCAATGATGCGCGGCCCCCAACGTTCGCCGGGAACACGCCCAAGTGTGCGCTCAATTTTTTTGGTGTGATCTAATAATTCGTAAGGAGAAAGTGATGATTCACAGCGTAACGCACAATTAAAATAAGAAATATTCCATGAATCCGGTGCATTTTCTGGCAATAGGGCATCTGAAACATACAGTGGTGAAACTTGCTTAACAGAAAGGTGTGGAATTTTTTTTATTAGTTGCAAAGCGTTTCGCAATTGCGGCAAACGATTTTCAAGATTGCAGCCTAAACCTAAAATGTAGGTATTATGCGAAGTCGCCATAGCAGAATGTGACTCCATCCGTTAAATTTAAAATCGCTGGTTTCTTGGTGATTTTTACGCGGGCTTCTGCGTTGTCTGACAATTCTTTTTTGATCAAGGTATAAATTTGAGAACCGAGATGTTCAAGCAAACGAAATTTTCGTGCAGCAACAAACTGCTTGATGATTTCAATTAGCGCATCATAACAATGCGTGTCTTCTAGATCATCACTCTGACACGCTTTCGGCGGTTTTAAAAATCGAATAACGACATCTAAGCGAATAATTTGCTCTTTTAATCGTTCATCTTGAGGCCAGCCTAATTTTACACTGAGCTCAAGACTATTTAAATTGATGCTGCAATAATGATTTTTCATTTTAATATTTTATTAATCTTTGTCATGATTTCCGGAGTCAGCTGCATTTTGACTTCAACTGCTTCAAGATTTTCAATCAATTGTTCTTTTTTAGTAGCACCAGTAATAACTGAGCTTACATGCGGATTTTTCAAGCACCAAGCAATCGCCAATTGTGAAGTTGTGCAACTCAGATCATCAGCAATTTTGGTAATCTCCTTGGTTTTAGCCACTTGATCTTGGAAATTATTCGGAATCAACCAAGCTTCTTTTGCTAAACGACTTTCTTGTGGAATGCCGTGATGATATTTTCCAGATAAAATCCCTGAAGCGAGCGGGCTCCATGTTGTCATGCCTAAGCCATATTTTTCATACAGCGGTAGATAATCTTTTTCGATATGGTCACGGAAAAACATGTTGTATTTTGGCTGTTCCATAGAGGGTTTAATGCAATTTAATTTTTCAGCGATTTGAAAAGCGGTTTCAATTTGTTGTGTACTCCATTCAGAAGTTCCCCAATATAACGCATAACCATTGCGAATCAAATAATCCATGGCAAGAACGGTTTCTTCGATGGGAGTATCAAGATCTGGACGGTGGCAATACAATAAATCCACATAGTTCAGTTGCAAACGACGCAAGGAATTTTTGGTGCCTTCGAGTAAATGCTTGCGAGAAAGCCCTGTATCATTTGGCCCATTTCCTCCCCAAAAAATCTTCGTTGAGATAACTAAATCTTCACGCCGAAAATCTTTAATGCATTTCCCCATTAATACTTCTGCTTCACCATGCGCGTAACCTTCCGCGTTATCAAAAAAGTTGACGCCATGATCAAAGGCAATATGCATACATTCTTTTACTTCTTCCGCCCCAAGCTGTTTTGCAAAGGTAATCCATGAGCCAAAAGAAATTTCACTGAGCTTGATACCAGCTTTTCCGAGTTTGTTGTAATGCATAGCGGCTATCCTTAAGTATGAGATGCAGCATTTTCAATGATCTTTGGGAATTCATCAAGCTACTATTTACTTTTGTAAACCAGGTTTACAAAAGAGACAAGCAAAGGATATACTAATAATATAAAAATGATCAAAGGGAGTGTGCAAGAAATGCAGGACAGAAAGCCTAAAAAAAAGAATGACTTGGAGTTATATAATTTGATTGCTAAAAAACTTGCTGATGGTAGTTATATCGTTTTAAAACATGCGAAAGAACGAATTAAAGATAGAAACGTATCTGACCTCGATGTTCTTGATATCTTGGAAAATAATAACAATCGAAAGAGAAAAAGAAACAAAAGCAAGGATGTCTATATACCAGGCTATCAAGACTGGAATTATTGCATAGAAGGAAAAGACATTGATGGACAAAAAATACGGATTATTATTTCATTTAATGATGAATTGATGCTGGTTATTACAGTCATCCGAATTAATGATTAGGACAAAATTATGAGTAAAAAAATAGTTAAAAATTATATTTATGAAGGCCTTGGATTTCCTATCGAACTTCATAATGTTGAGGTGGTAGAGTTTAATGGCGAATTTCACCCCAAAATTGATGTAAGAAAAGTTGCTGATTCCGCTATAAAATCACTGGTTTTGCAAAAAAGCAGATTGACCGGGAGTCAAATTAAATTTATCAGAAAATACTTTTCTATGAGTCTCAGAGAGTTTTCGAATATTGTAAATGAGTCGCATATGGCAATAAAAAAATGGGAGGATTTTAATGACGAAGCGACCAATATGGATCGCAATATTGAGATTATGTTACGACTACATATTTATGATCATGTTGTCATCAAGGCGAAAAATGACAAAAACATGAAAATGGAATTTTATAACCAATTCGTAGCATTAACCGAACTCTTTTCACATCAACGAGCTAGCTGATATCACAGTATTAGTTTTTAAAGGTATTTATTGCTATAATTAGTACGAATACAGTACTATATGCGCCCATAACTTAATTACTATAAAAATCCATGCTGCGAATCAGTAAATTAACCGATTATGCCATCATTATTTTGAGCTATTTAGCTCAAGAGACAGGTCTTGTTGCGAGCGCAGCCTCTATTGCGCGTGACAGTCATTTGGGTGGGGCAACTGTCAGTAAGATATTGAAAATATTAGCAGAAGCTGGCTTGGTGACGTCACTTCGCGGAGCGGGTGGCGGTTATCAACTGGCTCGGTCGGCGGATCAAATTACGGTGGCTGATGTAGTTTCTGCCATTGAAGGTCGTTTTGCTATGACGGAATGCTGTGCGGCAGCGGATTTATGTTCCTTGGATTCAATGTGTGGAATTAAGGATAACTGGCAGGTTATTAACAAAATTATTTTAACAGCATTAGCTGGGGTGACGTTGCAAGATATGACGGGGTCATTACACCAACATCCCCTTACCTTGCGTGGTATACCGATTCAAGTGAAAGGCGCTACACATGTCAAATAATTATATTAAACAAGTCGTCAATAAAAATTACGAATATGGGTTTGTCACCTCAATTGAGTCTGATTCGTTTGCCCCCGGCTTATCTGAAGACGTCGTACGTAAAATATCACAACGAAAAAATGAGCCAGAATTTATGCTGCAATGGCGCTTGCGTGCATATCGTCATTGGCTAACACTGACACCACCACATTGGGCCCATGTGAAATATCCAGAAATCGATTACCAAAGTATTATTTATTATTCCGCGCCAAAATCACAAAAAGATGCGCCAAAAAGTTTAGAAGAAGTCGATCCAAAATTATTGGAAACATATAACAAATTAGGAATTCCATTACATGAACAAGGTCGTTTGGCGGGTGTAGCGGTGGATGCTGTATTTGATAGCGTTTCTGTTGCAACAACTTTTAAAGCAAAATTAGCGGAAGCTGGTGTTATCTTTTGTTCATTTTCAGAAGCAGTGCAAAAACATCCTGAATTAGTGGAAAAATATTTAGGAACAGTTGTCCCCTATCGCGATAATTTTTTTGCAGCATTAAATTCCGCGGTATTTAGTGATGGGTCATTTGTGTATGTGCCAAAAGGCGTTCGCTGCCCCATGGAGTTATCCACTTACTTTCGTATCAATGCGGCGAACACCGGACAATTTGAAAGAACATTAATTATTGCTGATGAAGATAGTCACGTCAGTTATTTAGAAGGTTGCACTGCACCGATGCGTGATGAAAATCAATTGCATGCCGCTGTAGTCGAATTAATTGCGTTGGATAATGCAGAAATAAAATATTCGACCGTTCAAAATTGGTATCCCGGTGATGAAAATGGCGTAGGCGGAATTTTTAATTTTGTGACGAAGCGTGGCGCTTGTCGTGGAGTTAATTCAAAAATTTCCTGGACGCAAATTGAAACCGGATCAGCAATCACGTGGAAATATCCCAGTGTCATTTTACAAGGCGATAATTCTATCGGTGAATTTTATTCTGTTGCGTTAACGAATCATTATCAACAGGCTGACACGGGCACGAAAATGATTCATATCGGTAAGAACACACGCAGCACCATTATTTCAAAAGGTATTTCTGCGGGTTATGGACAAAATACCTATCGTGGCTTAGTGCGCGTGCTACCGACTGCAACCAATGCTCGCAATTACACACAATGCGATTCTTTATTATTGGGAAACACTTGTGGTGCGCATACTTTTCCATACATAGAAGCAAAAAATCCGACTGCTCAAATAGAACATGAGGCATCGACATCAAAAATTGGTGAAGATCAATTATTTTATTGTCGGCAGCGCGGTTTACGTGAAGAAGATGCGGTGTCGATGATTGTGAATGGTTTTTGTAAAAAAGTTTTTAATGAGCTACCAATGGAATTTGCAGTTGAAGCGCAAAAATTATTGGAAGTTAGTTTAGAGGGGAGTGTTGGTTAATGTTAGAAATAAAAAATTTACATGCGTCCATACAGGATGAAAAACAAAAAACAAAACAAATTCTGCGTGGTATCGACTTAGTTGTTAAGCCAGGTGAAGTCCACGCAATTATGGGACCTAATGGTTCTGGAAAAAGCACATTTGCTAATGTGTTAGCAGGTAGAGATGAATATCAAGTGACCGCTGGTGATGTGTTATTAAATGGCAAAGATTTATTAACGCTGGAACCAGAGCAGCGCGCAGCAGCTGGATTGTTTCTCGCCTTTCAATATCCAGTGGAAATTCCGGGCGTCAACAACATGTATTTTTTACGTTCCGCATTGAACAGTATTCGTAAGCAACACAATTTGCCGCCGTTAGATGCGATGGATTTCTTAACATTAGTCAAAGCAAAAATGAAAGAAGTCGGAATGGATGAGAAATTTTTAAGCCGCGCGGTAAATGAAGGTTTTTCAGGCGGCGAAAAGAAACGCAACGAAGTGTTGCAAATGTTAATGCTGGAGCCGCGTCTCGCTATTTTAGATGAAACAGATTCAGGTTTAGATATTGACGCATTGCAAGCAGTTGCAAAAGGTGTCAATAGTCTAAGAAGCCCTAATCGCAGTTTCATTGTGGTCACACATTATCAGCGATTATTAGATTACATTATCCCAGACGTTGTGCATGTGATGTTAAAGGGAAAAATCATCAAGTCTGGCGGAAAAGAATTGGCATTAGAGTTAGAAGCAAAGGGCTACAGCTGGTTAGAAAAAGAGGCGCAGGCATGAGCGATGTTGTTGCCAGCCTGACCTGGCTTGAAGAATGTTTTGAAAAAAATATAAATTTAGCCGAACCAAACTGGCTAAGAGAGTTTCGCGCGCATGAGTTAAAGAAATTTGTGCAACGAGGCTTTCCGACGCGTCGAGAAGAATTATGGAAATATACTGATACCAGTCACTTAGCTAAAAAAAATTATTGTGGTCCAACATTGATAGATGGTTCACCAGATATTGATAAATTATCATCACCGTCACAAATCAAATTTGTTTTTATCAATGGTATATTTTCTGAAACACTGTCAGATATTGCAAAGCTACCAAAAGAGGTTACTTTGCTTTCATTGCGCCAAGTAATTAACGATCATGTGGACTTGACAAAACCATATCTGACGCGCGAGTTTGACGAGAAAAAATTTCCATTTGCATCATTAAATTTAGTGCTCATGACAGATGGCGTTTTTTTGAAAATTGAAAAAAACTATGAGATGACAACTCCTATTCATTGTCTTTTTATTAATACTAAACAACAGAATTTTGTTTCCTGTCCACGTAATATTATTTTAGCCGGCGATAATAGCAGTGTGACATTAATTGAAGAATATGTTGGTGATCAAGCTGAAAATTATTTTGTTTCAGCTCTTACTATGATTGAAGTAAACAATGGCGCATATGTTGAATATTTTAAAATTCAAGATGAAGCTGCTTCAGCAACGCATATAGCTAATGTATTTGTTGAGCAACAGCAAGATAGCAAAGTAAAAGCGCACTTTTTTTCACGCGGCGGAGCGTTGGAGCGTGAAGATTTGTGTGTGCGGCAGAATGCAAAAGGCGCCGAAGCACAGTTAAATGGATTTTACTCATTGCATTCAGATGAGCAACATGTTGATCACCATGTTCATGTGGATCACTTAGTCCCGCACGGTATAAGTTCTATGATCTATAAAGGAATATTAGATAAAAAATCACACGCTGTATTTAATGGCAAAGTGTTCGTGCATCAAGATGCACAACAGATTAATGCGCATCAAGAAAATCATAATTTATTGCTGTCGAATTCAGCTGAAGTCAACACTAAACCCGAGTTAGAAATTTATGCGGATGATGTTAAATGCACACATGGTGCGACTATCGGACAGCTGGATAATGAATCATTATTTTATCTGAGATCACGCGGCATTGAAGAGAGTGAGGCGCGAAAAATCTTAGTCCATGCTTTTTCCGATCAGATATTTAATACGATTACAAATCGTGAAATACGCGACTATGTTCAACAGCGAGTAAGCAGTCATGATGAATTATAAAAAAGATTTTCCAATTTTAAATCAAACTATCCATGGCAAACCGCTAATTTATTTGGACAGTGGTGCAAGCAGTCAAAAACCGCAATGTGTGATTGATGCGATTTCGCAATATTATCAACACGACCATGCGAATATACATCGTGGTGTTTATGAGCTAAGTCAACGCGCGACACACTTATATGAAGCTGCGCGTCATAAAATTAAAGAATTTATCAATGCTGCGCATGCGCACGAAATTATTCTTGTGCGTGGAACAACAGAAGCTATTAATTTGGTGGCGCAGAGTTATGGGCGTACACACTTTAAAGTGGGTGACGAAATTCTAGTGAGTACGATGGAGCATCACTCAAATATCGTTCCTTGGCAAATGATTGCAGAACAATGCGGTGCTAAAGTAGTTGCGATTCCGATAACAGACAATGGTGAAATCGATCTGCAAGTCTATAAAAAATTATTTTCAATACGTACCAAAATGGTTGCCGTGACGCATGCGTCAAATGTATTGGGAACAATTAATCCGATCAAAGAAATGACTGCCATTGCGCATGAACACAATGTTCCTATTTTGGTTGATGGTGCTCAGGCGCTTCCACATTTGCCTGTTGATATACAAGATTTAAATTGTGATTTTTATGCTTTTTCATCTCACAAAGCATATGGGCCAACAGGTGTCGGAGTGCTATACGGAAAGACAGAATTATTAGAAAAAATGCCGCCGTATCAAGGCGGAGGCGATATGATTGAACGAGTTTCATTCGCTAAAACAACTTATGCAAAATTACCCGCTAAATTTGAAGCAGGGACACCAAACATTGCTGATGTGATTGGTTTTGGTGTAGCGATTGATTATTTAGAAAAAATTGGCATTGAAACTATTGTTGGTAAGGAGCAAGACTTATTAGCATATGCAACCGAAAAATTATCTGCGATTCCAGAGTTGCGTATCATTGGCAACGCAGCGCATAAAGTTGCTGTGATTTCGTTTGTGTTAGGTGATATTCATCCACATGACATTGGTACCGTGTTAGATCATGAAGGAATTGCTGTCCGCGCCGGACATCATTGCGCAATGCCACTGATGGAGCGTTATAACATTCCTGCATGTGTGCGTGCGTCATTTGGCATTTACAATACACATGAAGATGTAGATGCATTAGTGGCGGGGCTTGAGTCAGTGAAGAGGTTATTTAAATAATGTTACGCGAACTTTATCAAGAAGTGATTATCGATCACGGGCGACACCCAAGAAATTTTGGTGTGTTACCAAATGCAAATCATCATAAAGAAGGATTCAATCCACTCTGTGGCGATAAAATTCATCTGTATGTGCAAGAAGAAAATGGTGTTGTAAAAAAAATTCAATTTGAAGGTTGTGGTTGTGCTATTTCCATGGCATCTGCCTCTTTAATGTCAGAAGTTTTATGTGGCAAAACATTAACTGAAATTAACACTATATTTAATGATTTTCATTTGTTGGTAACTGAAGGCAATCCATCTAAAAATTTAGGTAAATTAGCTGTGTTAGGCGGAGTTCGAGAATTTCCAGCGCGCGTGAAATGTGCCACACTTGCATGGCATACATTGAATGCAGCATTACAAGATACTTCAGGTCCTGTTAGCACCGAGGAGGATGAATGAGCATAATTACGATTACTGATGCAGCTGTTGTGCATATAAAAAATATGATGGCTAAACAAAATCAAAACGCAGGTTTTCGATTATCGATAAAAAAAACAGGTTGTTCGGGATATTCGTATGTTCCGGACATCGTTACGGAGCCGAAACAGAATGATATTCATTTTGTGGTTGATAATTTGAATGTATATGTTGATTCCTCCTATGAAGAAATTCTGACCGGCGTGATTGTTGATTATGTGGCGGACAATACCGCTTTAAAACAAAAACGTTTGGTATTTATTAATCCACATGAAAAAAATCGCTGCGGTTGCGGCGAAAGTTTCACTTTAGAGTAGAAAATTATGTTGAAGCAAGACACCATTGAAGTACAGCGTGATTGTGAAGCGACACTGATTCCATCGGGTGTTAAAGTCACATTGCAAAAAGGTTCACTCGTTTATATTACGCAAGCATTAGGGAATTCATATACAGTTTATGTAAATGGTAATCTTGCGCGTGTTGCTGGAAAAGATGGTGATGCGTTAAACATGATTATCATGGATGATTTAGACGTTAATGAAATGGATGGAACAGCGGAAGATAAAGTGTGGGAATTATTGAAAACATGTTTTGATCCAGAAATTCCTGTGAATGTTGTCGATCTTGGTTTGGTTTACGAATGCAAGATCGACGGTGGGCAAGTTGAAATTAAAATGACATTAACTGCCCCTGGTTGCGGAATGGGACCCGTCTTGATCGCTGATGTTGAACAGAAAATACGTGGCATTCGCGAAGTGACCGATGTCAAAATTGAATTGGTGTTTGAACCACCGTGGAACCGCAGCATGATGAGTGATGTGGCGAAATTACAGTTAGGTATGTTGTAAGAGGAAAATAAAATGTCGATACATGAAATGCTAAAAAAACAAATTGCAGAAAATCCAGTGATTCTTTTTATGAAAGGTACACCACAATTTCCACAATGCGGATTTTCTTCGCGTGCGGTGCAGATTTTGAAATCATGTGAAGTTGAATTTGCATCAGTCAATGTGTTGGATGATGCGGATGTGAGACAAGGGATTAAAGAAGTTTCAAATTGGCCGACGATTCCGCAGTTGTACATCAATGGGGAATTTGTTGGTGGTAGCGATATTATGGCTGAAATGTATGAGAGTGGGGAATTGCAAGAGTTGGTTAAGCAAATTAAAGTATAGATGTTGTAAAAACATTATTTGCCATCATTGCGACCGTGCATTGTTGCGTGGTTACTTCGTTTAACGTCATTGCTCGCGCTCGCAATGACGGCAGATAAGACTCGAACGGAAGACAATAACTTCACCCCTCACTCGAAATCTTCCTAGAAATTTTCTTCCACCAAGACAACCGCGGCAAATAAAGCAATAAAAAAATCAAAACAGAAGTCAGTATACTTACGAAATATAAACCAAATGCAACCGCAAGCCCGATGGCTGATGTTGCCCATAAAGTTGCTGCGGTAGTGAGCCCGCTAATGTAATCCCCTTGTCGAAAGATTACACCGCCACCTAAAAAGCCTATTCCAGTTGCAACTTGTGCAGCAATCCGTGATGGATCCGCGCCAACGATACTGATAGACAAAACTCCAAACACACATGAACCTAAACAAATTGCCCCATAAGTTCGGATACCCGCAGAAAAAATCCCATGTCTTTCTCGTTCCCAGCCGATGAGTCCGCCTAAGAGGAATGAAATACAAATGCGTAAAATAACCGTCATGTCCGATTGCAGTTCTAAAACAGTCATGTGCTAGTTCCTTTAGCCATCATTACTTTTATCCTACTCGTTTTTCAGAAAAGTTGTAAGATCTATGATCTTTTATAAAGACTAAATTTATAGTAACTATCTTTTGTGCCTTCTACAGTCTTCACGTAGTGATAGTGCTTCCAAGCAGTTTGAAACGCAGAGTTTTTGCTTAAAATAGCTAAATAATCTAGGCTCATCGAAGAATTAGTTCTTGTCATATAAGAAAGGTTATCAACAAAAATAATATCAGGTTTGTTCCGAGTTAGATCTTCAGTAAGCATATTAATGAAGAAATTCTCATCTCGAATTTGCTGCGGTGATTTATTTTGCGGAAGGTCTAAGCGGAAATAACGTTGCATCCAAGCAAGAAATTGCAGACGTGATGAGTGAATTGCGCCTGCTTGCTCTATCACTGAAACCATATATGCTGATTTAGTGGAAAAGAAGTAAACTGGTCGATTTTTTTCGTGTTGCTGCAAATAAGTTATGACAGGCGCTAAATCTGATTTTTGCATTATTCCAAAGCGATAATAAATAATGAAGAATTGAAAAGGTATAAAAAATAGAATAAATCCTAATATAGCCGCAAGTAAACAATCGAGAAGGTGGAATTTAATCTGCTGAATAAACATTGAAAAAATGAGAGCCGTTAAGATAAATTCAATCGAAAGCGCAGGTATCAGATGATAATACCAGGAAAGTTGTTGCGATAAATAAACGATTAAGTAACCTATAGAAGCTAGGGCCAGTAGCAGTGTCAATTTATTGTAATGATTTGTTTTATAAGAAATGAAATAGAGTAGAAAACCAGCGCCTGTATAAAATACAAGTGGTTCAATAATTACAACACCCCAAGGTTCACCAAATAGCTGATAATAAAATCGAGTTGCTATGGGAACAATGACAGTTAAATAGGCTTGATAAAATACGAAAATAAAAAGCGCATATGCTATTAAGAAAAAGATAATGGCAAGTGTTTCGGGTCGCATCCAGGCAACAATCATTTTATTGAAATTCGATTGTGAATAAAGGTAATAAAGCTCGACCAAAAAGAAAGTCAGTAGAAAAAAAGGTTTGAGTGCAAATCCTATGCCTGCCATCAATCCAATTAGGATGGCAGGTATAGGTGAGATATTTACATCTTGTAATCGACACGTTACCAGCAACAAGTAAGGTAATGTGAGCAGCACAAGAAAATGCTCTCTTTGTCCAAATTCACTTAGCGGTAAAATTAAATATACAAAAGAGATAGATAATAAAAATAGACTGAAAACGACAGAATCTTGTGGTCGAAAAATCTTTTTGGCCAAGAAAAAACAAAAAATCCACGAAAATGTTGCCAGAATGAAAAAATAAATTCTTACGCTTGTTATTGCCATCAGAGAAAAATATTTGGTTAATGCCAGAGGAGGCATGTATAAATAAATCGATAGTGGCGGATTAATTTCAAAAAAATCTTTTCCGTAAGTCCCACCCGCTAAAACAATTTTTGCCAATTTCATTTGCCAACTGACATCACCTTTGATCAATAACTGAGATTGCGCGATCCAGGCTAGCAAATAAATTAGAAAAAGCGCGCTCCAAAAGAATATTTTTTGATGCCTAGTTAAATTCACACTATACCACTTACTAAATATTGACCGCCAATGGGTAGAAAACGCAGGTATTTTTCTAAAAATCGTAACCATTTAAGACTGGATGGGAAAAATAATGTGTAATGACAAGTGATATTTTTAAGTCCAGCGAGTCTAAATAGATTTTTTAATTCACCTGGTTTGAGTAAAACTGCATCTTCGTCAAATGGGCATGTATTCACTAAGTGACGTGTAACCGGGTTAAAAGGATTATGTTCGAATGCGACCACATGCGTACCATTTTTGCTGAGTTGGGCGATAAGCTTTAATGTCGATGGGCGTTGATTAGGTTCGATATGATGAAAAACACCTGCGATGAATATTAAATCGAAAGTAAAGCTAGCCTTTTCAATTTCACTCATCGATAAAAAACATCCCTCAGGCATGGCGGCACTAGCAGCGGACAAACTTTTTTCGGAGAGGTCACAACCGTAAATTTGTGCATTTGGAAAATGCTGCTTTAAATAAAAACTACTTCTGCCGATGCCACAGCCAAAATCTAATATGGTCTTTGGTTGAGTTTTCAGGATTTGTTTTAATTGCAAAACTTTATATTCAGCGAAATAATTGTTATCGCTGCTAAAAAAACTGAGCTGTTCTTTTAAAAGAGAATTATATTCATCTGCATAATGATCAAAGTCTGTTTTTTTTGTCATTAAAATAATTCCGTGTCTTTAGTAAATCGGGGACGACGCTTCACTTCAAAATAAACTTTCGCAATGTATTCTCCCAGTACTCCTATCGAAAGAAGTTGGACGCCGCCCATGAAACAAACCGGAATCATGATGGAAGTCCAACCAGGTAGTGCATGAGAAGAAAATTTTGCTGTAAGCGCCCATATAGAAAGAAGAATTGAGCCAAAAAACGAAGTGACGCCTAAGGCAAAAATGAAATCGAGTGGAGCATGTGTGAATGAAGTGATTCCATCCCAAGCGAGCCCTATCATTTTGCGCAACGTATATTTTGATTCACCCATAGTACGATTAGCACGGTCATAATAAACTTGGCTACTTTGAAATCCAATCAATGGAAACACGCCACGCAAAAATAAATTTCGCTCTTTAAATTGACTGAGTTGTTTCAGCGTTCGGGCGCTCAGCAGACGAAAATCAGCGTGATTAAATAAAACTTTAGCGCCTGATCGTTGCATAATTTTATAAAACGCTGCGGCAGTCAGTCTTTTGAATAAAGTATCTTTTTCACGTGATTGTCTGATTCCATAGACGATGTCACTGCCCTGTTGAAAATGCTCGATCATGTCTTTGATGACAGAAGCATCATCCTGTAAATCTGCATCAATCGAAATAACACAATCCACTTTTTTCCTAATGCTCATCAAGCCAGCGAATAGAGCATTTTGATGACCAACATTTCGAGCCAACCGCAACCCTTTAATATTGGTATTGTCCGCATGTGCTGACGAAATGATTGACCAGGTTTGATCTTCACTGCCGTCATCCACGCAATATAAAAAGCTGTCGGGAGATAGTTGATTTTTTTCTATGAGCTGTTGTTGGATTGTCGTCAGTGTTTTCAGTGTATGCGGCAGAACGGATTGTTCATTAAAACAAGGGATAACAATAGCAAGTCTAGGCAAGGATGTTGTCATGAAAATAAATACCTTAAAAAGTAAAACAAAGCTTAACAAAGGTAGTTAGCATGTGTCACTAACAACCCATGTGGCGGATATTGCAAAAAAATCCTACTTGTGGTACTCTAGATAGTAGGAAAAGGGGTAATACATGAATACGCAAAAATTATCGATTTCTTTACCACAGCAACAATATGAATTTATTAAACATTATCAATCTGAGCATCATTATAAATCTCGTTCCGAGGTGATAAAAGATGCTCTGCAACTTTTACAACTATCGACGCTTGAGGCTTGTTATCGCGAAGCTAACCAAGAAATAGATGATTCATTTGACACAACCCACTCTGATGGACTCGCTGAAGATGAAACGTGGTGAAATCTACTTTGCTAATTTAGATCCTACTATCGGCTCTGAAATTAAAAAGAAACGCCCTGTATTGATTGTTAGCAATGATATCAATAACAAAGTTGCAGCCACGTTAACTGTAATTCCTCTTACTTCAAATACCAACAAAATTTACCCATTTGAAGTGCTCTTTGAAATGCAAGAGAGTGGATTACCAAAACGCTCCAAAGCACAATGTCACCAAATCAGAACAATTTCTAAAATTAGAATAAGTGGCACGAAAATTGGTTCTGTTAGCAAGGAAATCATGACGAGAATTAATGTGGCGCTAAAGCTTCATTTGGACATGTGATTGTTCCTCCGGCTAAAATCACTTCCCGCATTTTTTCACAAACAGCTTGCATAACATGAATATTATGAATGCATGCCAAATTACTATAAGCCGCTGATTGTTGTTTAAATAAAAAATGTAAATACGAGCGTGAGAAATTCTTGCAAGTGTAACAAGAACAATTTTCCATAATCGGATTATTGTCTTTTGCGTAAATGCTTTTTTTAATGAGAATTTTCCCGCCTGCTTCTTGTGTATCAAAATGCAGCCAATTGTCGTGAGCAACTATTTTTCCACAATAAAGTGAGCCATGTCGCGCATTACGCGTGGGTGCCACGCAGTCAAAAATATCAATCCCTTTTGCGACAACATCAATGAGATCTTGCGGGTTTAATCCTACGCCCATGGTGTAGCGAGTTTTATTTTCTGGTAACAATGGCCTGACCCAATCAATCACTTCCGCAGTTTTTTGCATATCAAAACCAATGACTTCACCACCAATGGCGATACCATCAAGATTGGCGCCTAAGATAAAACGAGCGCTTTCTTCACGTAAATCGGGAAAGCTACCGCCTTGAATAATGCCGAATAATGCTTGCCGATAACCATATGCGGAACAGGGATTTTTTTCGTGTTCTTCAATTGATTCATAAAGCCAGCGGTGAGTTCGTTCCATTGCCAAGAGGGCAGCCTCACGACCACCATTTTCAGGTGTGCATTCATCAAATGCCATGATGATATCGGCACCAATAATCTTTTGGGCCTGGATGGAAGTTTGCGGCGTAAGATGAATTACTTGACCGCTGATAGGATGCTTAAAATGGGCACCTTTGGAATCAATTTTACAAATCTTGCCATTTTTTGAAAGACTAAAGACTTGAAAACCACCGCTATCGGTCAACATAGGCTTGTTCCAACCCATGAATTGATGCATTCCTCCCGCATTTTCAAGCACTTCCATGCCGGGCGCACATAACATGTGATAAGTATTGCCGCCTAAGATAATCTGGCTGCCGGTATTCACCAAATCAGTCGGTGTCATCACATTCACAAACGCGCGTGTTCCAACCGGCATAAACGCAGGCGTTAAAAATTCCCCATGCGATGTGGTGACTTTTGTCACCCGTGCGGCTAGTGTGGAATGTTTTTTCAAGACTTCTGTTTTAAATTGTTTGAGCATAGCGACGCATTATAGGTAAACTAACGACAATTGTCATGGGAATGGTTATGCGTCGTTATTCTGCTTTAGATCAGCTTTGCCTCGGCTTTGACCAAGCGTTACGCGCTATTGCAGGACACGCGGAAACAACTGCCCGCCCTTACCCTGCCAAAAATGAACAAGAGTCTGAATTAACCCCTGAACAACGTAAACATTCCGCTGCTTTAATGCGCATCAATCATGCCGGCGAAGTCTGCGCACAAGCGCTTTATCACAGCCAGGGTTTAGTGTCGCGGGGGCATGCAGTCAAAGAAAAAATGCGCCGCGCGGCAATTGAGGAAGGCGATCATTTGCAATGGTGCAGTTCGCGTTTAGCGGAATTAAGTAGCCATACCAGTTATTTAAATCCTTTTTGGTATGCAGGCTCATTTGCTATTGGCTTAACGGCTGGATTAATTGGCGATAAGTGGAGCCTGGGTTTTTTAGCAGAAACAGAGCAGCAAGTTGTTAACCACTTAGAGCAGCACTTAACGTTACTTCCAGCTGAAGATAAGAAAAGCCTCAAAATTTTGCAGCAAATGCATCACGATGAAGCGGAACACCGTGATGATGCAGTGCACGCCGGCGCGGCTGTATTGCCGCGCTGGGTAAAAAAATTAATGCGGTTTAGTTCAAAGCTAATGGTGAAAACTGCTTATTGGTTTTAAGGCGTTGCTTTATATTGCACGACAATGGCCGCAGTTTGGATTAACCACACCACCCAAACTACTTCCATGAAGTAAGGAAACCAACCATGTTTTGCTAACCAATAAATGATAACGGGTATGAGCCCTATCACTAATGGAATCGCTAATAAAGCAATCAATTGTCTTAAGATGTTTCCTGCTTCGCCGACTGAAAAAACTTGCAGCAACTGAGCAGAAATCCAATCATGCGCACTGACCAGGAATTGTAACGCGTGTTGCGCGTAAGACATGCCAAGAATAATGAGTAGACTGACGACAATAATCGTAACGATATATTTGATCATGGTGTATTTCCTTATATCTGAATTTTACATGAACATTAGCACAATTTTGCGTGATCGTGAATCTGGTAGATCTAGGTTCTTAACCCAACGCCTTTTTTTAACAACCACAAGCTCCAAGCAAATAGCACAACGAATAAGGTACACACTAACGAAAAGCCAAAATAAACGCTAATATCAGCAATCCCCAACATGCCATATTTGAAGGTATCAACAACGTTTAAAATCGGGTTGAAAATCGATACATGGCGCCAAAAAGGCGGTAATTGATCAACCGAATAAAAAACGCCGCCTAAGTAAGTCAGCGGTGTTAAGACAAACGTTGGAATAAATGAGACGTCATCGAATTTTTTTGCAAATATTGCATTAATTAAACCACCCAATGAAAATAACATAGCGGATAACAATGCCATGGAGATAACAATGAAATAATTATGAATATGCAGATGCGTAAACAATAATGAAACTAAAATGACAACTATACCCACCAAAATTCCGCGCAACGCGCCACCAATCATGTAGCCAAGTAAAATAATATAACTTGGCATGGACGACACTAGCATTTCTTCAATGCTTTTACTAAATTTCGCACCAAAAAAAGAAGACGAGGTATTTGCATACGCGTTTGTCATGATAGACATCATAGTCAAACCTGGAACGATATATTGCATGTAGCTATAGCCATCAATATGTTTGATTTGCGATCCAATTAATTTCCCAAAAATAAGAAAATACAATGTCATCGTGATCGCAGGTGGTAATAAGGTTTGCGTCCAAATGCGCATAAAGCGCGTAACTTCTTTCGTCAAAATGGTTTGCAGCGCAATCCAATTTTTTATCCAGGTCGGTTTATTCATGGCCTTCCTTTTTATTTTCTCTGATGAGGCGGACAAACAATTCCTCAAGCCGATTAGTTTTATTACGCATGCTAGTGACAGTAATATTTTGTTCACTGAGCGTACTAAACAGCATGTTAATGGCTTGTAACTTCGTGACTTCAACTTCTAACGTGGTTGAATCAAGTATACGGTAAGGATAATTCGGTAAAGTCGGCGGTAGGTCGAGTGGTGCGGCTAAATCTAACACCATAGTTTGTACATGCAAGCGGTTGATCAATGATTTCATATCAGCATTTTCGATAATTTCCCCGTGATCGATGATCGCTACATTTTTACAAAGATGTTCTGCTTCTTCCAAATAATGCGTAGTTAAAATAATCGTGGTGCCTTTTTGATTGAGCTCGGTGAGAAATTGCCAAAGTCCATGACGTAATTCAATATCTACACCTGCCGTCGGTTCATCGAGGATTAATAATTTCGGCTCATTCATCAATGCGCGTGCAATCATTAAGCGGCGTTTCATGCCGCCTGAAAGACGCAAAACAATGCTGTTGCACTTATCCCAGAGTCCCAATTTTTTCAAATAATATTCTGCACGGGCGCGAGCCACTTTTCGCGGGATGCCATAATACCCAGCTTGATTGAGCAGAACATTCATAATTTTTTCGAATGGATTAAAATTTAATTCTTGCGGAACAACACCAATACACGCTTTTGCTGCTTCTAATTCAGAGTCGAGATCGTGACCAAAAACTAAAACTTTACCGTCTGATTTATTGACGAGAGAACACAAGATTCCGATAGTTGTCGATTTGCCCGCCCCATTTTGACCAAGCAGCGCAAAAAAATCGCCTTGTGGAACATCTAGATTGATACCTTTTAGCGCGACCAAACCATTCGAGTAAATTTTCGTTAAGTTTTTTACGGAGAGTGCGTGCATAACTCTATTCCTCGTGCAGTGAGCTTTTCAAACAACATATTCAATGCATGCGCACGATGACTAATAAGATTTTTTATCTTAAGTGGTAATTCAGCCGCACTGCGTTGTTGCGCAGGATCATAAAATACCGGATCGTAGCCAAAGCCATGAACACCAGTAGCGGCAGTTAAAATTCTTCCGTGCCAAATTCCTTCGCAAATGATAGGTGTTGGGTCGTGGGCGTTGGACAGATAAGCTAAGGCGCAATAAAAATAGGCGTTTCTTTTTTCTTCTGGGATTCCGTGTAACTCACGAAGAAGTTTTTCAATATTAGCCTGTGCATTAGAAGGTTCTCCTGCATAGCGCGCAGAAAATATTCCCGGCGCGCCATTTAGTGCGGCAACAACTAGACCTGAATCATCCGCAATCGCAGGCATACCACTTTTTTCACAGGCATGGCGCGCTTTTAACAAAGCATTTTCAACGAATGTTGCGCCAGTTTCGGGGATATCTTGAATTTGTAACTGCGCTTGCGGCACAACTGTCATATGTAGATGACCGAGTAATGCTTGCAGTTCAGTTATTTTTCCTTTGTTATTACTCGCAAAAATGACTTTCATTTTATGTGACCTTAACCAAATGCCAATGTAGCTCCCGCTCTCATTAGCGGGTTTACTAATAAAATAATCAGCAATTGCAGCAAAATGAGTGCTGGAATTGGCGTGATGTCAAAACCACTAATGGGTGGAACAATGCGTCGTAAGGGACGCATGATAGGCGCAGTGATTTGGTTTAACAATTGATGAACCGGGGAATAGGCTTGTTGAAACCAACTCAAAATGGCTTGAAGGAAAATCGCGTAGAAGAACGTCGATAAAATGGTTTTTAATGCATCGCCGATGGCGAGCACTATCAGTCCCATGATAGTGGGGAATCCCACGCTGATTAGACCTAGCAAGATGAACTTAATCATTTCAAAGACGATAATCCAAATTAGGGTGGAAAATTCTATACCGCGATAATTTGGCACCAACCGACGCAATGGCGCGACGATCGGTTGGGTCATCTTGATGATGACTTGCGTCAATGGGTTAAAGTAATCTGCGCGGTTATAGGCCAGAATCAACCGCACGACTAATACGAACAAATAGAGGTCAAATAAGGTATTAATGAGAAATAAGCCTGCATTTTGAAGTGCTGACATGAAATTATCCTTTATGATTGACTGAGCTCTGTAGAACGTTTTGTAGCAGCTTGCAGTGCACTAGTAAAGAGTTCGCGGATATTCCCGTCTTCTAAAACACGGATAGCAGCTTCAGTTGTACCGCCGGGCGATGTGACCTTGTGTCGTAATGCACCTACCGAATCACTGGTTTCTAATGCCATTTTGGCGGCACCCAGTGCAGTTTGTAGTGAGAGAAGCTTGGCTGTGTCGGCGGATAATCCTAGCTTTTCTCCCACTTGTTGAAGTATCTCGAGCAAGAGAAAAAAATAAGCGGGACCTGAGCCTGATAATGCTGTTACCGCATCCATTTGATTTTCATCCGCAAGCCAGACAACTATCCCGACTGCACGTAAAATAGTTTCTGCCAAATCACGTTGTTTTGGCGAAACGGATTGGTTTGCATGTAATGCTGCGGCTCCACAACGTATCAGCGCAGGAGTATTCGGCATGCAACGAACGATTGCGACACCCTCACCTAGCCATTGTTTTAAATTATCTTCTCTTACACCGGCCGCAACGGAGAGAACCAGGGGGCGATGCAATTGAATGCTGGCAGAAAGTTGTTGCGCCACATTAGCAATGATTTGAGGTTTCACCGCGAGAATGACAACAGATGCCGATTTAATGGCGACTTCATTATTGTCAGTGACATGCACATGAAACTGTTGTTCCAGTTGAGTGAGTCTTCGCGCATCTGGATCTGCCAGCCAGATTTGCTGCGGAGGTGTTCCGTCGGCTAACAGGCCTTGCAACAAACTGACGCCCATGTTGCCAGCGCCGATGATGGCGATGGTTTCTTTCTTCATGGAATAGATTCCTGTTTTTTTTGCATTGTAGAAAAAAACAGTGCGGATGTCACTGACACTTTTCCTAGGATGTGTCGTCAATTGACGCTCACCACGTCGTCCCGCGGCTTGTCCGCGGGATCCAGCTTGATTTTAATGCGGGAGCCCTGGTTTATTTGGCTGGATACGTCTCCAATACTTTAAACAAATTATCATATTGATTACGCGCACTCCACGCATACCATCCATCTGCTCCAGCATCTTGCGCCGCGCGAATTTGTGCATAGATGTAAGCTAATTTTTTTGCGTGTGAAAGTGGATAGTGATAATTCGATAACTCAATATAGGGAACCAATTTAACTGGAACTTTATTAGCAAATTGGTCTTTGATCGCCACTAAAGAATCATAAACGGTTTCATAAGGTGTTTGGACATGTTTGGCAAATGGAACAAAATGTGACGGATAAACCATTGGGCATAATGTATCGATCGTTTGTGAAAATAATGTTACGCTTTGACCGATATTTTTTTCTTCACCGAAGCTTGATATTCCAAACACGTCTACTTGTAATGGAATATTTTGTTGTGCAAGTTGGTTTTTATACCAATGAATAATTTTATAAATATTTTTAGCATGTTCAGATGATGCACCATTACGAGTGTTATAACGAATATAATCAAGTTGAATTTCTTTCGCACCATACGCAATGGCGTGTTCGATCAAATTATATTTTCGTTTCCAATGACTTTCTGTGGTAATTTGATCAGGTGTTCCCCCGCCTGGAAACATAATGATTCTTGCAACGTAGCGAATATTATTTTTTTGGAGTTGACTGACATTTTGTGCATAGCGACTTGAGACTAACTCAAGATCAACAATAAATGTGTTGATACCCGCTGCTTTTGCATGCTGAATCAGAGAATTAAAGAACGGCGTATTTTCAGCGTTTTCTTGTGTAACATAAATTCCTTTTAACATTACAGTGTTCGCTTTCTGCGATTGCATCTTCGCAGCGATTTCATCGGCCCCTGCTTTGACATCAGCACTGATGCTTGATTGAGTGAAGCAGAATGTCAGTAAAAATAAAACCAACCATCGGACATGAGCGCTTTTCATAGGAGTAGCCTCGTCGGTAGTTATTGTGTTTTATAGTTTTATTTTACCCCGCCACAAAAAAAATGTGTCGTGCTATAATGTTTTAGATACGTGCGCCAAAAATTGCTGTGCCGATTCTGACTATCGTAGACTTTTCTGCAACAGCTGCTTCCATGTCATCCGTCATTCCCATAGACAAAGTATCTAAAGGGAATCCTTTTTTAATCAACGAGCCGTAAGCAATTTGTAGTTTGTGAAGTTCAGCGCGTGCTGATGCTAAATTGTCTGTTGGAGCGGGAATTGTCATAAGTCCGCGCAGTTTTAGTCGCGGTAGTGTGATGCAAAATTTGGCTAGATTTTCTATTTCAGATAAATTAATACCAGACTTGGTGTCTTCTTCGCTGACATTTACTTGAATGCAAATGTTTAATTCAGGCAAATCAGCTGGCCTTTGGTCATTTAAACGCTGTGCGATTTTACTATCGCTTACCGTATGTACCCAACTAAAGCACTCTGCAATCTTTTTAGTTTTATTGCTTTGAATAGGTCCGATGAAATGCCAAATGATATTCTTATCAGCAAAATATTCGATTTTGGGCAAAGCTTCTTGTAGATAATTTTCGCCGAACTCGAATTGATTTGCTTCGATTGCTGCAGTGATTTTTTCTATGGGTTGATGTTTGGTGACGGCGAGTAGTGATACAGAGTTAATTGGGCGGTGATAACGTATTTCGTAGTCACGAAGTTTTTGTTTTACGGTGGCTAGGTTTTCTTGAACACTGGAGTGCATTGTCAATGAAGGTCTCCCATTGTAAAAGACTTCGTGCCTGTCATGCCAGCATGTTTTTAGCTGGCATCCAGAGTGACCTTTAACAAAACTTATCCGTTGAAGCCGGTCTGGATGCCAGCTAAAAACATGCTGGCATGACAGAATTTCTTATTCGAAATTCATGCTCTCTTATCTCAAAACTATTTAACTTCCGGCCCCGCATCCCGAATCGAATCACTGACTGAGAATTTTTTGAAATTCTCCACAAATTTTTCCATCAATTCTTTCGCAGTGCGATCATATTCATCTTGATTTGCCCATGTGTTACGCGGATTAAGAACGCGTTTATCAACACCCGTTACCATGGTTGGAATTTCAAGGTTGAAGCCTGGCAGTGTTTCATATTGCGCATGACGCAAATCACCGTTCACAATTGCACGAACGACGTCGCGCGTGGTGGGAATGGAGAATCGCTCGCCACCTTGACCATACGCGCCACCTGTCCAACCGGTATTCACTAAATACACTTGCGCTTCGGAATTTTCTAAACGCTTAATTAATAAATCAGCGTATTCACTTGCGCGGCGTGGGAAAAATGGTGCGCCGAAACAGGTGCTGAAGGTTTGTTTAATGCCTGCGCCTTGGCCCACTTCGGTACTGCCAACTAGTGCGGTATAACCGCTTAAGAAATAATAGGCAGCTTGTTCTTTTGATAAACGTGCGATCGGAGGAAGAACACCATATAAATCGCAGGTTAAAAATATAACGGCAGTTGGTAAGCCTGCTTTGTTTTCTTGTACACGCAATGGAATATATTCGCGCGGATAAGCGGCACGAGTATTTTGTGTCAATGAGCCATCTGCATAATTAGGCACTTTGCTTTTTGGGTCGAGGACAACATTTTCTAACACAGTGCCGTAACGGATCGCATTCCAAATTACCGGTTCACGCTCATGCGACAAATCAATACACTTTGCGTAACAACCGCCTTCAAAATTAAATACGCCGTCAGCACTCCAACCATGTTCATCGTCGCCAATTAAATACCGTTCTGGATCTGCGGATAAAGTAGTTTTGCCAGTGCCTGACAAACCGAAAAATAATGCAGTCTTACCATCTTTGCCAACATTGGCTGCGCAATGCATCGGTAACACTTCGTGTGACGGCAACAGAAAATTTAAAATGGAAAACATCGCTTTTTTCATTTCACCCGCATAATGCGTACCGCAAATTAAAATGCGGCGCTGAGTGAAATTTAAAATCACAGCTGCATCGCTATTCACACCGTCGCGAGCTGGATCTGTTTTGAAGTTAGGAACACAAAGAATTGTCCATTGATTTGGCTGATCAGTTGTAGGTGGATTAGCAGGACGGATAAATAAATTTTGGGTAAATAAATTATGCCAAGCAAGTTCTGTGACAACTTTAACATCTAGGGTGAATTTTTCTTCTGCACCTACTTGTAGATAAGATACAAAAGAGCAGTCTTTTTGTTGTAAATAGGTTTCTGCCAGTGTCCATAATGCAGAGAATTTTTCATCGCTGATGGCTTGATTGATAGCATTCCAATCGACAGCTTTTTCTGTCAAAGCATCTTTAACAATAAAGCGATCTTTGGGGGAGCGTCCAGTGCGCGGGCCGGTACTAACATTAAGTGCATGATTTGAAGCAAGTTCGCCTTCATTGTGAGACAAGGCTAAGTTAACTAAATCAGCGGCTGATAGATTGGTCTTAACTTTATTATTGGTAGTGTTATTATCAGCTTGCGTTATCATTACTTCATTCCCCCTGATCAAATAAATCGGTAATTGTACCTAAAGCTGCTAAAATACACCATGAAATAAAATGAATAAGGTGATAAAAAAATGACTGAGCTGGATCAAGCGATTGCCGCGGCTTATGGCAGTGAGGGCAAGCAAGATGACGTCAACAAAGTGTACCTGACACTATTGCGTTCTACCTTGTTTTTGCCGGTAAGAAAAGACCAAGACTCGTTAGATGATGAGCCGTTTCGCCCTCTTTTTACAGTGATAAACGAAGAATATTTCATGCTAGCATTTGATACCTTAGATCGTTTAATCGCTTGGGCTGGCGACCAAATGGATAAAATTGCTTATGTAGAGCTCTCGGGGCGGGATTTAGTAGCTGGGATTAACGAAAAAGTTTATTTATGCGTGAATTTAGATACCCAATACTACAAAGAGTTTTCACCGGATGAGGTTTTTCAGCTGAAGAAGATTGTGGCGCGGTTGGATCAGCTTAAGGGCGCTTGAGTTTGTTCGTCTTGCAGAGCCAGGATGTGTCATGCCAGCATGCTTTTAGCTGGCATCCAGAGAGGGTCGACAGATAGTAAAGGTTGCTCTGGATGCCAGCTAAAAGCATGCTGGCATGACAGGTGTGGGCTTAACTCCTGTGGGCTTTCCACCCCGCCTCGCGATATTTTCTTGCCTCAGCCACTGGATCACTCGCTTGAATAATCCCCCGCCCAACAATAATGATATCTGTCTGGTGTTCTAAAATCGCAGTTTCAGGTTCAATGTATTGTTGCCCATGCGCATCACCTTTCGCCGCAAATTGCACACCGGGTGTCATGTTGATCCAGTTCGCTTGCTCCGATAATTTATGCTGTGTAATAAAACCCATCACAAAATCAGGAAATTGTTCTGCCAGGCGCACGGTTTTTTCAGTGTAATCGGGGGTGAAAAAATTATTGGCGGAGCTCATTTCTGCTAGTAATAACAAGCCGCGTTGTTTTGGCAAACCGACTTCAGCAAGACCCGTTACGATGCCCGGCCCCGGCAAACTGTGTGCGTTAATAATATCCGCCCAATCAGCAATGTGATAAACACCTTTTTGATATTGCAATTTAACCGTATTGCCAATGTCAGCAAATTTGCGATCTTCAAAAATTAAAAATTGATGTTTGTCAGCCAATTTTCTTAATTGTTGCGTGAGTGCCGGAGTGAAATCTTCAATAATATCGATGTGAGTTTTCAGCACACAAATTTCGGGGCCGAGTTGATCAGCCAATGATAATAATTTTTCACAGGTCGTTACATCTGCAGATAGTGCAAGATTCGACTGTTTTTTATCGAGTAACCGAAATAGTTTTTTTGCCAATTCATTTTTGCAAGTTTCGGCACGTTCAGTGTAGGAACGTCTTTTCATTTTTATGCCTCGGAAATTAATTCATTCACAATAGTTTGTTCTTGTGCGGTTAAAATTGAAGACGTTAACAATACATTCAAAATTTCGCTTAAGGTAAACACAGAGTGAACGCGAAATTGATTTTGCTGCAGATTTTCTTTGCCACCTTGTTCACGATCAATCAACAGCGCGACATCGGTAATCTTTAATCCTGCTGCAATCAATTCTTCGGATGTTTCAATAATGCTGCCGCCGGTGGTAATGACATCTTCGATAATTAAACAATTTTGACCAGACTTAAATGCACCTTCAATTTGTTGTTTGGTGCCGTAATCTTTTTTCTCTTTGCGACGCATAATCATGGGGATTTTATGTTGTAACGAAATGGCGGTTGCCATTGGTAATGCGGTGTAAGGCACGCCGCAGAGCAAGTCAAATTTAGCGTCTTTAATTTTTTCCCACAACGCTTCGCCAACAGCGGTCAATATTTCGGGATAGGAAACAATTTGACGCAGATCAAGATAGATTTTTGATGTTTTACCGCTTTTTAAAGTGAAATTGCCAAATTTAACCGCGCCGATCTTATAGAGCGAATGGATGAGTGAGTGATTCATTAGTATTTATACCCCGTGAAAAATGAGTGACTTCAGAGTGAATGCTCCGCCTGTATAAATAAGTTTAATAAGGCCGGATTAAGCGAAAAATTTGCGCGCAAACGCTCGCATTATCCCAGATTATTTACATTCGTCAACCACATTAAAAAAATTGGTGCTAGACTAGAGTATTGTTTTTACAGAAATCTTTTATAACTGCAGGTGATAATTATGATTGCAATGTTTATTCGACGGCTATCTTTTTTGATCTTCGCGTTGTTAGGCATCGGGATGTTTTTATATTTCCCGAGTGCAACTGCCGAAACCGCATCAATAGGGCAAATGGTTTGGGTAAGTGGGTCAGTTCAAGCAACAGGGTCAGATAATACCACCCGCAGCTTACAAAGGCGTTCGCCGATCTATGCACAAGATACCGTTGTGACAGGCTCCAATGGATCGGGAGAAATTGTTTTTACTGATGGCAGCATGGTGACGTTACGTGCAGCGACCACTTTCCGTATCGATCAATATAAATTTTCAGGCGCGGGGGCAGGCGGGAATAAATATATCTCGAGCTTAGCGAAAGGCGGATTTCGCACCATTACGGGTTTGATTTCCAAGGGTAGCCCTGATAATTACCAAGTTAATACACCTGTTGCGACAATTGGTGTTCGCGGTACCGATTATTCGTTATTTTACGGTCGTTCTGGTTTGTTAGTGAAATTGGATAGAGGCGCGATCGTGGTGACAAACCATGCTGGATCGCTCGAAATGAGTAAAGCGAGGTTGCGTATTTATGCGCAGATTACTGATTTGAATTTGCCGCCAAAATTACTTAATCAACAGCCGCAAGAATTTAACCAACAACCAGGTGTTACCATAGTGTCTCCTCCGCCATCCGGTGGTGGAGGTGGTGGAGCTGCTGGTGGCGGTGGTGGTAACAGTGTTTGTGTAACGCCGTAATTTTAGCGGGTAAAATCATTTTTCTGTGTGTGTATACACTCCATCCCAGGGACTAGGCGGTGGAATGTGTTTAAATTCCGCGATGCGTTTTAAATAAAGGGAATATAATTTTGTGTCTGGATGAGCTTGACTTAACTCAGTGAAAATCGTTTCCGCTTTTTCCCAATCCTGCGCAAAATAATAATCGAGAGCCGAATGATATAACTGTAATTCCAGCGCTAACTCAGGAGTTTCTTCGGTAATTCTGCAGATTGGTTCAAAAATTTCAATCCCCAATTTTTTTCCTTTTACGCGGACACGATCAAGTTTTCGAAACACGAAAATTTGTTGTTGATGTTGTGTATGCTCAGTGACGATAATCCCGACGCCATAAAATTTTGTTAAGCCTTCAACACGCGATGCTAAATTGACTTCATCACCCAATACAGTGTAATTGCGCCGAAATTTCGAACCCATGTCGCCGACGCTCATGAGACCGCTATTTAAACCGATACCAATGTGGATGTCTGGCCATTTTTTTTCGGCAAATTGCGGGCGTAATTTGGCAAGCGCCCGCTGCATATCTAGTGCAGCACTTAATGCATGTGTCGCGTGACGCTTATCTTTGAGTGGCGCGCCCCAAAATGCCATGATCATATCGCCTACATATTTGTCGATGGTGCCGCGATGTTTAAAAATAATTTCTGTCATGGGAGTAAAAAATTCGTTTAAAATTTCTTTTAACTGGATTGCACTTAATGGCTCTGAAATGGTGGTGAAATTGCGAATATCAGCGAATAAGACGGTCATTTCACGGTCTTCGCCAGACAAGCCTAATTCTTTGCCCGAGCTCGTTAACATTTCATCAATATGTTTGGCTGGAACATATTGACCAAACATTTCTTTTAAATGTTCACGACGGCGAGTTTCAAATAAATAACCATAAATCATGTCGACAACGCCGAGAATGATAGTAAACACAAGCGGAGCAAAAATAGAAATAATTAAACCTGTTTTATCCCACAACCAGTTGTTCAAAAAAAATAGCCCGATAGGTATGGTGATAATAAAAAATGATAGTCCGCGCGGGCCCAAATAAGGAAAAGTGAACGCTAAGATAGTCCCAAGAAAAACAGTGAGAAAAAGTTCCGCGCCTAATGACCAAGCCGGTTTATAAGAAAAGTTATCCGTTAAAATTCCATCGGCAATCGTCGCTTGAATTTCCACACCAGGAAAAATATTTTGAATCGCAGTCGTTTTTAAATCACCCAGTCCAGTTGCAGAGGTGCCGATAAAAACTATTTTTCCTGCTAATGCGTTTGGCGGTAGATTTCCGTGTAGTACTTGGCCTGCAGAATAAAATGGGAAAGTATAACTTCTGCCACGGAAAGGAACGATAACTTGGCCGCGATCATCAGTCGGAATAATGTGATTGCCAATTTGAACTGCTTCGATGCGTAGTTGATTGTTATAGTGAGCGGTAATTAATTTAATGGTGCTGAGTAAATATAAACGCACTGTTTCAAGCGCTAGCGAAGGATATAAATTATTTTTATAGCGAATCAAAATCGGCACCCGACGAATAATGCCGTCATCGTCAGGAAACACATTAATGAAACCAGTGTAATGCGCGACAGATTCAAGCGGAGCAATATTTCCAATCACACCTGGAGCATCAATAAATCCAAGACTTTTTTCTGCCGGTGAAGACAAAGAAAATAAGGGGGTGCTTATTTCTCCTTCTGTTTCAGTGTTTGGTAAAAAACTAATTCCTAATACAGTATCAATATGCGCCAAGCTATTGCTGAAACGCGCATCATCATCGAAAAACGGCTGAATTTTTTGCATCACCGGCAACAATTCAGGAGTTAACAATTTCTCATCCGTGAGACGCTGCAAAACGACATCCGCAATGTTAGCTTCTTTTTCAGGAAAAATAATATCAAATGCGATGACTACCGCGCCTTCTTGCTGAAGGCGTCCGATAAGATCAGCGAGTTTTGCGCGTGGCCAAGGCCAACGTCCTTCTGCTGCAAGACTTTTATCATCAATATCCACAATAGCGATTGGCGTTTGAATTTTATGACGATGAGTGAGTATTTTGGTGCGTAATTGAATATCGTAGGCGAGTGCTTCTTGACGGGCAATAAAACGACGCACTATCCCAACAGAGGTGACTTGCACCCAGACTGCTAGGGCTAGCAAAAGGAATCCCAAGATCATTGGTATACGTTTGCCCATGAGATTATCTTAACTGTTTTAGAGAGCGGAGCAAATCTTAAACTATCGATTAACCTTTGGTAGCCGGACAGATCTTGAATTTTTGATTATTCTTTTGTTCAACCGTTTGAGTTTCTTGATCGCTCACAATTTCAAACAAATTCTGATTGACAGTGCTATTTGTGAAGGCTGAACTAGTCAAGGTATCGTCTGCTGAAGCCGAATTGTCAGTTTGATTCTGTTGATTTTGTATTGCGGTTATTCCGCCGGTGCTAGAAGTCATTTGAGCGATTAAGCTACTCGCTGCATTAAGTTGGCTTGCAGTTGCAGTAGTTGCTGAGGTTGGAACGAGAATATTGCCGCTATAACCGCTGATGTCATAGAAGGTTCCTGCAGTTGTTCCTGATGGAAGCAGAGCAACGATACCATTGCTGATGTTATTTACATACACACCCGTGTTAACATCAAACACAATGAAGGTGATGTTTTGGCCGTAGAATGTGCTGAATTGATTGAAGTTGACTGGGTCATTCAGGAAGCCAGCGCCAGCTTGAGTTAAGTGTATTGAATTAGTTTCCGTACCGCCGACCAACGGTGCCCATAACGAAGCAGAGCCATTACCAACCACATTGTTAATATTATTGAAGGTGTTAATAATGGGTGCTGTAGTAGCATCTGCTGAATTAGTGATGCTGCCTAATTTTGCGTAGTTATTAGCTCCTGTAGCACCAGCAAAAATGGTAATTGCATTGCTATATTGAGAGTAATTTACTGTGTTATTTCCGCTGCTGCCACCATTCAACACGCCACTTAAGGTTGCATTATTGGCAAAGGTGAAAGTATTAGTTCCCGAACCGCCGGTGAGGTTTTGAATATTGCTGAATCCACCGCCAATGCCAGTCAATGTACCTTGGTTACTGCCATTAATACCCCAAGCATCGGTACCATTATCACCCATCAAGGTGTTAGTGCCACTGCCACCAGTGATTGCGCCACTTAATGAGCCGCCGCTCATTTGGAAAGTATTGTTGCTAGTGCCGGAGGTCAGATTTTGAATTTTGCTAAATCCAAACGTGCCGCCCATTTCAGTCATGCCGGTGATGTTACCGCTGTCTGTGCCAGTGATATTCCAAGTCGGGGTATTGGAAGTTTGTACGGTCAACTTATTGTTGCTGCCCGAGCCACCAGTGACGGTGACATTGTTAACTCCCAATGAACCCGAGAGGCTGAAGTTGTTGCTGCCTGAGCCGCCAGCTAATGCGAGGTTCTTGCCTGTGCCACTGACGCCGCTTGCGATCGTGATGTTACTGCTGCCTGTTGCAGTGAGTGTCGCATCGTTACCTAGCGTGACGGCGCCATTATAAGTTTGATTGCCTGAAGTTTTGACGCTGCCACCGCTGATGGTTAAACCGTTGTTGCTGGTCAAGCTGGTCAAAGCGGTGGTGCCACCGACTGCGCCGGCTAAGATGGTGGTGCCGTTGAAGGTGGCGTCATTTGCGCCATTGAGTGTGCTATTAACACTAATGGTGCCACTTGTTGTGTTAGTAAACGTTGTTGCTGCGCCGAGAGTGACAGCATTGCTATAAGTTTGACCGTTTGCTGTGGATACTGTACCACCATTTAAGTTGGTGGTTGTTGCACTATCAGTCAAGCTGCTTAAGCCACTGACTGTGTTAGCTAAGGTGATTGCGCCACTACCTTGCAAGGTTAATGCATGCGCTCCGCTGATTGCGCCATTTAAGGTTAATGCATTAGAAGATGTGATGGTACTATTCGCGTTCAGTGTGATCGCGCCATTGACTGACGCAGTGCCAGCACCGGCTAATACACCGCCGTTTAATGTTAATGAAGAGAAGGTGAGTGCGCTATTATCTGCTTGTAATGTGCCGGATGTGACAGTGGTTGCGCCCAAGGTCGAGGTTTGTGTGACATCTAAGACACCGCCGTTAATAATGGTGTTACCGTTATAGCTATTGTTGCCGGACATGGTCAGAGTGCCGCTGCCAATCTTGGTGAAGTTGCCAGTGCCACTAATTGCTCCATTGAAAGTAGTTGAAGTGCTATCGCCAACGGTTAAGCTTGCATTTTGGCTATTAGCAAAAGACAAGACAATGTTACCGAAGCCTTGTAGTTCGCTAATTGTATAATCAATGCCACTAAGCCCTAAGGTACCTCCGCTATTTACTGTTACTGAGCCTCCGTTTGTTGCATTCGCGTTGCTGATTGTTAACGTGCCGGCTTGAACGGTGGTTCCATCGGTGTAAGTATTTGCGTGACTTAAAGTTATATTGCCACTGCCAACTTTGAATAAGTTGTGAGTGAGACCTCCGCCGCTAATGACCCCTCCTAATGTACCCGTACCTGTGCCACCTATTGAAACATCAGCAAGAGTATTCAAGCTGATAGGAGCGTTGATGGTGTTGTTAGTACCAGAAATAGTCAGTGCGCCATTACTGCTAATACCAGTGCCATTGAGCGTGAGCGTGGTGCTGCTATTTGATAACGTGCCACCACTAGCAAAGTTGAAGTCCAGAACACTGCCCGATGCAACTGATACAGCCGTATTCGTTGTGCCATTACCCAATCCACCCACATTTTGCACGCTCAGAGTACCAGCAGTCACTGTGGTTGCTCCGCTATAGCTATTGCCACCGCCTAAGACCAACGTGCCGCCAGACGCATTTTCTGTCACAGAGCCTGCGCCACTTAACGCACCGCTTAATGTGGTGGTGCCAGTATTCGTGACGGACAATGCGCTACTGCTGTTACCGAAAGAGCCTGCATTGCTGAGAGTAATATTGTTTGATCCGCTAAGGGTAGCAGTATCGCCATTACCAATTGCGTAACTGCTATTGCCGAGCGTTGTGCCGGTAAGAGCCGTCACTGTGCCGCCGTTTAAGTTTAAGACGCCAGTACCAAATGGGTTGGTGGCGTTATTGGCTTCAAGGGTACCGGCGGTGAGGGTGATTGCGCCATTGAAGGTGTTGTTGCTTGAGAGTTCAAGGGTGCCGCCCGCGCCGTTTTGTGTGAGCGAACCTGCACCACTTAAGACACCAGTCAAGAGGACTGTGCCGCCGGTATTCGTGATCGACAATGCACTGCTGCTATTACCAAACGAGCCTGCATTGCTGAGCGTAATATTATTCGTGCCGCCAATTGTTGCTGTAGCACCACTGCCAATGGCATAACTGCTGTTGCCGAGTGCGGTGCCGGTCAGAGCCGTTAATGTGCCGCCGTTTAAGTTCAAGACGCCAGTACCAAATGGGTTGGTGGCGTTATTGGCTTCAAGGGTACCGGCGGTGAGGGTGATTGCGCCATTGAAGGTGTTGTTGCTTGAGAGTTCAAGGGTGCCGCCCGCGCCGTTTTGTGTGAGCGAACCTGCACCACTTAAGACACCAGTCAAGAGGACTGTGCCGCCGGTATTCGTGATCGACAATGCACTGCTGCTATTACCAAACGAGCCTGCATTGCTGAGCGTAATATTATTCGTGCCGCCAATTGTTGCTGTAGCACCACTGCCAATGGCATAACTGCTGTTGCCGAGTGCGGTGCCGGTCAGAGCCGTTAATGTGCCGCCGTTTAAGTTCAAGACGCCAGTACCAAATGG
>Ga0207155_1033_pt2 | contig 34385 bp, 30 predicted proteins | sample Alteio_BWMinHeat_26_FD_153515 | JGI IMG/M metagenome (GOLD analysis project Ga0207155, IMG submission 153515) | Enriched cells from forest soil in Barre Woods Harvard Forest LTER site, Petersham, Massachusetts, United States -... | ecosystem: Environmental > Terrestrial > Soil > Temperate forest >... | reverse complement strand
TGCCAGCGGTTGTAATTGCGATTATTGCTTACATAATTTTCTTTTCATTGAACGTAGCTGGAGTAAAAATCGCAGCCGCATTTGAATTGGGAGTAACTACTTTAGCGGTGGCTGCCGTCATTCTGTTTTGTGGAATTACATTTCAGCATTTTGAATTTGATCATCTTAAATTAAATGCATTTCCCTTCGGGTGGTCGGGTGTATTTGCCGCAGTACCTTTTGCTATTTGGTTTTTTCTTGGCATCGAGGGTGTAGCCAACCTTGCCGAAGAAGCAATCAATCCAAAACGTACGATCATGCTCGGTTTTGGTTCTGCTATCATTACCCTTGTGATTTTATGCTTACTCACTTTTACAGGATCAATTGGCATAGCTGGATGGGAAGCCATAGTTTTCAGGCCAGATGGTTCAACTTCTGATTCACCTTTGCCCCTAGCAATGGCACGCATTGTTGGAAGTAATAATTGGCAATACAATATTTTAATAACCTTTGGATTGTTTGGATTAGTCGCCTCTTTCCATGGATTGATGCTTGCGGCCGGACGTTCAACGATGGAATTCGGGCGCGTGAACTATGCACCAGCTTTCCTAGGAAAAATTCATTCGCGATTTCAAACTCCGGCCAATGCGCTCTTTATAAACTCGCTGATCGGCATTCTCGCATTGCTTACAGGTAAAACCGGCGAGATTATTACCATCTCGGTTTTTGGCGCGTTGACATTGTACATCATTTCCATGATCGCTGTTTTAAAACTTCGTCAAAAGGAGCCCGAGCTTCACCGGCCATTTAGAGTTCCTCTTTATCCTGTCTTTCCAATTATAGCCTTAGTCATCGCCACTTTTTCTTTTATCGCAATGGCTCTTTACAACGGGTTGCTTGCATTGATCTATGTTCTGCTTATCGGGCTAGCCTTTATTATCTTCAAAGCTGTGAGGAAATAAATTGACAAGACGTTGATAACACCATAAGTCACATCCAGACATTTCATATCGTGCATTTTAATTTCGTAAATCGTACCTTGTAATTCGTACTTCTTCTTAAATCGCAATGTATGACCACCCGCTCTATCATCGACTACGTTAAGTCGCACCCATCAGGAAAAGCAAAGATTGCTTACTCCGATATTGATGGCATTCTTCGGGGAAAATATATTTCAACAGAAAAATTTCTTTCAATTGTTGATAGTGGCAGTTCTTTTTGTGATGTCATCTTCGGTTGGGATAGCAATGATGTGGCTTATGATAATACTTCATTCACCGGCTGGCATTCAGGTTATCCCGATGCACCGGCACGATTGGATTTAAATACGTTCAGAAAAATTCCATGGGAGAATGATTTGCCATTTTTTCTTGGAGAATTGATCGATGAAAAAGGAAAGCCTTCACACGTTTGTCCGCGACAATTACTGAAAAAAGTTTTGAGTGACGCTACACGCCAGGGATTTGTTCCCGTATTCTCACAAGAGTTTGAGTGGTTCAACTATGCTGAAACGCCTCAAAGTACTCGGGCGAAAAATTTCAAAGACCTCACGCCACTCACTCCAGGAATGTTTGGTTACTCCATTCTGCGCACTACTTTACAAAATCCATTCTTCCATGATCTTTTCGATTTGTTGAATAAATTCAACGTTCCCATCGAAGGACTTCATACGGAAACTGGTCCCGGAGTACTCGAGGCTGCCATCACTTACTCGGGAATTTTAGAAGCGGCTGACCGTGCACTACTATTTAAAACTGCTGTGAAAGAGATTGCCTATCAACATGGTATTATGGCAACCTTCATGGCAAAAGTCAGCGAGACACTTCCCGGTTGTGGCGGTCATGTCCATCAAAGTTTGTGGGATAAGTCATCGAAGAAAAATCTTTTTCACGATGCCAAAGACAAAAACAACATGAGTGCGCTGATGAAAAGTTATGTTGCAGGACAATTGTATTGTTTGCCTCACCTCTTGCCCATGTATGCACCGACAGTAAATAGTTACAAGCGCTTGGTGGAAGGAGCCTGGGCACCTACAACCTTAACTTGGGGAATCGATAATCGAACAACAGCGTTACGCGTACTTAGCGGTGGCAACAAATCATGCAGATTGGAAACTAGAGTAATTGGATCGGATGTAAATCCATATCTCGCGATGGCTGCGGCTTTAGCATCGGGGATATATGGAATCAAAAAGAAATTGAAACTCCAACCCGAAACTAAAGGCAATGGCTATCGCGATTATTCTCATGGAACTTTGCCTTCCACGTTGCATGAAGCAACGGAAGTGATGAAAAAATCTTCTATAACAAAAGAAGTTTTAGGAGAAAGTTTTACCGAACACTTTATTCAAACTCGTGAATGGGAATGGCGCCAGCACTTAAAGTCCGTAACTGATTGGGAGATGAAAAGATATTTTGAGATTATTTAACTTTATATGCTCAAATGCCCCACAGGTAAAAGAGTTTATTTGACTGAAGCCATGGCGGAAGATGCATTGATCGATGCACACAGTCGCCATCAATATGCAGGCACCGGACCAATAGCTGTTTACCAATGCGAAGATTGTGGCTACTATCATTTTACATCGAGAGGTGAAATGAACAAGAAACTAGCAGAGCAAATCGCCAGCGGCAAAATCAAGCGACAGCAAGAGGCCAATCAGTGGATGAATAAGTTGAAGAAATAATCGTTACACCAATGATCAATCGATATGCCGGGGAGATTCACATCAATCCGATCCGAATCCTACGAAATGACGACTTCAACAACGATGGTCAAATTAAAGACATCAATGCTACGCTGAAAGAAGCCATCGAGCTCAATGAGGATATAACTGCGCGTTTGCAACAGCTCCAGGCCTGGCTGAGCAAGAGAAATTTTCCTTCCTCGATTCAGTTTCAATTTGCTGAAGGAGGCTACATAATTCTGAAAGGACTGCCAGATCAACAACTTAAGGAACTTGCAGCCCAGGGGATGATAGAATTATTTGATTTTGCTACAGATAAAGATTGGGTGAAAAAATACGGCTCGCAATTTGGCTTGATCTGGGAAAACGGGCGTTCGGTAGAGATTTAACTTTATCTCATTTTAGAAAGACCCAATTCATAAGGTTTTTGTAACTTTGAACTATGTTACAGCAATTGCTTTTGGTTCTAACCGCTGCAGGTGCCCTGATCTATCTCGGAAGGATAGTTTACAAATCCTTCAAGGCAGAAAATTCCTGTGCCTCAGGCTGTGGTAAATGCGCTGAAAGTGCGCAAAAAATTAAAGCCTGATTTTTTTACCAAGAATTTCTTCTCCCTCTCATGATCAATGTCGATGAAGCTTATGAAGTTGTAAAGGGCGTGGCCTTCAAGACTCCGTTGCAGTTGCACAAAAAGCTTTCAGAAAAATTTCAAGCCGAAGTTTACCTGAAGCGTGAAGATTTACAAGTGGTTCGTTCTTACAAAATTAGAGGAGCGTATAATTTAATCCAAAGTTTAAATAAAGAACAGCGCTGTCGTGGCGTGGTATGCGCGAGTGCAGGTAATCACGCGCAAGGCGTTGCGTTCTCTTGTCGCTTTTTGAATATCCCCGGAACGATTTACATGCCAACCATTACACCCAAACAAAAAATCAACCAAGTAAAAATGTTTGGCAATGGTTTGGTCGAAATTGTTTTGATTGGAGATACATTCGATGAATGCCAGACTCATGCGTTAGAATTCTGTAAAGAAAACAACCGGACATTCATTCCTCCATTTGATCACATCAAAGTAATTGAAGGGCAGGCTACGGTAGGCAAAGAAATTTTAGACGAACTGAGAGACATTGATTTTCTTTTTGCCCCCATAGGCGGTGGTGGTTTAACTGCAGGCATTGGCACTTATTTTAAAACGAGCTCACCAAAAACAAAAATCATTGGAGTAGAGCCTGAAGGCGCTCCTTCCATGAAGGAGGCATTGAAAGCAGGCAAGCCTGTCACATTAGATAAAATACAACGATTTGTGGATGGTGCTGCGGTAAAAAAGGTAGGTGACCTTACATTTGAAATGTGTAAAGAGGTATTGAGTGATGTGTTGCTCGTTCCAGAAGGGAAAGTATGTACCACCATTCTGCAACTCTACAATGAAGATGCCATCGTAGCCGAACCAGCTGGTGCGCTTACCATTGCAGCACTTGATCAATATGCTGATAAAATAAAAGGAAAGAAAGTAGTTTGCATTGTGAGCGGAGGCAATAATGACATCGACCGGATGCAGGAAATAAAAGAGCGCTCATTATTATACGAAGGTCTCAAGCATTACTTTATCGTCCGCTTCGCGCAAAGGCCAGGGGCTTTGCGCGATTTTCTTACGACCATTCTCGGGCCAACGGATGACATCGTTCGATTCGAATTCATTCAAAAAAACAATAAAGAAACTGGACCAGCCTTAATTGGTATTGAATTGAAATCGAAAGAGGATTATTTCTCTCTCATTGCGCGAATGGACGAGTTTAAACTCAATTACACTGAGATCAATCAGAACGAAAATCTGTTTGAGTATTTAGTATAAGCATCAAGACACCTTCAAAGTGTCGGGCGTTTGTAGCTATTGAAAAACCTAAAGTAGTCCGTCAACATCCGTTTTGAAGAAGTAGTGTTGATTATGAATTCAAATACTCAACAATACTATCGCGAATGGCGCTAAAGATTTTAATTAACGCAGCTTCATCTTCTTCCAAAAGGGTAACACGAAAACCCTGCAATTCCGAACAAAACGATGAAATTGGAACCACGCAAATTCCTTTTGCTCCTAAAAGGTAATAAACAAATCGTTTATCGAACGGAATTGGTTCACTTACCCAACCTTCTACCATTTTTTGAATCGATATGTTTTCGATTTTTATCTTTTGATTAGGTTTAAGAGTTCCTTCTTTGAAAATAATGGTGTTATAAAATGCACCAAAGGTTTCGTTGAACATAAGCTGAGGAACTGAGCCTAAAATCTCAGAGATTATTTTGCTTCTTCTTCCAATTTTCTGATTCGTTTCTTCACGATAAATTTTAAAACGCGAGTCGCCTAAAATTTTGGGAATAGCGAGTTGCGGCAATTTGGTGGAACACACTTCAATCATTTTTGCGTTGTCGATCGCCAAACACAAACGCCCAAAATCAGAATCTTTGTCTCGATTATAATATTCCATCCATCCACAACGAGCTCCAGGCCACGGCATCTCTTTGGAGATTCCTTTCATTCCAATTCCAGGAATGTCTTCAATAATATCCGACAAAGCAAAAGTCTTTGCTCCGTTATAAACGATGTTCAAATAAATTTCATCGCACACTAAGAAAAGTTTGAACTCGCGTGAAATGGCAACAATCTTTTTTAATGTCTCCAGCGGATAAACCATTCCGGTTGGATTGTCGGGATTGATGAGCAATATGCCAACCACATTCGGATTGTATTTCACTTTATTATAAAGGTCATCCAGGTCTGGATACCATTTGTTGTTAGGATCAAGTCGATAGGTAAGTGGCTCGTGACTAGCGTGAGCAGCTTCAGCACTGGAGTGTGTAGAGTATGCAGGAGACGGACCAATCACGCGAGAAGTGGGTGTGATGTATTGATACACTTTCCCAATAGCATCTCCTAAGCCATTGAAAAAGCAAATGTCTTCTGCGGAAATTTGTGCTCCACCTCTTAAGTTGGTTTGCTCTGCAAGAAATTTTCTCGTTTCTAAAATTCCTTTTGACGGGCAATAACTATAAGAGTCATTTTCTTTTGCCAAGCTGGCGATAATTTCTCTTATCCAATCAGGGATAATATGTTTCTTCTGAATAGGATCGCCAATATTCTCCCAATAAATTGTCTCCCCGGCCGCTTTCACCATTTCGGCTTTCTTCACGATCTCGCGAATCTCATAACTTAATTCTTTAGCACCTTCACTTAATAGGGGTTGTCGCATGATAAATGGCTTAAAAGGCTTCAAAAATAAGGAATAAACTCTATTCATCTAAGCAAGAAGCGGGTTGAAGAACATAGTATTCTACATCAACTTTGAGCCATCAAAAAAATTATAGCTTTATGATGATGATCACAGAAAGTAATATCAACTATCAGCGGATTGAGCAAGCCATCCGCTACCTGGAAGAAAATTTTCAGCGTCAACCTGAGCTTGATGAAGTGGCCGAAAAAGTCCATCTCTCGCCCTTCCACTTCCAGCGCATCTTTACTGAGTGGGCAGGTATTAGTCCGAAACGGTTTTTACAATTTCTGACAGTCGATTTTCTAAAAGACAAGTTATCGAAAACCAAAAACCTAATTGACGCGGCCGAGGCTGCAGGACTTTCAAGTCAATCTCGGATTTATGATTTGTTTACCACATTAGAGGCGGTGACCCCACAGGAGTACAAACTGCATGGTGAAGGCATTCGCATTCAATACGGATTTCACGAAACACCTTTCGGGCTAGTGCTGATCGGAGTAACCGATCGGGGAATTTGCTGGCTTTCCTTTTTGCAAGCTGACGAAGAGCCACGCGCAGAACTTGAAAAGATGAAAACACATTGGAACAATTCCGTTTTTAGCGAAAGCTCAGAACTGACTCAAAAATTCATTGACCAGGTTTTCAATCAGGTAAGCCTCAAGCAACCACTACATGTATTTGTGAAGGGAACAAACTTTCAAATCAAAGTATGGGAAGCACTATTGAAAATTCCAATGGGTAGTGTCTCCACCTATCAAACTATTGCATCAACAATTAAAAGTCCGAAGGCTATGCAAGCAGTTGGCTCAGCAGTCGGTTCCAATCATATTGCTTATCTTATACCTTGTCACCGTGTGATTCGCAAGGATGGGATTTTAGGTGAATATCGTTGGAGTGCAGCTCGGAAAAAAAGTATTATCGGCTGGGAGATGGCAAAGGTTTCATAAAGGCACCTACCAAGGTTGCTTATTATAGAATGTTACATATGCCTGACCATTGATAACAATCATGGGGTCGTTGTTCTTCGGATGATTCCTTTTTTGAAATTGATACGACCCCTGACCTTTTGTTTGCGAGTTATAAAATAGCTGATCGCCTTGCACCCACCAGGTTCCGCGATCTGAGCTTTGAGAAGAAGTACCGCCATTAAAATCAGGTGTGTTCACACTTCGAGAACTTTCCCCAGAATATTCATAAGTACCATCAGCATTAAGAACAAAGCAATTACTTGAACTGCTGCCTCCTGAGTTAGTACTGTAAACATTTACATAGCACCACTTGCCAACCAACTCTGCAGCCACTTCGCCTTTTCCTGAATTGCTAGTAGCATTTGTACCGTGATATCCTCCTTTAGAGTATACTAATTTCTTGCCATTAACGATCAAGGTCAATTGATCATTGGCTACATTGTAAGCCATCATTAATTGACCTTGGGCAGTATTCAAAGTAACATGTGCTTGAGAAACCTCGTAAGAATAAGTCTGACCAATGTATTTGCATTGTCCATTTTTATCGAACTCAATGGTCTCGCCATTGCCTGACCAAAGGCCAAGTAAATCTGTAGAACCCGCATTCGATTTTGGAGCTACAGTCTTTTGTTGAACAATATTATTTGTTTGTGGTTCCGATCCTTGTTTTGAGAAGGTAACAATTCCTTCGAGGTCACCTCCTGAAAGTGCTAACGTATTTCCTTTGAGAGAATAAGTATAAGAGGTCGTTACTCCTGACAGTATGATCTCCAGCTTGTCGCCCTTGATGGCATATCGAATCACTTCACCATCAAATTCGCCAGAATAGTTTTCATTCAGCATTAAAACCATCTGGTAGCCAAACTGAGAGTTTTGCCAAACTCCAAATAATTTCTTTTGCTGTATGTTGGTTCCAATCTGTGCCAACACAACATTCGATACAAGGGCGAAAGAAAATAAAATATGTTTCGCCATAACTCTGTCTGTTAATGATGTTACGGACCAAGAAGTTTCTCCGGCACTAAATGCCTAGACAACTCCAAATAAAATTACTAAGTTTTACAGATAGCTTGAAATCAAGTTTTCAAAATATTCTTGCTGACCGCTGATATGATCAGGCTCGCCATTCTTCAGAGCCAATTGATGCAGATCTTTCAACGTCAGTTTACCTTGTTCAAACTGCTTTCCTTTGCCGGCATCAAATGATTTGTAACGGTCTTTTAATAGCTGATTGTATTTACCGTTCTCAAGAATAGCATTAGCGGCAAGCAAGGCTCTTGCAAACGTATCCATACCGCCAATGTGCGCGTGGAAAATATCAACGAGGTCAGTTGAGTTCCTGCGAGTTTTTGCATCGAAGTTGATCCCTCCGGTTTTGAAACCGCCACCTTTCAAAATTACCAGCATTGATTCCGTGAGCTCATAAAGGTTGTTAGGGAATTGATCGGTGTCCCATCCGTTCTGATAATCACCACGATTAGCATCCATGCTTCCCAGCATTCCTTGATCGACTGCCACTTGCAATTCGTGTTGGAAAGTATGTTGAGCCAGCGTAGCATGGTTTACCTCAATGTTTAATTTGAAATCTTCCATCAAATTATGTTGACGCAAAAATGAAATGACTGTGGCCGAATCAAAATCATATTGGTGCTTGGTTGGCTCCATCGGCTTTGGTTCAATAAGGAATGTTCCTTTAAATCCAGCTTTACGACCATAATCGCGGGCCATGTGAAGGAATCTCGCCATATGTTCTTGCTCACGTTTCATGTTGGTGTTCAGCAATGAAAGATAACCTTCACGTCCCCCCCAGAAAACGTAATTGGCTCCGCCCAATTCGATGGTGGCATCAATCGCATTTCTTACTTGAGCTGCCGCATGACATACCACATTGAAGTCAGGATTGGTAGCCGCTCCATTCATGTAACGTGGATTCGAAAAAAGATTAGCAGTACCCCAGAGCAATTTCACTCCAGATTCTTGTTGCTTTTGCTTGGCATAGTCAACCAATTTGAATAATCTCTTTTCTGATTCTTTGAGTGTTGATGCTTCGTCAACCACATCATAATCATGGAAACAATAAAATGGAATTCCAATTTTAGATGCGAACTCAAATGCAGCGTCCATTTTGTCATGAGCACGTTGCACAGGATCTGTCGCTTTCAGCCATGGAAAAATTTTAGTCGGTGCTCCAAACGGATCTGCGCCTGTACCACAGAACGTGTGCCAATAGGCAACAGCAAAACGAAGATGACTTTCCATCGTCTTCTTGCCTACCTTTTGTTGCGCGTTGTAAAATCTAAAGGCGAGAGGATTGTCTGAATCCTTCCCTTCAAATTTTACTTTCTTTACGCTTTTAAAAAATTGCTGATCTCCCGTTACAACTTTCATATATTAATAATTAATTTTTAAAGGTCACATGCGCCTGAATTAAACATAATGCAAATGAAAATCACTTGAATGACGATTCCATGGTTTTTAGGTTTATATCAATTTTAAATCCATCATTTTATTTTTCCACTGTGCATAAGCATCAAGGTATTTTTGTGTTTTTTCTTTTTCAGCAACGAACTCAGCACGCTTGTTCAATCCGCTGATTGCTTCTTGAATTGAAGAATAAACTCCCGCACCAACTCCCGCGCCAAGCGCTGCACCAATTGCTCCATTTGTATCGTACAATTCTAATTTCACGTTCATCGTGTTTACAAATGCTTCGCGGAACACTGGGCTTAAAAACAGATTGGCCTCACCTGCTTTGATAGTACTGGTATTTGCACCCATACTCGAAAGAATGTCGAAGCCGTATTTAAAAGCAAATACGATTCCCTCCTGAGCTGCACGGAAAAGGTGAGATTGAGAGTGTCTGTTAAAATCGAGTCCCTGCAATGAGGCCTGACTAACTTTATTCTCAAGTATACGTTCAGCACCATTTCCAAACGGAATGAAGGTAAGTCCATCCGAACCGATTGCAACTTTGGAAGCTTGCTCATTCATCTCTGGATAGGAACCCGAACCCACATTTTTGCGAAGCCAACTATTCAAAATTCCTGTTCCATTCACACATAACAGTACTCCGTTTCTCTTCGCCTGAGGTTGGTGATTAACGTGTAGAAAAGCATTGACTCTTGATTTTGGATCATACACATCGCGATCGGCAACAGAATAAATCACCCCAGATGTGCCTCCGTTGGCGGCAGCCTCACCTGGATTTACAACTCCCAGAGCAAAAGCATTGTTTGGCTGATCACCTGCGCGATAACTCACCACTGTTTCTGATGACAAGCCAAGTTCTTCGCTGGCATGCTTGGTAAGAGTTCCTTGATTTGAAAAAACATCAACTTGCTTGCTAATCAAACTTGAATCGAAGCCATAGTGGTCAGTGAGTTTCTTCGAAATAGATTGTGACGGAAAATCCCAAAACATTCCCTCCGATAATCCAGTATTCGTAGTAAATGCTTCACCAGTTAATTTCAGAGCGATATAATCGCCTGGCAACATGATCTTGTGAATCTTATTATAAATAGAAGACTCGTTTTGTTGAACCCACTTTAGTTTTGATGCAGTGAAATTTCCTGGTGAATTCAGAAGGTGCTTTAAGCAATATTCTGCGCCTAATTCATTGAATGCTTTGTTTCCAATTTCAACTGCACGACTATCGCACCAAATAATGGAAGGCCGAAGTGGTTTTAGTTCTCTATCAACAATCACCAATCCATGCATCTGATAGCCGATACCGATGGCTTTTACTTTCTTCTTGTCAATCGATGCTAAACATTTTTTGATTCCATTCTTTGCATGCTCCCACCATAGTTCAGGATTTTGCTCAGCCCATCCAGGTTGAGGAGCATCAATTTTCATTTCAGTTTCAGGAGACTGCGCTTGCGCTACCGACTTGCCCGTAGCTATATCTACCAATGCAGTCTTTACAGAAGAACTACCAATATCCAAGCCTAAAAGATAACTTTCATGCTTCATAGACCTGAAGTTATAAATATTTCATTTAATCAACGGGAACCTATATCCGCCGGGCTCGATAAATTTCATGGATTTTAATTCTCAAATCGACAGAAGAAAATTCAAGAAAAAATTTCCCAAACGACTAAGCATCCATCAAAAAATTGCCATCAACAATTGACTTTTTCCAACCAAGCGAACGTTACGAGAAACAAAACAAGGCCTAGCCTTTCAAATGATAAGCTTTCGGTTTGGTGAAGGCACGAAGGCCTGCATGAGAAAGTGTGGCTCCAAAACCGGAATGCTTTCTTCCGCTCCACGGCACTGCTGCACTCACGCGATCGCAGCAGTTCCAATAACCAGTGCCAGAATTAAGTTGTTGTAAAACTTTTTCAGCTCGTTGTTGATTGTCGCTGTAAACCGATGCCGTCAATCCATACTCCGTCTCGTTCATCAAAGCGACAGCTTCATCATCATCTTTTACTTTCATAATTCCTATCACCGGCCCAAATGATTCTTCTCTCATCACGATCATTGAATGATTGACATTTGCGAGGACTGTTGGTTCGAAATAAAATCCTTTTCCAGAAATGGGTTTACCGCCTAACAAAACTTCCGCGCCCTTCTGTGTGGCATCATCCACTTGTTGTCTTAGAAAGTTAATCTGCTCCTTTCTGCTTAGTGGACCAAAATAAACTGCATCATCAGTTGGCTTTCCCATCTTCCAGGTCTTCACTTCATTTACAAATTCTTCAATATATATCTCATAGATTTTCTCATGCACGTAGATTCGCTCCACGGCACAGCAACTTTGTCCATTATTATAAAATGCGCCATCAGCTGTGCCTGCTGCTACTGATTTAACATCAGCAATATCATCAGTCACATACAATGGGTCTTTGCCACCCAGTTCGCATTGACAAGGAACCATTTTGTGCGCTACTTTTTCATAAATGTATTTACCAGTTTTGTAAGAGCCTGTGAAAAAATATCCATCGAAGGAAGTATTGAGTAAAATCTCGCCAACACTCCTTGCACCAATCGCCACATGAAATACGGAAGAAGGAACACCAGCTTGCTTCAATAATCTTTCAATTTCAAGTCCTGTTAAAGAAGAGTACTCTGAAGGTTTATACATCACTGCATTTCCTGCTAGTAGTGCCGGCACAAATACATTGACACCAACGAGGTAAGGATAATTCCAAGCAGAAATATTCGCGATAACCCCAAGAGGTTCATAAGCAATCTTTTCAGTAAGGCCTGGTTGCTGAACCATGGTCTCGTTTGACAAATATCTTGGCGCATTTTCTGTAAGCCATTGAATCCGGGAACAAGCGCCATTGATTTCATTTCTTGATTGCTGCAAAGGCTTACCAACTTCAGAAGTTAATGTAAGAGCGAGAGATTCAATATTGGTTTTTAACAACTCTGCAAACTTCTGCAAGATGTTAACTCTTTTCTCAAGAGGAATTTTATTCCAATCAGGTTGGGCGGATTTAAGCTCAGAGAACTTCTTACTAATTGATTTTTCGTCATCCTCAGAGAGATCTTTGATAATCTCTTCGGTCGCTGGATTTATAACTTTCATAGTTTCAATTTTCAACCTTAAAACTTAGCAGTCAGACCGCGATCTACTCAAATCATCTAGCGGTCAGACGACTTTTAATTTGAATTTTCTTGTGTTTTCCAAGAAAGCCCTTTTAATATTTTTTGATAACGGATTATTTTGATCAAGCATCCTCTCTGGGTGCCATTGCACCGCCAATAGGAACGGACGATCACTTTCCGACCATTCAATTCCTTCGATCGTTCCATCCATCGCGATGGAATTAATTTTTAATTTCTGACCAAGCTTATCGATTGACTGGTGATGCGAGCTGTTCACCTCGCCCTTATTTACTTTCGCTATTTCATTAAGTAAAGTATTGTCACTCACTTTTACTTTATGAATTTTATCATCTTGAGAAGTACGTCTGTGAATCTTGTTCAACTCACCAAGATCTTGTTTTAGTGTGCCACCCAAAGTGCAATTGATTAATTGTAAACCCCGACATACTCCCAGCACAGGTAATTTATTCTCTTGAGCCTTAGCGAAAGTTTTAATTTCAAATTCATCACGGTCTTCAACAAATTCATCAGGTGCGTTTGGGTAATGAATTTCATTGCTTCCGTAAAATTTTGGATGAACATCATCTCCCCCTGTGATCAGAATACCATCGCATTTATTTATTTCATCCAGATTTGAAAACTGATGCCCCAGACGAATCACTTCAACATTCGACTCTTCCAACATCCAACGCTCGTAGTTTGAATATTTCTCGCAGTCAGTAATGCCGATGGTCACCTTCGTGCTCACAATGCCTTCTGGTAAAGTTGTTTGAAGTCTTCTCGCGATACAGGTTTGGGGTTATTCGGGTGAGCAAAATCAGCAATAGCCAAATCAGCTAATGTCTCAAGATGCTCTTGCTTAACTCCTATGTCGCGAAGTTTATGAGGAATATTAATTTTTGAGTTCAACTCAAATAGATATTTAACTACAGCCTCACCAGTTTCATCTTTCAGTTCGAGAGTTCTTGCAATGCGTTTGAATTTACTTTCAAAACCCTTGATATTAAATTCCATACCATAAGGAATATTCACGGCGTTTGCCAATCCATGATGCGTATCGAGCAAAGAGGAAAGCGGATGCGCCAGCGAATGCACAACGCCCAGACCTTTTTGAAATGCAATTGCTCCCATCAATGAAGCGACGAGCATCTTACTTCTCGACTCAATGTCAGGTTCGTTTACAGCTTTCTCCAACGATTGGCTGATTAACGAAATTCCTTCAAGTGCTATTCCCTCGCAAAGTGGATGCGGCATTTTCGCCAAATAAGCTTCCATGTTGTGTGTGAGTGCATCCATTCCTGTTGCCGCAGTAATAAATGCAGGTAGTTCTATGGTGAGCATCGGATCAGCAAAAACAATTTTGGCCAGCAACTTCGGAGAGAATAAAATTTTCTTTTGATGAGTTTCATCATCGGCAATGATGGCACTTCTTCCTACTTCGCTTCCGGTTCCAGCTGTTGTTGGAATGGTTATGAAATGAGGAACATCGTTCGTCACATAAACATCACCACCAATCAAGTCATCATATTTAAAAAGATCTTCGCGATGATTTATTCTTAAAACAATGGCGCGGGCGACATCCAATGCAGCACCTCCACCAATACCAACAATTGAATCTCGCCTTGTTTGATCAAAAACATCCGTGCCTTTATAGACATCCGACTTCACCGGATTCTTATGGATGCCGTGAAAAACTTCTGTCGACAAATTCTTTTTCTTCAGATCATTTAAGATCGTCTTCAAGAAGCTGAGTTGAGCTACCGTTGGGTCCGTGACCACCAGCGGCTTCGATAAATTATTTTTGATGAGATAATCACCTAGTTCATTTACTGAACCTGCGCCAAACCGAATGGTAGTAGGAAAATTATATTGATAGACTTTATCGAAGGTCATAAACAAAAATAACTAATTCTTTTGAGGAGAATTAGCCATTCATTTTACGTAATTGTAAAACCTACGCCTCACCCATCGTACCTCCGAAGTTCATGGGGAAGGTAGGCAGATCATTGGTTTGCTTGATAGGACCAAAATTCGCTTCGTATTTACTGATGTTGTCTTTCAGTGCAGCCAACAAACGCTTGGCATGTTCGGGTGTGATCACAATTCTGGATTTCACTTTCGCTTTTGGAACTCCCGGCATCAATCGGATAAAGTCGATCACAAACTCGCTATTGGAGTGCGCGATCATCGCGAGATTAGAATAAACACCTTCAGCGATTTCTTCCGAAAGCTCAATGTTAATTTGATTCTGTTGAGGAGGAGCGTTTTTGTCTTCAGCCATAACAATCAATTTGAAGATTTAAAAAATTTTAAAGATTTGAAGATTGCTAGAAAAGAAAAATGCGAATGGATTTAAACCCATTCGCATATTTTCAAATTATCTCATCTTCAAATTAATCTTGAAGTTCTCTTTCTTTCGTTTTGCGTTCCGGAGCATTCATCAATTGCTGATACTCCTCTTCCGAGCCCACGATCAAGTTTTCGAAATGACGCTGACCTGTACCAGCCGGGATCAAGTGACCTACAATCACGTTCTCTTTCAAGCCCATGAGTTGATCTGCTTTTCCGCGGATAGCGGCTTCGCTCAATACTTTCGTAGTTTCCTGGAACGACGCGGCACTCAACCAGCTTTCAGTTTTCAACGAAGCCTGGGTAATCCCTTGCAATGTTGGTCTTGAAACAGCAGCTAAGGCATCGCGAACTTCAACCAGCTTCTGATCTTTTCTGCGTAGTGAGGAATTCTCATCGCGCAACTCACGGCCAGAAATTAATTGACCTACTTTCAAGCGATTCGAATCACCTGAATCCAAAACAATTTTCTTGTCTAGGATCAAGTCGTTCACTTCGCGGAATTCAAATTTGTCAACGTATTCGCCAGGCAAGAATGTAGTGTCACCAGAATCGATGATCTCTACTTTCTGCATCATCTGGCTCACAATTGCTTCGATGTGCTTGTCGTTAATCTTCACACCCTGCAAGCGGTACACTTCCTGAATTTCATTCACTAAGTATTCTTGCACAGCTGTCGGTCCTTTGATCGACAAAATATCGGAAGGAGTGATCGCTCCATCAGACAATGGTTGACCTGCTCTTACGAAGTCATTATCCTGAACAAGGATGTGTTTAGACAACGGCACTAAGTATCTCTTCTGCACTCCGTCTTTCGACTCGATGAAGATTTCGCGATTACCGCGTTTGATACCACCATAAGTAACCACACCATCAATTTCAGAAACCACAGCTGGGTTTGAAGGATTTCTCGCTTCAAACAATTCCGTTACACGTGGCAAACCACCCGTGATATCCCGTGACTTACCCATCGTACGAGGAATCTTAGCAAGTACTTGACCTGCTTTAATTTTCTCGCCTTCATCCACTGCTAAGTGAGCACCTACCGGAATGTTATATCCTTTCGTTTCAGTCTTACCATTTACGATGATAGCAGGGTTCTTCGTTTTATCGCGAGTATCTGTGATCACTTTTTCGCGGTGACCTGTCTGCTCATCTGATTCTTCTTTGAAGGTGATACCTTCAATGATCGCCTCGTAGCCAATCTCCCCATCAAATTCAGAAAGAATAACAGCGTTGTAAGGATCCCAGTAGCAAAGCTCTTCGCCCTTCTCTACTTTCTGTCCGTCTTTCACGCGAAGGAATGCACCGTAAGGAACATTGTTAGTAATGAGAGCACGTTTCTCAGAATCCAAAATCCTGATCTCGCCTGTACGGCCCATCACCACTTTCACCTTATTGTCATCCTTATCTGTTGTATCAACCGTACGAATTCCTTCAAACTCAACAACACCGGAGAATTTCGCTTTGATGTTAGCATCCACTGCAATGTTAGAAGCAGTACCACCCACGTGGAAAGTACGCAACGTTAACTGCGTTCCAGGCTCACCGATAGACTGTGCAGCAATAACACCAACTGCTTCACCTTGCTGTACCATCTTTCCGTTAGCCAAATTGCGACCGTAACATTTAGCGCAAGCACCAAATTTGGTTTCGCAAGTAAGCACTGAACGAATTTCAACTTCTTCAATAGCTGTATCATCAATTTGCTTCGCAATCTCATCAGTGATCTCCGCATTCGCTGCACAAATCAACTCTTCCGTTACCGGATCATATATATCGTGAACTGAAGTACGACCTACGATACGCTCTGACAATGGCTCAACGATATCTTCGTTGTCCTTCAACGCTTTCACGTTCAAGCCACGAAGCGTTCCGCAATCTTCTTCGTTGATTACTAAATCTTGAGCAACATCAACTAACCTGCGAGTCAAGTAACCAGCATCAGCAGTCTTCAACGCAGTATCCGCCAAACCTTTACGAGCGCCGTGAGTAGAGATAAAATATTCCAATACATCCAATCCTTCTTTGAAGTTGGAGAGGATCGGGTTTTCAATAATTGCACCAACGGATCCTGCCAAATTTTTCTGAGGCTTCGCCATCAATCCACGCATACCACCCAACTGCCTGATCTGTTCACGAGAACCACGGGCACCAGAGTGCATCATCATATAGATCGAGTTGAATCCTTGCTGATCTTCCTCTAACTGCTTCATCAGCGTGTTAGTGAGCATAGTATTCGTACGAGTCCAAATATCAATTACCTGGTTATAACGTTCGTTGTCAGTGATCAAACCCATCATGTAGTTGTTCCAAACAGAATCAACTTCTTTCTGAGCGTCTTCAACCAACTTCTTTTTCTCGGCAGGAACTTTCACATCACCAAGACCCATCGAAAGACCTCCGCGATATGCCATTTGGAAACCGAGTTCTTTGATTTCATCAAGGAACTTTGCGGTCTTAGCCTGGCCAGCCAACTTATATACGTCAGCAATAATGGTCTGAAGTTTTTTCTTTGTGAGCAATTCATCTACATAGCCCACTTCTTCAGGAACTACTTGATTGAAGATCACACGACCAGTAACTGTTTCAATTAATTTTCTTGAAACATCACCTGTCTTCTTGTCTTTCAGATTGGCTTTTACTTTAATGATTGCATGCTTGGAAAGCTTGCCTTCATTATACGCTACCACAACTTCATCAGCAGAGTAGAAAGTTTTTCCTTCGCCAAGCTCGCCTTTTCTTCCTTTCGTGAGATAGTACAGTCCCAACACCATGTCCTGAGAAGGAACGGTGATAGGAGCACCATTGGCAGGGTTCAAAATGTTGTGCGATGAAAGCATCAACAATGAAGCTTCCAATACTGCTTCTTGTCCAAGCGGAACGTGAACTGCCATCTGGTCACCGTCAAAGTCAGCGTTGAACGCAGTACAAACGAGAGGGTGCAATTGAATAGCTTTTCCTTCAATCAACTTAGGTTGAAAAGCCTGGATACCAAGTCTGTGTAACGTTGGAGCGCGGTTCAAAAGAACAGGATGTCCTTTCAATACATTTTCCAAAATATCCCAAACCACTGGATCTTTACGATCAACAATTTTCTTAGCCGACTTCACCGTCTTCACAATTCCTCTTTCGATGAGCTTGCGAATAATAAATGGTTTGAATAATTCAGCAGCCATATCTTTTGGCAGACCGCACTCGTGCAATTTCAATTCAGGACCAACTACAATTACTGAACGGCCTGAGTAGTCAACGCGTTTACCCAATAAGTTTTGACGGAAACGTCCTTGCTTACCCTTGAGCATATCACTCAATGATTTCAAAGCACGGTTACCATCCGAACGAACAGCATTCACTTTACGTGAGTTGTCGAACAATGAGTCAACAGCTTCCTGAAGCATACGCTTCTCGTTCCGAAGAATTACTTCAGGAGCTTTAATATCGATCAATCTCTTCAGACGGTTGTTACGGATAATAACGCGTCTGTAAAGATCATTCAAATCTGATGTAGCAAAGCGACCACCATCGAGTGGCACAAGAGGACGCAATTCAGGCGGAATTACTGGAACCATTTTAATGGTCATCCACTGTGGCCTGTTCTCTACGCGCGTGTTCGCTTCGCGGAAAGCTTCTACCACTTTCAAACGCTTCAATGCTTCTGCCTTGCGCTGCTGTGAAGTGTCAGTCGCAGCCTGGTGACGCAATTCATAAGAAAGTTCATCCAGTTTCAAACGGCTCAACAACATCTCTAATGCATCAGCACCCATCTTGGCGATGAATTTCTTAGGATCGTTGTCGTCGAGCAATTGGTTTTCGCGTGGCAACTTGTCCACGATTTCCAAATACTCTTCTTCTGTTAAGAAGTCAAGACGGTTTACACCATCTTCTTCTTTAATACCTGCTTGGATTACTACAAACCTTTCGTAGTAAATAATCTGATCCAACTTCTTTGTAGGAAGTCCGAGCAAATAACCAATCTTATTAGGCAATGAACGGAAATACCAGATGTGAGCAACAGGCACCACCAATTCAATGTGACCCATGCGCTCGCGTCTAACTTTCTTCTCAGTCACCTCCACACCGCAACGGTCGCAGATAATGCCTTTGTAACGAATGCGCTTATATTTTCCACAATGACACTCCCAATCCTTTACAGGACCGAAAATTCTTTCGCAGAACAAACCACCCATTTCAGGTTTGTAGGTCCTGTAGTTGATAGTTTCAGGTTGCGTAATCTCACCATGAGAGCTTTCCAGGATTGATTCCGGAGACGCTAAGCTGATGGTAATTTTTGAGAAGTCGTTGTTGATCTTTTTATTTTTTCTGAAAGACATGTGTTGTGTTTTTTCAGTTAACTAAATCATTTATAAATCCATGGTCGATGGTCGATGGTCGATAGTGCTATTGACTATGGACCATTGACCGTTGACCTATTTAATCCATCGTAATCTCTAGTGCGAGACCACGCAATTCATGTACTAACACATTGAACGATTCAGGGATATTCGGCTTGCGCATGTTCTCCCCTTTCACAATTGATTCGTAAGCTTTCGCGCGACCAATTACATCGTCAGACTTGATGGTGAGAATTTCTTGTAAGATGTGCGAAGCACCAAATGCCTCGATCGCCCACACTTCCATCTCTCCAAAACGCTGACCACCGAATTGTGCCTTACCACCCAAAGGTTGTTGTGTGATGAGTGAGTACGGTCCGATTGAACGGGCGTGCATCTTATCATCAACCAAGTGGCCTAACTTGAGCATGTAAGCAATACCTACAGTTACAGGCTGATCGAATTTTTGTCCGGTCAAACCATCAAACAAATATGTACGTCCAAACTCTGGAAGGCCTGCTTCTTTCAATTCGCCAGAAACTTGATCCAACGATGCTCCATCGAAAATCGGTGTTGCATACTTACGATTAAGTTTTTTACCAGCCCATGCTAAAACAGTTTCGAAAATCTGACCCAAGTTCATACGTGACGGCACGCCAAGCGGGTTCAAACAAATGTCCACTGGTGTTCCATCTTCAAGGAATGGCATATCCTCATCGCGAACGATACGAGCTACCACGCCTTTATTACCGTGACGACCGGCCATCTTATCACCCACTTTCAACTTGCGCTTCTTAGCAACATAAACTTTTGCCAACTGCACAATGCCTGCAGGCAATTCATCACCTACTTCCAATGTGAAGCGTTCACGCTTAAATTCACCAGCGATAACATTTCTTCTATTCAAGTAGTTCTTCACCAATTCAGCAACCAAGTCATTAGTCGCATCATCAGTCGACCAACTTTCCAAGCTAATGTCAGCAATCAAGTTCACTTCTTCAGGAACATTGTAATTGCTTTCATCGCGATAGATATTCTTGTCAGGGAATAAGTTGCTCTCAATTACTTTACCGGAGAACTTCACTCCCTTGCTGATCAATTCATCACCAAACTTGTGCTTCACGCCCTGACTGGTTTTGCCTGTCAAAAGAGAAGTCAATTTCTTGATCATCTCATTGCGTAGCTCTGTAAGGCTCTTGCTGTAACGGCTCTTTAATGCATCCAATTCTTTCTTCGACTTGCTGCGAACATCCTTGTCGCGTTTTGGACGAGAGAAAAGTTTGGTTTCAATGACCACACCTTTTAATGATGGAGGTGCCTTCATGGAAGCATCTTTCACATCACCTGCTTTGTCACCAAAGATGGCGCGTAATAATTTTTCTTCAGGAGTTGGATCGGTCTCTCCTTTAGGAGTAATTTTTCCGATAAGAATATCTCCTTCTTTTACTTCCGCGCCGATGCGAATAATTCCGTTCTCATCAAGGTGCTTCACGGCTTCCTCGCTTACGTTAGGAATTTCTGAAGTCAACTCTTCTTCTCCACGTTTTGTATCACGAACTTCTAATTCAAATTCTTCAACGTGAATCGAAGTGTAAACATCATCACGCACAACACGCTCAGAGATTACAATGGCATCCTCGAAGTTATATCCTTGCCATGGCATGTACGCCACTAACAAGTTTCTTCCAAGAGCTAATTCACCATTTGCAGTTCCGTAACCCTGGCAAAGAGGTTGACCTTTGTATACCTTATCACCTTTTCTCACCAAAGGAGTCAGGTTGATACAAGTATCCTGGTTCGTTCTACGGAACTTGATTAAACTATATGTTTTGAATTCATCTTCGAAGCGAACTAGTTGTTCTTCTTCAGAGACTTCATACTTGATAACAATTTTCTTAGCATCCACGAATTCAACTGTACCGTTTCCTTCTGCTAATACTAATGCACGGGAGTCAATAGCGATGCGATGTTCCAAACCTGTTCCTACTACAGGAGCTTCAGGTCTCATCAACGGCACAGCCTGACGTTGCATGTTAGAACCCATCAAGGCGCGGTTAGCATCATCATGCTCAAGGAAAGGAATCAATGAGGCAGCGATAGACACAATTTGATTGGGGGCAATATCCATATAGCGGATGTCTTTCGGCTCCACCACTGGGAAGTCACCTTCAAAACGTGCTTTTACTTTTTCATTCTCCAACTCACCACCCGCCTTGATCTTCACGTTCGCCTGAGCGATGTTGTGAGTATCTTCTTCTTCAGCTGTAAGGAAGATTACATCTTTGCCTTTCACTTTTCCATTCTCCACTTTGCGATAAGGAGTTTCAATGAAACCCATCTTATTCACCTTCGCGTGAACGCAAAGTGATGAAATCAAACCGATGTTTGGACCTTCAGGAGTTTCGATAGTACACAAACGACCGTAGTGTGTGTAGTGTACGTCACGAACTTCAAAACCTGCACGCTCTCTCGAGAGACCGCCTGGCCCGAGTGCCGACATTCTTCTTTTGTGTGTGATCTCTGCCAATGGATTGGTTTGATCCATGAACTGAGACAACTGATTCGTTCCAAAGAAAGAGTTGATCACCGAAGACAATGTACGAGCGTTGATCAAATCAACTGGCTTGAAATCTTCGTTGTCGCGAACGTTCATTCTTTCCTTGATCGTTCTTGCCATACGAGCAAGACCAACACCAAACTGTGAATACAATTGTTCACCAACTGTTCTCACACGTCTGTTGCTCAAGTGATCGATATCGTCGACAACAGCCTTTGAGTTGATCAAACCGATCAAATATTTTACGATAAGGATGATATCCTCAGTCGTTAATACTCGCTGATCTGCACTAAGGTCAAGACCTAATTTTTTATTGATTCTATAACGACCTACTTCGCCGAGGTCATAACGCTTCTCACTAAAGAACAAACTCTGAATAATATCACGAGCTGTTTGTTCGTCAGGCGCTTCTGTATTTCTTAATTGACGATAGATTTGTTCTACCGCTTCTTTTTCTGAATTGGAATTATCTTTCGCTAATGTGTTGAAGATAATCTGGAAGTCAGCAACGTTCACATCCTCACGATGAAGGATGATTGACTTAGCACCAGATTCCAAAATAGTATCAGCATCTTCAGCAGTGATCACGTGATCACGCTCGAGCAACACTTCGTTACGATCGATAGAAACTACTTCACCGGTATCTTCATCCACAAAGTCTTCCGTCCAGGTTTTCAAAACCCGGGCAGCCAACTTGCGGCCTACCATTTTCTTTAACGTGTTTTTGTTGGCTTCCACTTCTTCACTCAAGCCAAACAAATCCAAGATGTCTTTATCTGTACCGTAACCAATTGCGCGAAGCAAAGTGGTAACAGGGAATTTTTTCTTACGATCGATATAAGCATACATCACCGAGTTCACGTCAGTCGCGAACTCGATCCATGAACCCTTGAATGGAATGATACGTGCAGAATACAGCTTCGTTCCGTTCGTGTGTTTACTCATGGCGAAAAACACACCCGGTGAACGGTGTAACTGCGATACAATCACGCGCTCGGCTCCATTAATTACGAAGGAGCCTTTCTCGGTCATGTAAGGAATGTTCCCGAGGAACACTTCCTGCTCGATGGTTTCGAAATCCTCATTGTCCTCATCGTTGCAAGTGAGGCGCAACTTTGCTTTCAGCGGAACTGAAAAGGTGAGGCCACGGTCGATGCACTCATCAACACTGTATTTTGGTGGATCGATAGTGTAGTCCACAAACTCAAGCACGAAATTTTCGCGCGAATCGGAGATGGGGAAGTTCTCTGCAAACACTTTGAAGAGTCCTTCGTTCTGCCTCTTTTCAGCAGGTGTCTCGATCTGCAAAAAATCTTTGAACGATTGAAGTTGAATGTCCAAAAAGTCTGGGTATTCCAGCACTTTATCAATGGACGAAAAATCAATTCGGTTGGTTGTTGTCTTCTTTGCCAAGGTACTTAGCGGTTAAAATTTCCCGAACTAGAATTATTCTAAAACTTTTGGATACAAAGCTTGTTAGCCTAAAATAGGAATAGACCCCAGTCCTTTTTTCAAGGAATGGGGTCTGAAATTCCTTTCAGACGGTATCCGCGTCTTTCAAGAATTTATTTCAACTCAACTTCGGCACCAGCCTCTACGAGTTGCTTCTTGAGGTTTTCAGCTTCGTCTTTAGGTAAGCCTTCTTTGATGGTTTTTGGAGCTCCGTCTACCATGTCTTTAGCTTCCTTCAAGCCAAGGCCGGTAAGTTCTTTCACCAATTTCACAATCTGAAGTTTGTTAGCACCAGCCGATTTCAATACCACATCAAAGTTGGTTTTCTCTGCTGCTGCGCCACCACCTGCTGCACCACCCGCTGCCGGGCCTGCTACTACAGCTGCTGCTGCCGGCTCGATGCCGTGTGTTTCCTTCAAATAAGAAGCAAGTTCATTTACTTCTTTTACAGTAAGTTCTACTAACTGATCTCCGATTGCTTTGATATCTGCCATGATTGATAATTGTTTAAAATTTTGATTCGTTAATTAATTTTTTCTTTCCTCTAGTGCTTTCACCAAGCCAGCAACAGTGTTCTTGCCACTCAACAGAGCAGACAATACATTCTTAGCAGGGGATTGTAACAGAGAAATGATTTCGCCAATGAGTTCGTTTTTAGATTTCAACTCAGTAAGCGTGTTTAGGTGTTCTTCACCTATAAAGAGGGCGCTCTCGATGGAAGCTGCTTTGAAACCGGGTTTGCCCTCTAGTTTTTTACGATACTCCTTGATCACTTTTGCCGGTGCATTGCCTGCCTCTTTCGAGAACATTACACCTGAAAAGCCGTGGAGCGTCTTGAAAATTTCTTCGTAATTACCAGATTGCTTCTCTAATGCTTTGCGAATCAATGTGTTTTTGTAAACCACATACTCCACACCGGCATTGTAGCACAACCTGCGAAACGCATTCACTTGAGCTACTGTTAATCCAGAAGCATCTGTGATATAAAAATGATTGTTCTGAGAAAACTTCTCAGCCAATTCATCAATGATTAGTCCTTTTTCTTCCTTGGTCATGTCTTTAATATTAAACTCCCAATGAACTTGAATCAATCCTGATACCGGGGCTCATCGTAGTAGAAAGTGCTACGCTTTGAATGTAGGTTCCTTTTGAAGAAGCCGGTTTCAGTTTTACAACCATGTTGATAAGTTCAGCAGCATTATCTTTAATCATATCTGCGCTGAAGGAAGCCTTACCGATACTGGCATGAATAATTCCTTGTTTGTCGATTTTGAAGTCTACTTTACCTGCTTTCACTTCCTTCACAGCTTTCGCTACATCAAGGGTTACAGTTCCTGACTTAGGGTTTGGCATCAAACCACGAGGGCCGAGTACCTTACCTAACTTTCCTACTTTCGCCATTACCGTTGGCATAGTGATAATCACATCAATATCTGTCCAGCCACCTTCAATTTTCTGAATGTATTCATCCAATCCGGCATGTTCAGCACCAGCGTCTTTTGCTTCCTGAACTTTGTCAGGTGTGCAAAGCACCAAGACACGAACAACCTTACCCAAACCATGTGGCAATGAAACTACACCACGAACCATCTGGTCAGATTTTTTTGGATCAATTCCCAAACGGATGTCAACATCTACAGAAGCATCAAACTTGGTGAAGGTGATATCCTTCAGCATTTTTGCTCCATCTGTAAGCGAGTATTCTTTCTCCAAGTTGTACTTGGCTGCTACTGCTTTTCTATTTTTTGAAATTCGTGCCATTTTCTTTTTCAGTTAACAGTTAATCGTTATTAGTTAATTGTTAATCGGCTTGGAAGCTGCTCTCTTAACTTTCAACTTTTAACTATACACTTTTTATTTATCCCAAGGCGCTGTTCCGCTCACTGTAACACCCATGCTGCGAGCAGTACCTGCTACCATTTTCATCGCTGACTCAACTTTAAATGCGTTGAGGTCAGGCATTTTTAATTCTGCAATTTTTTTGATCTGATCCCAAGAGATAGAACCGACCTTAGCACGGTTGGGTTCTTTTGATCCTTTCTGGATTTTGATCGACTCCATAATAAGAATAGCGGCTGGAGGAGTCTTAATAACAAAGTCAAATGACTTGTCATTGTACATCGTAATCAAAACAGGAAGAACCTGACCAGGCTTATCTTGCGAGCGAGCATTGAACTGCTTGCAAAAATCCATGATGTTCAAACCCTTTGAACCTAATGCAGGACCGATTGGAGGTGCAGGATTGGCTGCTCCGCCTTTCACCTGTAATTTCAAATAACCTGTAATTTCCTTAGCCATTGTATTCTTAATCTAACTTTTCTACTTGCATATAACTCAATTCAACAGGCGTATTCCTGCCGAAAATTTTCACCATTACATTCAACTTCTTCTTATCCTCAAAAATCTCCTCCACATTTCCTGTAAAGCCGCTGAATGGACCATCCATAACTTTCACAGATTCTCCCTTTATAAATGGAGTCTCCAGCTTTTCTTCGAATTGATCTACTTCATCTACTTTTCCAAGGATCCGATTTACTTCTGATTGTCTCAAGGCAACCGGTTCTTTGTCAGTAGCACTCGATCCATTCGAACCTAAAAAGCCTATTACTCCAGGAATGTTGTTTACTTTGTGATAGGCTTCTCCATTGGAAAGATCAGCCGACACAAGAACATATCCAGGGAAGAAATTTCTTTCACGAACGCGCTTCTTGCCATTGCGCATCTCGTAAACTTTCTCCGAAGGAATAAGTACCTGCGGGATAAATTCAGTCAGTTTAGAACGTTCGATCTCCGTTTCCAGGTAAGATTTGATTTTCTTTTCCTGGCCGCTGATCACACGCAATACATACCATTTTAACTCGGCCATGATTTCTTAAAATTCCCTGTAAAACCAAGTCAAAACACTCCTAAAACCAAAATCCATTAAGCCGATAACCAACGCGAAAATCACCGATGCCACCAATACCAAAATAGCACTGCTCTGCAATTCGTTGAATTTCGACCAAGAAACCTTATTACGGATCTCGTCAATCGAATCGAGAATATAGTTTTTCAATTTTTCCATCAGATTTCTCTGTTTTTCTATTAGCTGCCTTGTCCCAGTTCTTCCAAAGCGCCTTTGCACGGGTGCCTGGATTCGAACCAAGATCAACGGTTTTGGAGACCGCTATTCTACCGTTGAACTACACCCGTAAATACCTCGGCTTCCTTCTGACTCTCCAACCCTAAATTCAAAAGGACTGCAAATGTAGGGCAATCCTAAAAGAAAACAAAAGCGTTTCTAAGAAAAATCTCAGAAACGCTTACTATTGATTATCAGTTATTTACTGAATACGACCTCCGCTAAAGCTCTGGCCTTTAGGTTATAGATCTGTCTCAACTGTGTGTACTACATACTAACCATCCAATTTCGTTTTTAGGGCACAAAAAATTTTGTCAACATTTCTTCTGTTTTTGGCCCTCCTGAAAAATTTGGTTTAAACGAGGCAAACCTAAAGCTTACAAAGGCAATGGTGTACGCACAAAAGAGTTATTGCTCGTATTGCACTCTCCTAATGTGTTCGATTCACCAGCATACAGATCCACAATCAGCGAACGATAAGACCTGAAATCAAGATTGGCGGGAAAGGTACAATCAATTCTTACCCAGGTGATTTGATTTACACCCAACGGTTGGTCAAAGCTCGAACCACATGCGGCAATGCTCCTTGTGACACCGTCCATCGATAACCATGCCTGCCAGTATACCCGGTTATTGGTACCGTTGATGTTGGCAACGGCCGTTCCGATATTCTTTATTGCAACACCGTATGGCATCACATTGCCGGATGCGCCATAGGCAATTACAGAGTTAACGACTAAATCAGGGCATGCTGGTGGAGGTTGGCACGACATGGCAGCCACAATTAACATAACAGCCGACCATTTGGGAAATAGTAATTTTTTCATTTGTAAATTATGGTTTGTGTACCTGAAAAGTAGAACACATGAAAAGCGAATAATAGAAAAAAACGGCAAACGTCGCATCTTGTCGCCAAGATGCTCCACATGATTTCCCATTCTATGAACTAATCCCCAGTTTTGGGGAGCTATATACTCGGCAATCCACCACCGGCAATCTCATCCAATGCACAGACTTCCTCCAAAAAAAAATCGCTCACCTTATCGATGAGCGATTTCATATTGAGATTAAGAATTACTTCTTAGTCGAGGATCTCAGTAACCTGACCAGAACCTACCGTACGGCCACCTTCACGGATAGCGAAACGGAGTCCTTTTTCCATTGCAATCTTGTTGATCAACTCAACTTCGATTGATACGTTATCGCCAGGCATAACCATTTCCACACCTGCAGGAAGTTTACACTCGCCAGTTACATCCGTTGTACGGAAGTAGAACTGAGGGCGGTACTTATTAAAGAATGGAGTGTGACGTCCACCTTCTTCTTTTGAAAGAACGTAAACTTCAGCCTTGAATTTAGCATGTGGAGTAACAGAACCTGGCTTGCAGATTACCATTCCACGGCAGATTTGTTCTTTTTCAATACCACGGAGCAACAAACCTACGTTGTCACCAGCTTCACCTCTGTCAAGGATTTTGCGGAACATCTCAACCCCAGTAATAGTAGAGGTCAAGTTTTCTGCACCCATTCCAAGGATTTGAACTGGATCGCCAGTTTTAATGATACCACGCTCGATACGACCAGTAGCAACCGTTCCACGACCAGTGATCGAGAACACGTCTTCTACAGGCATCAAGAAATCCTTGTCGATCAAACGAACTGGAATTGGAATGTGGTTATCCACAGCGTCCATCAGCTCATTAACTTTTTCAACCCATTTCGCTTCGCCATTCAATGCACCCAAAGCAGAGCCACGGATAACAGGCATGGTATCGCCAGGGAATTGATAAGAAGAAAGCAATTCGCGAACTTCCATTTCTACAAGGTCAAGCAATTCTGCATCGTCAACTAAGTCAACTTTGTTCATAAATACAACCAATGCAGGTACACCAACCTGACGAGCCAAAAGAATATGCTCGCGAGTTTGTGGCATAGGGCCATCAGTGGCAGCCACTACAAGGATGGCTCCATCCATCTGAGCAGCACCAGTAACCATGTTTTTTACATAGTCAGCGTGGCCAGGACAGTCTACGTGAGCGTAGTGTCTCTTGTCTGTAGAATATTCTACGTGAGAAGTGTTGATAGTGATACCCCGTTCTTTTTCTTCAGGAGCATTATCAATTGATGAGAAGTCGCGAACTGCAGCAAGCCCTCTTTTAGAAAGAACCTGAGTAATAGCAGCCGTCAACGTAGTTTTACCGTGGTCAACGTGACCAATGGTACCGATGTTTACGTGCGGTTTTGAGCGGTCAAATGTTTCTTTTGCCATGTTTGAAAATCCCAGTTAAGTTTAAAGTGTATAAAATTGATTTAATAAGTTACTTTACTCATTGCCTCTTATTTCTAAGAAGCTACACCCTAAACATTTTGAGCCTTTCGGATAGGTTATTGCCTTTCCCAACCTTTGCTTTCGCTTCGGCAGGCAGGGGCAACTGCTAGTCTTTTCAGCACTTTTAGGATGATCGCTACTCATCCGTGTTTGAAAAAATTTCGCATACATTATTTCAAAAGTCTATTAGTGAACCACCTGCTCACTAAATTCTCAATCTTAAATCCAGAGCTGTTGATGAGGATTGAACTCACGACCTCTTCCTTACCAAGGAAGTGCTCTACCACTGAGCTACAACAGCATTTGTGCCGTTGTTCGTTCATCGTTGTCAGTTGTTCGCAGTACGAACAACGAATAACGACAACAATCAACGACTCTGAGCGGGAAACGAGGTTCGAACTCGCGACCTATAGCTTGGAAGGCTATCGCTCTACCAACTGAGCTACTCCCGCTTTTTTTGGTGGGGAGAACAGGATTCGAACCTGTGAAGACATAAGTCAACAGATTTACAGTCTGTCCTCGTTGGCCGCTTGAGTATCTCCCCGCAACGATTTTCAATCTTTTCTAAGAACTTCCCCTATCGTTTCAAGCGGACTTTGTCCTTTCCGAAAAAATAGGAGTGCAAAATTATACGGTTTTTCGGTATCGGCAAACGCGGGGATAAGGAATTATTCTACCCGAAGTTCTACATCAGTACGATTTCCTTAAGCACATCCTTTCCAAATTCCGTTTCGAAGGTTTTAAGAAGATGATTTTTATGAAAACTCAGGTCGCTTTTCATAGCTGGGGAATCCAATTCGATGAAAAGTACTTTGTTACGAATGTAAATTCTCTTGGTTCGTTTCGCTACCGGCTTGCCCACTATTCGTTCCCACGAAGCGACTACACTTGCCTCATCAAATTTGGGTTTAAGATGATATTCCTTTAGCAATTGCTTAATAGCCTGGCCAATGTGTTGAATATCGTGGGGATCCTTACTCATTATTATTTAAGCTACTTCAAAAAAGCACCATTTTCAATATTCAGTAAACCAGCCTTAAGTTTTATCTCCTTAAATAATTCAATGCAACGAGTTGGCCGAGCATCCGTGATAAACAATTGACCAAATGTTCCTTCGGCTACAAGCTTCATCAACTTCCCAATACGGTTATCATCAAGTTTATCAAAAATATCATCCAGCAATAACATTGGTTTGAATTTCTTTTTTTCAGTAATGCACTGAAACTCCGCCAATTTTAATCCAATCAAAAAAGATTTTTGTTGCCCTTGAGAACCAAAGCGTTTTACTTCATTATTGTTTAGCAAAAACAAAAAATCATCTCTATGAATTCCAGTTGTGGTTCGTTGAAGCATCACGTCTCGGCTTAGATTTTTATCAAGCAACACCTCAAAATCATTGCCTTCAAGATCGGATCGATACTGGATATTCATCTCTTCATCCTTCGAATCAGTAAGGTCTTTACAGTGTTGCTGAAAAACAGGAAGAAATTCTTTAAGAAATTCACGTCTTTTAGAAAAAATTCTTTTTGCAGACGTAATAATTTTTCCGTTGTAGCTGGCGAGCAAATCCTGATCAATGCTTCCGCGTTCAGCGAATAATTTCAAAGCACTGTTCCGTTGTTTGAGATAGGTTGCATAGATTATTAAATCTTCCAAATATCCATGATCAATTTGTGAAAGCAAGCTGTCAAAAAATTTCCTTCTCACTTCGCTCCCATCCCATATCAATTCAATGTCTTGTGGAGCAATGAGCACCAGCGGATATTTTCCAACATGTTCTGAAAACTTTAAATAATCTTGGCCATCTTCTTTTACGATCTTTTTCTGGCCTTGCTGGTAAGAACAAATTACTTCTTTCTGTTTTCCCAGAATATTAAATGACCCTTTTATGATGAATTGGTTTTCTCCCAATTTAATATTCTGTGAATCAGATGGATTGATGGCTCCTTTTGTGAACGACAGATAATGCATCGCATCTAGTAAGTTGGTCTTACCACTGCCGTTTTTTCCTAAAAAACAATTGACTGAATTTTCAAACTGGAGGTTAGCCTCGGCATAGTTTTTAAAATTGAAAAGTTGTAATTCTTGAAGGAACACGTTCTATAGATTTATAATCGGTTTGGCGGTTGCCAGACCATCTTGTATTTTCGCATTTCGTAAAAATCAAAAGTAATACTTATGGCTGCCACTGCCCAAGCGAAAACAAAAACGTCCAAAACAGAGTTTTCCAAAGAAACTTACATGTTTTGGTTTGAATCCATGCTTCTCATGCGCAAGTTTGAGGAGAAAGCCGGGCAACTTTATGGAATGCAAAAAATACGCGGCTTTTGTCATTTATATATAGGCCAAGAAGCGTGTGCTTCCGGAGCGGTATCTGCTTTAAGGAAAGGAGATAAATACATCACCGCTTATCGTGATCACGCGCATCCATTAGCCTTGGGCACTAGTCCAAATAAAATAATGGCTGAGCTCTTTGCTAAAGAAACCGGAGTAAGTAAGGGCAAGGGCGGTTCGATGCACATTTTTGATAAGGAACATGGATTCTTTGGGGGACATGGAATTGTAGGAGCGCAAGTACCACTTGGTGCCGGCATTGGCTTCGCTGAAAAATATAATAAGACTGGCAACCTCTGCATTTGCTATATGGGTGATGGTGCTGTGCGCCAGGGCGCATTCCATGAAGCATTGAATTTGGCCATGCTTTGGAAGATCCCTGTAATTTTCGTTATCGAGAATAATGGATATGCCATGGGCACTTCGGTGGCACGCACTTCGAATGTGCATGAACTTTATAGGTTGGGAGAGTCTTACGATATGCCATCGGAACCTGTTGATGCTATGAATGTGGAAGCCGTTCACGAAGCTGTTGCCCGCGCGGCTGTTCGCGCCCGCGCAGGTGAAGGCCCTACTCTACTAGAATTCAGAACCTATCGTTACAAAGGCCACTCGATGAGTGACCCTCAGAAATACCGCACAAAAGAAGAGGTGGAAGAATACAAACAGCGCGACCCAATTGAACAAGTGAGAAAAACTATTTTGGAAAAGAAATTAGCGAATGAAAAAGAGCTGGAAGCCATCGAACAGAAAGTAAACAGCCAGGTGGAGGAGAGCGTGAAATTTGCAGAGGAATCCAAATTCCCTGACCCATCAGAGGCAATGCACGATATATATGCTGAGGCCAATTATCCATTCATCGTGGATTAATGGTTTTTGATTAAAGTTTGGAATTCTTAGTTTTGCAGCCCTGATGGAACCATCTGGGCTTAATTATATATAATCATGGCGAAAAAGGAAGAAGGCAAAGAATTATTAGAAAATCCGGAGTTGATCAAGGAAAAACTCGAAGGCATTGAACATTGGGCCGAGAGGAATCCTAAAATAATTATTGGAATTGTATCTGCATTAATTCTCGTTGTGGGTGGCTATTTTGGATGGAGGTACTATATCGACAACCAGGAAGGTGAGGCTCAGAAAGAGATGTTCCAGGCCATTCATTATTTTGAATCTGATAGTCTCAACCTGGCACTTAATGGCGATGGCAATAACCTTGGTTTTTTACAGATCATTGATGAGTACGGAATGACTCCTGCCGGCAACCTCGCTAATTTTTACGCTGGTGCGATTTGCCTGAAGCAAGCCAAATATTCCCTTGCTATTTTTTATCTCGAAGATTTCAAGGCCAACGATCTTCTGATTCAGCCACGTGCTTACAGTTTGATCGGAGATGCTTACATGGAGCAAAAGGATTATGAAAACGCATCAAAGTGGTACGACAAAGCATCGGGCTATAAACCCACCAAAGAGTTTACTCCAACCTACTTGATGAAAGCTGCTTTGGCTTACGAAAAATTAAATAAGAATGATAAGGCCAAAGAAATTTATCAAGAAGTAATTGACAAGTATTGGGAAAGCAGTGAAGTGCAAAGCGCGAAGAAATACAAAGCAAGATTGGAAACGAATTCTTAGAAATTAATTGGTGATATTTGAAAAGGGATAGTTGACTATCCCTTTTTTGTTGAAAGAAATAGTTCGAGTCGTCCGGGCCGCTTTTTTCTATCGCAACAAGTGATCTGGCAACTTTCAGTAGATAGTTTACTACTACTTTTTATTTAAAGAAATATTATGGCAGGAATACTTTCATCCATTTCGGGAAAAAGCAAAATCAATTTGAAGAACAAGAAGTTCGCCATTGTGGTGGCCGAGTGGAATGATGAAATCACCGAACCTCTTTTTGATGGCGCTTATCATGCACTTCTTGAATTAGGAGCAAAAAAAAATAATATCATTCGTGCGGACGTGCCAGGAAGTTTTGAACTTCCATTAGGGGCTCAACGTATGGCCGACAAAAAAGAAATTGATGCTGTGATTTGCCTGGGGTGTGTAATTCAAGGAGATACACCACATTTCGATTATATCTGCCAGGCCGTTGCTTACGGGATCATGAAAGTAAATCTAAAATCAAATAAACCCGTTGCCTTTGGTGTACTCACTACACTTAATAAAAAACAAGCCCTTGAAAGAGCTGGAGGAAAACTTGGTAATAAAGGTGAAGAAGCAGCTATCACAGTCGTGAAGATGCTGGAAGGCTAGTTTGAAACATTCCCGAATTCAGGGATTGATTGCCAAAAAATTGTATTTTCGATACCCAAGTCGGCAGACATGAAAATATTTTTCAGATTTCTTCTGATTATTTATTCTTTAACATTCATTGCCTGCAAGCAAGACTCTGCCACTCAAAATCAAACCAAGGTTACTACCCCAGTTCCCGATTCAGTACTCCTTCATCAAGCTGATTCACTTTACGATTTAGCGGAAAAGATCACCGACCTAAAAAAATCAGACAGTGTACTAAGTCTTCATAAAAGAGCTTTGGCAATAAGGGAAAAATTTTTGACCAATGACATACGGCTTATTGAAAGCTATTATGAAGTTGGGATGGTTTACTGGCGCGACAATAAATTTGATATTGCTGATGTCTATTTGGAGAAGGCAAGGAGAGTAAGTGAAAATTTTCAAATTTCCTTTTTAGCACTATTCAATATCTATTATTACTTGGCATCTTGTAAGAAAGAAGTCAAAGATTATTCTACGGCCGTGTCGTTATGTCAACATCTGACTCATTTGATCGAGACAAATGAGCCAAAGAATAGTACACTGTTTGCCAAAGTTGAAAATAAAATTGCAAGCATCTACCTCGACACCAATCAACTTGACAAAGCAATTGATGCTTGGCGCAACGCTGCGAGTCTTGCATCGTCCAGTGATCATGAACTCTTGGGAACGCTATATTTCAACATCTCAAATGCGTACCGGCGACAAAAGTCTTTTGAAAATGCATTGACCTACATGAACAAATCAATACGACAGGTAACTTTTTTCGAAGGTCCTGAATCGAAACCTATTGCAAATCGCTATTTACAAAAGGCATTTACACTACTTGATTACAACAAACCGGACTCAGTTCTTTTCTTTCTTCACCGGACTTTGCACATCAGAAAAAAAAATTACAAAGAAAAAGATTCCTATATCTATGGTATTAAACGCGCATTGGGTGACTATTACTTCCGGATAGGAAAATTTGATTCGTCACTTTACTATCACCATGAAAGCCTTGTTTCTTCGGTCAAGGAATTTAACAATCATAATTTTCATGCGAATCCCAAACCAAGTCTGGATGAGTCAAACTTGGATCTGGTTCAGAGTATCGTAAGAAAAGCCACCGCTTTAAAAAAGCTGAACGAAAAAGATTCTTTAAGTCTTCTTGATCTTTCACTAAACACCTATCTTC
>Ga0207155_1032_pt1 | contig 34511 bp, 40 predicted proteins | sample Alteio_BWMinHeat_26_FD_153515 | JGI IMG/M metagenome (GOLD analysis project Ga0207155, IMG submission 153515) | Enriched cells from forest soil in Barre Woods Harvard Forest LTER site, Petersham, Massachusetts, United States -... | ecosystem: Environmental > Terrestrial > Soil > Temperate forest >... | reverse complement strand
TCTGTTAGCTCGGCAAGTCTCTTGCCTGGCGACTTCTCGGTAAGCTTTGGTGCTAACCACAACCAGATCTTAGTGACCTACAATGGAGCGCCCAAGAGCTTTGCCTTCGGCGACAGCTTTAGCGTCAAGATAACTTTCAGCGTCGCGGTTCAGCCCGGAACGGCAAAGATCAGCCTTTCATCGCAGTTTGATCCCGGCGTCAACGGGAACCTTCCGTTCACAACGGCCTCCATAATTGATTTTGCTAATAGCGGGACTTCCTCGGTTGCGCACGATCAATCACTGAGCGGCGACGGCACCGCGGCAACGCCGCTTGGCATCGCGCCCGGCGGGGTGACGGCAGCCGATATTGCCGCAGGCCAGGTTGTGAAGAGCTTGAATGGCTTGACGGACAACGTTTCGATTGTTGGGGGCGCCAACGTGACTGTGACTCCAGGGGCTGGATCGCTGACTCTATCGGTTCCCAGCGCCATCACTTCCATAGCGCACGACGGGACCCTCGCTGGGAATGGGACGGCCGGTATGCCGCTTGGAGTCGTTGGCGGCAGTGTCGCGATTGCGCACGACGGCACGATGACGGGCAATGGCACGACCGGGACGCCGCTCGGAGTCGTTGGCGGCAGTGTGTCGGTTGCACACGACGGTACACTGACAGGGAATGGAACGACTGGCACGCCCCTAGGCGTCAACGCGGGTAGCGTTGCTGTTACGACCGATGCAACCATGACGGGGAACGGAACGAGCGGGAGTCCGCTTGGGGTCAAGGCGGGCAGCGCAACGGTTACAACCGATGGGACCCTGACGGGAAACGGAACAGGCGGGACGCCGTTAGGTATTAAGCTTCCGCTAAATCTAGAGGGTGCACTATCGGGAAACGTTTCCTTTAATGATAATGCTCTTGACGATCTTATCGGTGGCGTTTTTGTCAAGATTACGAATACGAAGGGCAATGGTTTGGCTGTGTTTGGCGGATATGACCCGACGCTTAAAGATTCGCTTGGCCAGACTTCCGGCGGCGTCGGCGTTTTTGCGGTGGGCGGGGGCCCTGACTGCGTTCAGAACGGGGTCGGCGTTTGCATCGACGGCTCTGGAATCGTCGCACATCCAGGAGGGTTGGGTGGAGGTAGTAACGGAGACGCCGCTGATTTAGAGGGTAATGTTGGCGTCAGTGGGAATTTTTTCGTGGCTGGCAACAAATCATTCAAGATAGATCATCCGCTCGACCCTGCAAACAAATACCTCTACCACTCCTCTGTGGAATCGCCCGACCAGATGAACATCTACAACGGCAATGTGAAGCTTGATTCTAACGGAGAAGCCGTTGTCGAGCTGCCGGTCTGGTTCGGAGCCCTCAACACGGACTATAGATACTTGCTGACCCCAATCGGCGGCTCGGGCCCTGGATTGTATATAGCGGAGGAAATCGCGGACAATCGGTTCAAGATCGCCGGCGGCGCTCCGGGAATGAAAGTGAGCTGGCAGGTCACCGGCATTCGCCAGGACGCCTGGGCGGCCGCACATCGGATGCCGGTCGAGGAAATGAAGTCCGATCGAGAGCGCGGCTACTACTTCCATCCGGAGCTGTATGGTCAGCCCGAAGAGAAGAGCCTCGCGTGGGCGCGACACCCGGAGTTTATGAAGATGGTCAAGGAGAGGCGCGAGCAGCAGATGAAGCAGGCCCAGGCCGCTGCAGCCGCCCCCGCGGCCCACTCACAGTCTGGCAGATCCAAGGAACCTGCCAAGGGCACGCCAGGCAACGACTGACGCCGCTAGTGAAGTCCACGTTAGCGACAGGGCCTGGCTTCGCGGAGTAGAATGAATCGGCCATCGTTAATGGCGCCGCAGATCCTGCTTTAACGGCGTTTCCAAGGGCCCGAGCCAGGTCCGTAGCTCACGGCAGCGTGGTCCCGCCGCCCCCGGTGCTGGGATTCCGCGAAGCACCGGCTGAGACCAATGAGATCCAAGCCTTCCAGAACGCCTCTTTTCCTTGATTTGTCCTGCTTGAGAGATCTCCAGCCCCCTTCCGACGCAAAGAGAAATTATTTATCTCCCTTCCTCCTCCTCCCTAAAACAGTTAAGCAGCCGCGGCGAATTCAGGGGTTGACAAATAATCCCAGAGTCTACATAATCTATTGTTTTGGACGCTGGCGCTTATTTGTGGTTCTGGTTGTGCGGAGGCGCCAGCGGCTGTAGCGTAGAAGCGGAACAAACGGTATTGTGGCGTAAGCGGCGGCGGCACAGGTGACGCGGCCCGTTTCAGGAATGATGAGTTCCATCAGGTTATCACGCCACAGATAAGTTTGGCCTAGGGGAGGCCGCATCCGCACTGGTTATCAGAACATCCCCCTCAAACTAAATAGGCTGAATCTGGCCGAGTAATGTGTCTCTGCCGAGCGGAGCGCGCAGGCAGAGTAGGGTAGTCATCGCCGGTCGGGAAAAGTGTCTTGTTAGCAAGGGCTTAGCCCGGTTTATGAGGAGATATGCCAAGGAGAAGAGTAGCAGCTAGACGAGATGTTTTGCCGGATCCCGTGTTCAACTCGACGATGGTGACCAAGTTCATCAACTCGATGATGTGGGGCGGCAAAAAGGCGACGGCTGAACAGATATTTTATGGGGCAATGGAGAATATCCGATCCAAGAACCAGGACGACCCGCTCAAGGTGTTCAAGCGCGCTATAGATAATGTCAAACCGCGAGTTGAGGTCAAATCCAGGCGGGTTGGCGGCTCGACGTACCAGGTGCCGATCGAAGTCGATCAGAAGACACGAGGCAATAGCCTTGCCATCCGATGGCTGATTTCGTATTCACGTGGCCGGGGTGAGAAGACGATGGTGGATCGCCTGGCGAACGAGATCTTAGAAGCGGCTGGTAATAGGGGCAACGCCGTAAAGAAGAAGGAAGACACCCATAGGATGGCCGATGCCAACAAGGCATTTGCTCATTACCGCTGGTAAGGTCGCGTTTGATAGTTGACACGTTGGAACGTTAGCACGTTTGGGAACAGATGGGGTTTTGTAATTATCAGGCAGGTTTTTAAGTACGATGTCCAAGCAGCTTCAATTAGATAGAACCCGGAATATCGGGATCATGGCGCACATCGACGCGGGTAAGACCACGACGACTGAGCGAGTGCTTTACTATACCGGGGTCTCATACAAGATTGGTGAAGTCCACGAGGGCACTGCCGTCATGGACTGGATGGAGCAGGAACAGGAGCGAGGAATCACGATAACCTCGGCTGCGACCACCTGTTTCTGGCTTCGATCGGGAGACGACTACCGCATAAACATTATAGACACACCGGGTCACGTCGATTTCACGATAGAGGTCGAAAGATCTCTGAGGGTTCTGGACGGCGCGGTCGCCGTATTTGATGCGGTGGCCGGCGTCCAGCCGCAGTCAGAAACAGTGTGGCGCCAGGCGGATAAGTACAACGTACCCCGCATCGCTTTCATGAACAAGATGGACCGGCCCGGAGCGGACTTCCAGCACGCGGTTCAGACGATTCGCGAGCGGCTGGGCGCTAACCCGGTTGCAGTTCAGATTCCGATCGGAGCGGAGGAGACTTTTCGAGGCGTGGTGGACCTGATTAGCCGCAAAGGGATCGTCTACAAGGGAGAGGACAAGGGAGCTGAGCCGGAGATTATAGAAGTGCCCGCCGAACTGGTATCCGAGGTCGAAGCCGCACGCGAGCTCCTGATCGAGACGCTGGCCAATTGCGATGATGAGATCGCTCATAAGTATCTGGAAGGCCAGGAGATATCAGAGGAAGAGCTGCGAGCCGGGCTGCGGCGCGAGACTATCGCGCTCAAGATCGTTCCAGTGCTGGCCGGCAGCGCGTTCAAGAACAAAGGGGTCCAGCCGCTCCTGGATGCTGTAGTTGATTATCTGCCCAGCCCTCTGGACGTTGCCGCGGTTATGGGAGTGAATCCCAAGACGGGCGATACCGAGGAACGCAAGCCGGACGAAAAGGAGCCTTTCTCGGCTCTGGTCTTTAAGATCATGGCGGATAAGCACGTTGGCCAGCTTTCCTTCATCAGAACCTATTCGGGAAAGCTCAGCGCTGGGTCCTATGTGCTGAATAGCACCAAAGGCGGCAGGGAACGTGTCGGGCGCATAATGCGGATGCACGCTAACAAGCGCGAGGACATAGACCAGGCGTTAGCAGGCGAAATAGTTGCCGTGGCCGGGCTCAAGCAGGTAACAACCGGCGATACGATTTGCGAAGAAGGCCGGCCAATCGTGTTGGAGGCTCTGGAATTTCCGGCCCCGGTCATATCGCAGGCAATCGAGCCCAAGACGAGGCCGGATCAGGAGAAGCTCAGCCTCGGGCTCCAAAAGCTCGCTGCCGAGGATCCGAGCTTTAAGGTTACTACTGACCCTGAGACAAACCAGACGATTATCAATGGCATGGGTGAGCTGCATCTCGAGATAATCGTCGATCGCCTGAAGCGCGAGTTTGGAGTAGACGCCAATGTCGGGCGGCCGCAGGTCGCATACAGGGAGACAATCAGGAGAGCTGCCGAAGGGGTTGGAAAATACATCCGGCAGACCGGCGGCAGGGGCCAGTATGGGCACGCGGAGGTAACTATAGAGCCGCTCGAGGCCGGCACGGGATTCGAGTTCGTTAATGGAATCGTCGGCGGCGTCATCCCGCGCGAGTACATCAAGCCAGTCGAAGAAGGAGTCAAGGAGGCGATGGAGGGCGGAGTCCTGGCGGGGTACGAACTGGTGGACATCAAGTGCACGCTCGACTTCGGGAGCTACCGCGAAGTCGACTCGTCGGAAATTGCATTCAAGATCGCGGGATCCATGGCGTTCAAGGACGCGGCCTCAAAGGCGGGCCCCGTTTTGCTGGAGCCGATTATGAAGGTCGAGATTGTCGCTCCCGAGGAGTATATGGGGTCCATAAACGGCGATGTGAGCTCGCGCCGAGGCCGGATCGAGAAGCTAGATATGCGACCGGGATCGGGGGTTATTACGGCTTTCGTTCCGCTGTCAGAGATGTTCGGTTATTCGACGATACTCCGTTCCATGACGCAGGGCCGGGCGACGTATACGATGCACTTCCATCGATACGAAGAAGCGCCCAAGAGTGTTAGGGAAGAGGTAATTGCAAAGGTGCAGGGCACCGCTAAGTAATTATGTATCTATATCCCAGGCGAGCCGGGCTTAAGAGCCCGGCTCGCGGCAAAAGGAGTCGCAGACTATGGGTAAGGAGAAGTTTGATAGAACAAAGCCGCACGTAAACGTAGGTACGATAGGGCATATCGACCACGGAAAGACGACGCTGACCGCGGCGATAACCAAGGTGCTGGCCAAGAACAACCCGAAGATCCTATTCCGGTCGTTCGATTCGATCGACAATGCGCCGGAAGAGAAGGCGCGAGGAATTACGATCGCGACGGCGCACGTTGAGTATGAGACCAAGAACCGGCACTACGCGCACGTAGACTGCCCCGGTCACGCGGATTACATCAAGAACATGATAACCGGGGCGGCCCAGATGGACGGAGCGATCCTGGTAGTGGCGGCGACAGACGGACCGATGCCGCAGACTCGAGAGCACATATTGCTGGCCAGACAGGTGGGAGTGCCGGCGATGGTTGTGTTCATGAACAAGGTGGACGCGGTTGACGATGCGGAATTGCTGGACCTGGTAGAGCTCGAAGTGAGAGACCTGCTCACGAGCTACGGCTTCCCCGGAGACGAGATCCCGGTGGTGAGAGGGAGCGCGCTGGGAGCGCTGAACGGCGAAGAAAAGTGGGAGAAGACGGTAGACGAGTTGATGGCGTCGGTGGACAGCTATATCCCGCAGCCGGTGCGAGAGATGGACAAGCCGTTCCTGATGCCGATCGAAGACGTGTTCTCGATATCGGGGCGCGGCACGGTGGTGACGGGCAGGGTTGAGAGAGGCCAGGTTAAGGTAGGAGAAGAAGTCGAGATAGTAGGGATGAAGGACACCCGGAAGACGATAGTGACGGGTGTGGAAATGTTCAAGAAACTATTGGACTCGGGTATGGCTGGCGACAACGTCGGGCTGTTGCTGAGAGGTGTGGACCGGAAAGAAGTAGAGCGAGGACAGGTGATAGCCAAACCGGGCTCGATCACGCCGCACACGAAGTTCAAGGCCACGGTATACGTGCTGACCAAGGAAGAAGGAGGGCGGCACACGCCGTTTTTCAACGGGTACCGCCCACAGTTTTATTTTCGGACAACGGATGTGACAGGCACGTCACAGTTGCCCGAAGGTGTTGAGATGGTGATGCCTGGCGATAACACTCGGCTGGAGATTCAGTTGATCACGCCGATCGCTATGGAGAAGGGGCTTAGGTTCGCGATCCGCGAGGGCGGGCGAACAGTCGGGGCCGGCACAATCAGTGAGATCATAGAGTAGAGGACTGGAGCAAGCCTGTGTAAACGGTCCGCCCGCAAGCGGCGGCTCAGGTTACGGCTCGAGATTTCGGATCCCGTTTCAGTGGGGCTGCGAGGCAAGCCCAGAGGTAATCGATGTTGAATGAAAAAATCAGAATTCGGCTGAAGGCTTATGACTACAGAGTGCTGGACCAGTCCACCGCGGAGATCGTGGACACTGCCAAGCGGACTGGAGCCCGCGTGGCGGGGCCGATTCCATTGCCAACGGTGAAAAACAAGTACACTGTCCTGCGCAGCCCGCACGTGGACAAGAAGTCGCGAGAGCAATTCGAGATCAGGACGCACAAGCGGCTGATGGACATTCTGGATCCGACGCCCCAAACGGTCGACGCTCTAATGAAGCTCGATTTGCCGGCGGGAGTTGACGTCGAGATCAAGGCGTTTGGCAGGGATCACAAGTAGAGCTTCCAGGCAGGCCGGGCAGCCGGCTCGAAGTGCTAACTGGCGGAGTAGTCTATGGTCAACGGAATAATAGGTAAGAAAGTAGGTATGACCCAGGTTTTTGCCGATGACGGCACGGTGACGGCGGTCACGGTGATCAAGGCCGGTCCCTGCGTAGTGGTGCAGAAAAAGACCGTCAACTCGGATGGCTATGACGCGGTTCAGCTTGGGCTGGTCGAGGATAAGTCGCCTCGCAAGATCAACAAGCCGATGGAGGGCCACTTCAAGCGGGCCGGCGTGCCACCGACCCGGATACTCAGAGAGATCCGGCTAGAGACCGCCGAGGATTCAACCAGCGTCGGCGACAAGGTGCTGGTCGATGTTTTCAGAGAGAATGACCTGGTAGATGTCGTAGGCAGATCAAAAGGGCGCGGGTTTGCGGGGTTCGTCAAACGACATGGATTCGGCGGGGGCCGGGCTACGCACGGTTCTATGTTTCACCGGGCGCCCGGCTCGATCGGCGCTTCGGCGTTTCCGTCGAGGGTAATCAAGGGAACGCGGATGGCCGGCCATATGGGGAATGCTCAGAAGACAACCCAGAACCTGCTGGTTGTTTCGGTCGATTCTGAAAGAAACCTCTTGATGATCAGGGGGGCGGTTCCGGGGCCGAATGGCGCTTATGTGGTCATCAAGAAGGTCCAGGGGTAATTGAGCCCTGCGCCGGTATTGATGGCGCGAAAAGAAGAAACGGAGCGGAACGATGCCGGTCATCAAGATAAAGAACCTAAAGAATGAAGATGTGGGAGATCTCGAGTTGTCGGACTCCGTATTCGGGGCCCCGCTCAATGAGCCGCTCATTCACTCGGCGGTCAGGAACTACTTAGCCAACCAGCGCGCCGGGACGGTCGGTACAAAGACGAGGGGCAACACGAGCGGATCGGGCAAGAAGCTGTGGAAGCAAAAGGGAACGGGTCGCGCTCGCATTTCAAGCCTCCGCAGCCCTCTGTGGAAGGGCGGCGGCAATGTCCATGGGCCGCAGCCTCGTGACTGGTCGTACTCGATTCCAAAGAAGATGAAGCGCGGTGCATTGCGATCGGTGCTGTCCGAGCGGTTGAGGGAGGGTGGGCTGGTTGTGGTCGAGAGTTTCGAGCTGCAGTCTCACCGGACCAAGGATTTCGTCGGAGTGTTGGATTCGCTGGGGCTGACCGGCAAGACGCTGCTGGTGGACTCGACGGATAATGCCAACCTGCTCTTGTCCTCGAGGAACTTACGCAACGTGACGCGTGTTTCTGCCGACCGATTGAATATTTATGAGGTGTTGACTCACGAGCGGCTGGCGTTGACCAGGGACGCGATCAGCCAACTGGATCAGAGATTGAGCAAGTAGGAGGAAGGTTCGATGCAGAGCATATGGGATGTGATAAAGGGCCCGGTCATCACTGAGAAAGCTCTTACTATGAAAGACGAGCCTGAATCCATGGGCCGAAGCGGAAACACGCGACAGATCCTGACCCTGAAGGTTGCGAGGCGGGCCACCAAGCCTGAGATCAAGCGGGCGGTCGAGAAGGTTTTGGGCGTGAAGGTTGAAGAGGTCAGGGTGATGAACTATCACGGCAAGATGAAACGAGTTCCGACCCGAAGAGAGTCTGGACGCCGGCCTGATTGGAAAAAGGCATATGTAACGATCAAGAGCGGTGAGAAGCCGATAATGTACGAAGACGCGATCTGATCAGAGGGTGGAGTTTGGAGAGTTCGGCGGATTGAGAGAGGTCGCGGGAGTTTTCGGGGTGGAATCGCGAGCGAGGCATTGACGAGGAAGATATGGGAATTAAGAAGCTTACACCGACTTCATCGGGTAGAAGGTATCAGACGTTTCTGACGAGGGACGAGCTTACGCCGGAGGCAAAGCCGTACAAGCCGCTGCTGTCGCCCAAAAAGCGGATTTCGGGCCGGAATAATGATGGCCACATAACGATGCGGCGTCGCGGAGGCGGTGCCAAGCGGAAGTACCGGGAGGTCGATTTCAAGCGGGATAAGATGGGGATTGCGGCAAAAGTTGCTACGATCGAGTATGACCCCAACCGCTCGGCGCATATAGCGCTGTTGAACTATGTGGATGGCGAGAAAAGATATATTCTGGCGCCGACAGGCCTGAAGGTGGGCCAGACGATTGTGGCTGGGCCTGAGGCTGATATCATCTCTGGCAATGCGCTGCCGCTCCGGAACATCCCGCTAGGAACCACTATTCACAACATAGAACTAAGGCACGGAAAGGGAGGCCAGCTTGCGCGGGCGGCCGGGAGCGCGGCCCAGTTGGTGGCGAAAGAAGGAGATTTTGCATCCCTGAGGCTGCCTTCGGGAGAGATCAGGCGGGTCCATATCGAGTGCTACGCGACGATAGGTCAGGTTGGAAATATCGAGCAATCTAACGTATCGCTGGGCAAGGCGGGCAGGACCAGGTGGCTGGGCAGGAGGCCCAAGGTTCGGGGCGTCGCGATGAATCCGGTCGACCACCCGCATGGCGGCGGCGAAGGAAAGACGTCTGGCGGGAGGAATCCGGTGACGCCATGGGGTCAGCCGACCAGAGGGTATAAAACGCGGAATAATAAGCGCACCGACAAGTTTATTGTCAGGAGAGCGAAGAAATAGGTTTCAATGACATGCGCCGGCCAGGAGTCGAAGGCCGGCGCTCTTTTGTAGAGAGACTATGGCGAGATCGATAAGAAAAGGACCATTCCTGGACGATCACCTGGCCAAGGCGATCGCCCGCATGAATCAGGCGAATGAAAAGCGGGTGCACAAAACGTGGTCGCGCCGCTCGACGATCATACCTGAGATGGTGGGGCACACGATCGCGGTGCATAACGGGAAAAAGTTCATCCCCGTTTATGTGCAGGAGAATATGGTAGGCCACAAGCTGGGTGAGTTTGCGCCGACACGCCAGTTCAAGGGGCACCCGGAGAAGACAGAAAAAGTCGTCAAGAAGGCGCCGGGAGGCAAGTAAGGTATGAAAGCGCGGGCGGTTGCAAAGTATATCAAGGGTTCGCCTCAAAAGAGCAGGCTGGTGATCGACCTGATCAGGGGTAGGAACGTCAACGATGCGCTGGGTATTCTGGCGGGCTCTAAAAAGAGGTCGGCCAGGCCTATCGAAACGACGCTGCGGTCGGCGATCGCTAATGCCGAACAAAAGGCGGATCAATTGAACGTATCTATAGACGTGGACCGGCTCAAAGTAGCGGTTGCAACGATCGATCTTGGCCCGACAAAGTTTCGCCGGAGAGTGAGGCCGGCGCCGATGGGCAGGGCGTATCGAGAGCGCCGGTGGGTAAGTCACATCACTATAGAAGTCGAAACGCTCAAAGACGAGAAGGCATAGAGGCGCCTGCCCGCACGGCGGCGCCGATGGAGGTATCGTGGGTCAGAAAGTTCATCCATACGGATTCAGGCTGGGTTATAACCGGGGCTGGCACTCCAACTGGATTGCAAAGCGCGATTACTCGGATCTTTTGCACGAAGACTTGAAGCTCAAAAAAGAGCTGAAGCAGCGATTCGCCGGGGCCGGGGTTTCGCACATTGATATCGAGCGGGCCGCGAACAAGCTCAAGATCATCATTCACACTTCGCGGCCAGGCATTATCATCGGCCGCAAGGGCGCGGAGATCGACAAGTTGAAGCAGGAGATCAAAGAGCGCACGGGACGCGAAGTATACGTCAACATTCAAGAGATTCATAAGCCTGAGTTGAACGCCCAATTGCAGGCGGAGCAGATAGCACAACAGTTGGAGAAGCGCATAGCTTTCCGGCGGGCGATGAGGCGAGCGGTAGAGAGCGCTCAGAGATTTGGCGCGCAGGGTATCAAGGTAAGGGTATCGGGCCGGCTGAACGGCGCTGAAATCGCACGGTCCGAGTGGTACTTGCAGGGGCGGCTCCCGCTTCACACGCTGCGGGCGGATATCGACTACGGATTTGCCGAATCGCATACGACGTTTGGGGTGATCGGCGTGAAAGTTTGGATTTACAGAGGCGAGCAGATGGCGATCAAACGCCCCGCCGTGCCCGCGAGAAGATAATGCGAAGGGCTTCTCGCACGGTCAAAGAAGGGCACAGGGTGGCAAAGCAGATCGGCGGACCGGGAATATGACTTAACGATAAGGCGCTTTGCTGGAAATGGCAGGATTGATCCTTAGAGAGGAACTGGTTGGAGTATGGCTGAGTACAAGATACCAAAGAGGATGAAGTATCGTAAGCAGCAGCGAGGCCGAATGAGGGGCCTGGCTACACGCGGATGCGAAATATCCTTTGGCGAATACGGGCTTAAAGCATTGGAGCCCGCCTGGGTCACCAGCAAGCAGATAGAGGCTTCGCGCGTGGCGATGACGCGGTTCATCAAGCGCGGCGGGAAAATATGGATACGCATTTTTCCTGATAAGCCGATCACCAAGAAGCCCGCGGAAACCCGTATGGGCAAGGGTAAAGGTGCTCCGGAGGGCTGGGTGGCAGTGGTGAAGCCAGGACGGGTTCTGTTCGAGATGGAAGGCGTGGATGAGAAGACTGCGCGCGAGGCGATCCGGCTCGCCGCTAATAAACTGCCCATGAAGACTAAGTTTGTTTCGCGCAAAGAGGCAGTGGAAGGCGGATTGGTATGAAATCCGAAGAGATTAGAGAATTAACCGACGACCAGCTTGGTGAAAAAATAAATGAGTTGAAAGAGTCTCTCTTCCGGCTCAGATTCAAGCTTTCCCTTGGGAACACCGATGTGGTCAAGGAACTGCGCCGACAGCGCAAGGACCTTGCCCGCGTGAAGACTATCATATCCCAGCGGCAAAAGGAGAGCCGGAGCGCATAGACGCTGAGGCACGAACGGTATGCAAGACACTAACGAAGAGCAGTCATTGTCAGGCGAGCAGGCTGAGAGCGCGGGCTTGGAGCCGAGAGCTGGAACTGTACCGGATGCTTCGACGGCGGGAAAGAAACCGAGGCGGCGGCAGGAAAAAGTAGGTCTGGTTACTAGCGATAAGATGCAGAAGACCGTAGTAGTCCGGGTCGAGCGCCTGGTTCGCCATCCGAAGTACAAGCGATATGTGCGGCAGCGGTCCAAGTTTATGGCCCATGATGAAATCGGGGCTCATACGGGGGACATCGTGCGGATCGTGGAAACGAGACCTTTGTCGGCCCATAAGCGATGGAGGGTTATCGAAATTGTGCAAAGGGCGAGCTGACCAGGCGGAGCGTGAACAACAGGGAGTTTCTTTACGAGGAGGGTGATCGATGGTGCAGATGAGATCGATTCTGGAGGTGGCCGATAATTCGGGGGCCAAGCGAATCTCGATGATATTGCCGGTTGGAGGCGATGCGGGCTCCCGAGCGGGTTTGGGTGACGTCATCACCGCTAACGTTAAAGAAGCGGCTCCGGACGGCACCGTCAAGAAAGGGCAGGTGGTGCGGGCGGTAATCGTGAGGACTCGAAAAGAAACTCGCCGGAAGGATGGCACATATATCAGGTTCGATCAGAATGCAGCGGTCCTGATTAAGACTGACAACGAGCCGGTAGGGACACGCGTATTCGGGCCGGTGGCGCGGGAATTGCGCGAGAAGCGGTTCATGAAAATCGTGAGCCTGGCGCCGGAAGTAATTTGAGAAACCAGAAGCGGAGCGATCCAAGGATATGAACGTAGAGATAAATGTTCGCAAGAATGACCGGGTCCGGATAATCGCCGGTAAGGACAAGGGCAAAAGCGGGAGGGTAATAGAGGTGCTGCCAAGGCGTCACCGGATATTGGTTGAAGGCGTAAATATGGTCAAGCGCCATATGAAAGCGAACTCGCGGCAAGGGAAACAGGGAGGGATCCTGGAACGGGAGGCGCCGATTGACGTTTCCAACGCGATGTTGATTTGCCCTCACTGCGCGAAAGAAACACGGGTAGGCCATCAGGTACTGGGCGACGGCGCAAGGATTCGAGCCTGCAAGAAATGCGGCGCTGCTATTGAAGCAGCATAATGTTTTCGTGAACCAGGGCGGCGGATCGTGGGCCGTCAATTCACTCGGGGTTGCAAATGGCTACAAGACTCAAGGAGAGGTACGACAGTCAGATCCAGCCGGCCTTGCTAAAGGAGTTCGGCTACAAGAACAAGATGGCCGTCCCAAGGCTGGAGAAGATCGTATTGAATATGGGGGTGGGCCGCGAAGCGCAGACCAACTCCAAGGTGTTCGACAGCGCGGCGGCCGAGATGGCAATCATTTCCGGACAGAAGCCTGTAATAACCAAGGCCAGGAAATCGATCGCGGCTTTCAAGCTGCGGACAGGTATGCCCGTGGGCGTATCGGTAACGTTACGAGGGGACAGGATGTACGAGTTCTTGGACCGGCTCGTGAACGCGGTGCTGCCCAGGGTGCGGGACTTTCGGGGAGTCAGTCCGAAATCCTTCGATGGCCGGGGAAGCTACACGCTGGCGATAAAAGAGCAGCTTAATTTTCCCGAGATAGACTTCAACAAGGTCGAAAAGGTTCGCGGGTTGAATATCTCGATTGTAACGACCGCGGGAACTGACGAGGAAGGACGGGCGCTCCTAAGGCATTTCGGGATGCCCTTTAGCAAGAATTGACGGAGACCCGGCGGTCTTGTTGTTATTCAGGGCTGAATTCGATCGAAACGACTAAGAGGTAAGATGGCTAGATTAGCATCAACGTACAAAGCGAGGGAGCTTCACCGCAAGATGGACAATGCGAGAACTCGCCTCAAGGAGAAATATGGTTCGGGCGGAAAGAAGGCTCGCAAGAAAGCCCGGGAAGATGGGATGAAGCTGAATGTTTTTGTCGCGCGCGTCCACAATCGCTGCCGGCGGTGCGGCCGCGGTCGGGGATACCTGCGCAAGTTCGAGCTATGCCGGATCTGTTTCCGGTCGCTATCGCTCGAAGGCCACATTCCGGGCGTCACCAAATCGAGCTGGTAATTTGCCGGCTTAATTCTGGCGGTTCACTTGAAGATGAGGAGCAGCGAATGACGGATCCAATCGCAGACATGTTGACGCGCATCAGGAATGCGCTGGGAGCCAAGCACCAAAAGGTAGACGTGCCAATGTCCAGGCTGAAGCTGGAGATTGCGCGGATCTTAAAGGATGAGGCCTTTATCAACAACTATAAGACCATTGGGGAGGGCCCCCGGCGCACGATAAGAATCTATTTGCGCTACGGTCCGAAAGGCGAGCACGTGCTGTCATCGCTCGAGCGGGTATCGAAACCGGGATGCCGGGTGTACAGCCCAAGCCAGACTGTTCCGAAGGTGCTTGGCGGCATCGGAATCAATATCATGTCGACCTCGCGAGGGTTGATGACCGACAGACAGGCCCGCCGGTTGAAAGTTGGAGGCGAAGTTTTGTGCCGGGTGTATTGAGGGTTCGAAGGTTTGAAAGTTGGAAGGTTGGAAAGGCTTTGAAAACTCAAAACGCTTGATCTTGTTTCGACGTGCCGCTGGATAGGGAGTTTGACATGTCAAGGATAGGAAGAAAGCCGATAGCCTTACCCAAAGGGGTCAAGATCAATGTTAAGGACGGATTCGTCGAAGTGACGGGACCGAAAGGGGCTCTCTCGACCAGAATTCCGGAAGGGATTACTGTCAAGCTGACAGATGCCCAAATGACGCTCGATAGGGAATCGGACGACAAGTCAGCGCTTCATGGATTGGCTCGGGCGCTGCTGCAGAACGCGGTCACTGGGGTCACCGAAGGATACATTCGGCAGCTTGATATAGTTGGCGTCGGCTATAAAGCCGAAGTGCAAAAGGGAAGGGTAATTTTTAACCTGGGCTATTCACACCCGATCGAGTTTCCCGTGCCGACTGGAGTTGAAGTGAAGGTCGAGCGCATGAACAAGCCTATTACTCAGTACCAGACAACCGTCACGGTAACTGGGATAGATAGACAGCAAATTGGCCAAATCGTAGCGGACATGAGGAGCTTGAGGCGGCCGGATCCCTACAAGGGCAAGGGAGTACGGTACGCCAATGAAAAGCTGAAGCTTAAACCGGGGAAGACCGGGAAGTAGTTGCAAGTTGGAAGGTGGGAAGGTTAGAAAGCTCAGAACTTTCAACCTGCAACCTGCAACTTTCAACCTGCAACCAGCAGGGGAGGGGACCGAAGATGGCAAAGAAGACGCGCCGCGAAGTGCGGCAAGCAATCCACAAGCGGATTCGCGCAAAGGTTGAAGGCAACGGCGAGAGGCCCAGGCTGGCCGTATTCCGCAGTTTGAAACACATCTATGCTCAGATTGTGGATGACTCGACGGGTACTACTTTAGCGTCAGCGGCGACAACCGAAGATCCGTTCAAGGGACGCAGCGGCGGGAATATTGCGGCGGCGAAAGAAGTTGGGCGCCTGATCGCGGAACGGGCAAAAGAGAAGGGGTTGAAAGTAGTCATATTTGATCGCGGTGGATACATTTATCACGGTCGGGTAAAGAGCCTTGCCGAAGCGGCCAGAGAAGCGGGTCTGGAGTTTTGATGCGCCGCGCCCTGGAGTTCGGGGGAGCGCATCGAGTTTGAGATAAAATGCTAGAGGAAACATGGAACGAATAGATGCAGCGGGCCTCGATCTGAAAGATCAGGTCATATCGATCAATCGCGTGACCAAGGTCGTCAAGGGTGGAAAGAACTTATCTTTTTCAGCCCTGGTCGTAGTGGGCAACGAGGGCGGAATAGTCGGATTCGGCACAGGCAAGGCTCGTGAAGTCCCGCTGGCTATCAAGAAGGGAATCGAGGCTGCCAAGAAAAATCTCGTGAGAATCCCGCTGGCCGGGTCGACGATTCCGCACCAGGTTCTGGGCGTATTTGGAGCCGGAAGGGTCATGCTAAAGCCGGCTCCGGAGGGAACTGGCGTGATTGCCGGAGGAACGGTCCGCGCCGTCATGCAATCTGTAGGAGTGCGCGATGTGGTTACGAAATCGATCGGCACATCCAACCCTCACAACGTGGTGAGGGCTACCTTTGAGGGATTGCGAAGCCTGAAGGACCCGGCGATCGTGTCCCGGTTGCGCAAACAAATGGCCGAGGAGAATCGGGAGAGAGTTTAAGGGTTTGGAGAGTTTATGGCTAGCGAAAAGAGAGAGAAGCGATCGGGCGCGGAAGACAAAAGTGATTCGAACGCGGGCGGCAAGATCAAAATCCAATTCTACAGATCGGTGATCCACGCGAGCAGCAAGCAGAAGGTGATGGTGCGAAGCCTTGGATTCACCAAACTCAATCAGATACTCGAGCGGCCGGACACTCCCTCGATGAGGGGCGCAGTGGCCAAGGCGCCGCATCTGTTGCGAATCGTAGAGTAAGCAGGACAGAATCGCTCATTTTCTTTGGAAGGCAATCAAATCATGGCACTACAAATTCATAATATCAGCGCGCCTGAAGGCTCTAATAAGGGCAAGAAACGAGTTGGTCGGGGTCCCGGATCCGGCCATGGAAAGACCGCTTGCAGGGGTTACAAGGGCCAGAAGTCGCGCTCCGGATATTCGAGCCGGCCTGGATTTGAGGGCGGCCAGATGCCGCTCCAAAGGCGGCTGCCAAAGCGCGGCTTTACCAACATATTCAAGAAGACCTGGGTCGAGGTCAATTTGGCCGAACTCGACGAGAAGTTCGATGGTTCAGAAGAGATCACGCCTGATTTGCTGACAGAGCGTGGCATCGTCAAGAAGGGAAGTTTAGCCAAGAGCGATGGAGTGGTCATATTGGGCCGCGGTGAATTGAAGAAGTCGCTTAAGATTACCGCACACCGTTTCAGCGCCGGCGCGCGCGAAAAAATCGAGGCCGCCGGTGGAAAAGCGACCGTCGCCGAGCTCAGCCGGGGCTCCAAGCCCGATCACAAGGAGTAGCGGGCCAGGGCTGTTACTTCCGACATCCCCAGGCTTATACTTAGCGGGAGATAGCCTGAGGCCGTCCGGGTTGAAGTGTGGATCACAGGCGCACAAGGCTTCGAGATCCAATTGGACTAAATGGGTAAGCCTGTAAAACAGGGGATTATGGCACTCGTGGTCTTAAGCGCATTTTGGGGTCTTAAGCGGAGTCCTAAGCAATGATAGAGAACTTTATCAACAGCATTCGCAATATGTTCGCGATTCCGGATCTTCGCAAGCGCATTCTGTTCACGCTCGCGATGCTCGCGATTTATCGCCTGGGGTCGCACGTTCGCACGCCCGGAATCGACCCCGATGCTTTGAACACACTGTGGACGACCGGCGAGCTCCAGAGAAGCCTTTACGGGGTCCTTGATCTGTTCTCCGGCGGGAATTTCCGAGTGGTTTCGATCTTTGCGCTGGGGATTACACCCTACATTACCGCCTCGATAATCCTGGAGTTGATGACCGTGGTCAGTCCCAGGCTCAAGGCGCTGAGGGATGAGGGAGATCTCGGGCGCCAACGGATAACCCAGTACACCAGGTATCTTACGGTCGTATTGTGCGCGCTGCAGTCGTTCGGAATCGCGTTCTGGCTGCAGAAACAGACCACGGGTAGCGGCCCGCTGGTTCCGCATCCGGGAATTCCATTTCTGGCGATGATGATGCTGACGCTGATGACTGGGACGACCTTTATAATGTGGATCGGCGAGCAGATAACGAGCCGAGGAGTCGGCAATGGAATCAGCTTACTCATATTTGCGGGGATCGTGATCAGGCTGCCGCAGGGCGTCCAACAGGTCTACCAAAAACTGGTTAGCGGAGGCACGGGACAAGCGCTGGGCGTGATCGCACTGCTAATTGCGATTGTACTGGTTATTGCCGGAATCGTATTTGTCGAGAGCGGGTACAGAAAGATACCGATCAATCACGCCAGGCGCCTGGTCGGTAGGACCGCGATCCCCCAACAGCAGACGCATATGCCGCTCAAGGTAAATATGGGCGGCGTGATACCCGTGATTTTCGCCGCGTCAATGCTGGCGTTTCCTCAGACTATTGTTGGCTTCCTGGGCGTGAACCCCGGCACGGAAAATGCCGGCTGGAAAGGTTGGCTCTCTAACTTCTTGACGCAGCTTGGAGGAGGCCAGGGCCGGCCGCTGTACATGCTGATCTACGCCCTGGGAATTATCTTCTTCACGTTCTTCTATGTTTCCATAATATTCGACACCAATGAGGTGGCGGACAATCTTCGGAAGAACGGAGCATTCATTCCAGGCATCAGGCCTGGAAAGCGAACAAGCGAATACCTGAACGAGATACTGACTCGCCTGACAACGGTGGGCGCAATCTATCTGGCGTTGGTATGCTTGTTGCCGCAGGTTTTGCTGCAAGGCATTCAGTTTCAATACATCCCAGGGATCGGGGAGGCGATCGATAAGCTGCTCCGGTCAAACCCGCTCACAGAATGGCTGACCAAGGGCATCGGGCTACAGTTTTACTTTGGGGGAACCAGCACACTGATTGTAATCGGTGTGGCGATGGACACCATGAATCAAATAGAGGCCCAGCTGATAATGCGCCACTATGATGGGTTCCTGGGCCCTCGCGGCCGCCGGCTCAGGGCGCGCAGGACGTAAACCACTCTATGTCTATGATAGTCGTGCTAATAGGACCGCAGGGAGCCGGTAAGGGCACGCAGGCTCAGATGCTGTCCGAGAAACTGGGCTTGCCGATTATCGCGACCGGCGAGATATTGAGAAAGGTCGCCGAAGAGGAGACTCCTATTGGCCTCCGAGTAAGGGAAACACAGAAATCGGGAAACCTGGTGCCAGATGATATTCTAGCTCAGATTGTCAGGGACAGGATTGCGCTCGCAGATTGCGACAACGGGTGTATACTGGACGGCTTTCCAAGGACCTTGCCTCAGGCCGCGCTTCTTGAAGAACTCGCGGATTTGAAAGGGGATAAGATCTTTGCGGTAAAGATCTCGGTTCCGAGGGACATGTTGTGGAAGCGCCTGGCTGGACGAAGAATCTGCTCGTCATGCGCCGCTACTTATAACGTATATTTGAAGCCCAGTAAAGCCGACGGTATCTGTGATCTCGACCGTGGAGCGTTGGTGACCCGTGATGATGACAGGCCTGAGGCCATAGAGCAGCGACTGGCCCTGTATGACGAAAAGACTAAGCCCATACTTGAGTATTACAAGCAGTCCGGCCGCCTACATGAGATCGACGGCGTCGGAGATCCGCTGGATGTCTTCAGCCGCATAGCCGGCGCCCTGGGAGTGACGGGAATAGGACGAGGATAGGCGGGAGATTTGACGAATGCAGGCTTCCGGGCGGTCTCCGGAGGCGGCGATGGGAGATGAGCGCCCTGATGATTATCCGTAAGTCAAAGGCGGAAATCGAGAAGATGAGAGCTGCGGGGCGGATTGTAGCCGCTGTGCTTAAGGAACTGGCGGAGACCGTGGAACCGGGAATGACCACGGGCGATCTCGATCGTCTTGCCGAACAGCGGATCAGAGAAGCGGGAGCGATACCCACGTTCAAGGGGTACTACGGTTACCCTGCCTCGCTCTGCACGTCTATAAACGACGAGGTAGTGCACGGGATACCGGGCAACCGGCGACTCCGGGAGGGTGACATCGTCGGGATTGACTGCGGGGCTACATATCAGGGCTATGTGGGAGACTCAGCTCTAACAGTGCCGGTTGGCAAGATAAGCCCAGAACTGGAGCGACTGTTAGAGGTGACAAGGGACTCGCTGAAGGCAGCTATCGGCAAGTGCAGACTGGGCAGCAGGTTAGGGGATGTTGGCAGCGCGGTCCAGTCCTACGTGGAGCCATTGGGCTATACGGTAGTACGGAACTATTGTGGCCACGGAATTGGGCGGGCGATGCACGAAGACCCCCAGGTGCCAAACTATGGCGAGCCCGGCCGGGGAAAGGCGCTTCAAGCGGGTTGGGTTCTGGCCATTGAACCGATGGTGAATATGGGTAACCACGATGTGAAGGTTTTGTCCGACGGGTGGACCGTGGTCACTATCGATGGCATGCCGTCTGCCCATTTCGAGCACACTGTTGCCATTACCGACACAGGACCTGAAGTTTTGACTCAGATTGTTGACTAGTTGGGTGGAAATGCGGTCTTGCGCGCTGGCTTTTCAAGGTTTTGCCCTGGATTGAGGGTGAGGGCGGCCGCGAGGTTGCAATGAATGACTGGAATTGGTAGAATGTAGGTTTCGCGCGCGCAGGACGCGTCAAAGACCCAGAGGGTTTCAGCTATGAAAGTAAGAGCTTCGGTAAAACGGATTTGCGATAACTGCAAGATCATTCACCGCAGGGGTGTCGTGCGGGTGATCTGCACCAATCCCAAGCATAAGCAGAGACAGGGATAGCACTGACCGCGGCAAGCGGGCGGAGGGAGAATGGCTCGAATAGCAGGCGTTGATTTACCGGCCAACAAGAGGGTCGAAGTCGGCTTAACGTACATATATGGAATTGGCCGCTCGCGGGCAAATAAGATTTTGGGCGAGGCCCATATCAGCGCTGACCGCCGGGTTCGCGAATTAACAGAGGAAGAGGTCAACCGGATAAGGACCGTCATCGATCAGCAAGGCAGTGTTGAAGGTGATCTGAGAAAGCAGATCCAGATGGACATCAAGCGGATGATGGACATCGGCTGCTACCGTGGACTCAGGCACCGGCGCGGATTGCCGGTGCGAGGCCAGCGAACACACACAAACGCTCGAACCCGCAAAGGCCCGAGGCGGATGACAGTTGCTAAGAAGAAAGCGCCCGGGAAGAAATAGCGTTTTGGTTCTGGTGATCTACCGTTTCGCACGATAAGAATATGGCAAAAACACAAGCAAAGGCCGGGAAGAAAAAGACATTTAAGCGAAAGGAGCGCCGGATGGTGCCGCAAGGAATAGCTCACATCCAGGCGACTTTCAACAATACAGTAGTCTCTATTACTGATCTCGAAGGCAACCTGGTCAGTCACTCTTCTGCCGGCGCGCTGGGGTTTCACGGCTCGAGAAAAGGGACGCCTTTTGCGGCCCAGCAAGCGGCTGCCAAGGCGGCCCAGGCTGCTCGAGAGATGGGAATGCAATCGTGCGAGGTCAGAGTTAAGGGACCTGGTTCCGGCAGGGAATCGGCGGTGAGAGCAATTCAGACGGCGGGCATTGAGGTGAGGACGATACGAGACGTCACTCCGATACCTCATAATGGCTGCAGGCCGCCGAAGCGCAGACGAGTGTAAGCGCTGCCGGCCTGGGGCCGGGAGCGTACAGTGCCCGCGCATGACCCTTTGGGTTTTGAGTCGCGGGACTATTAAGTGCCCGCATACGACTCGATGGATTTCGAGTCGCCGGACTATTAAGTGCCCGCATACGACTCGATGGATTTCGAGTCGCGGGACTATTAAGTGCCCGCATACGACTTCGATGGATTTCGAGTCGCGGGACTATTAAAGGATGAAGGGCTGCCTGGAGCCTCGGAAGGTCCGGCGCCTGTAAACTTTTATCAGCCTGATAGTTGACCGAGGCTCGCCTCGTTATCGGGCAGATAGTGTAGGAGGAGAAAGCTTGGCAAGATATCGTGGACCGGTGTGCAGGCTTTGCCGCCGGGAGGGTATGAAGTTATTTCTGAAAGGCGAAAGATGCTATAAGCCTAGTTGCCCGATTGAGAAACGAGGAACCCAGCCGCCAGGCCAGCATGGGCGCAACGTACGCAGGGCAAAGCTCATTGGATACGGCGAGCAGCTTCGCGAGAAACAAAAGGTAAAGCGAATATACGGGATTCTCGAGCGGCAGTTTCGCCTGTATTTCGAGCGTGCTGCTCGAATGAAGGGTGTAACTGGCGAGAATCTGCTCACGCTGATAGAGCGCAGGCTTGACAATGCCGTCTACAGGCTCGGCTATGCGACTTCCAGGGCTCAGGCCCGGCAACTGGTCCAGCACGGCCATATCGCAGTAAATAATCGCAAGGTTGATATTCCCAGTTTTCAGGTAAAAGTGGGCGACGAGATCTGCGTGGCTGAGAAGAGCCGTTCGAACATGCACATCCAGAATGCGTTCCAAACAGCCTCGGGACGGGGGCGGCCAGGCTGGTTGGAAATCTTGTCTCTGGATGAGATGCGCGGGCGAGTCGTGGCGGCGCCGAGCCGCGAAGAGATCGGGCAGAATATCAACGAACAGCTTATCGTCGAGCTGTACTCCAAATAATGCCGCGCGGCGGGCCAGGTGGGGTGCAAACAGACTTGCCGTCACGAGGAACAGAATACAACTACGAGTGCCCGGAAGGCCGGTTCGGCTTGGCTGGCCTTGCCGCGTTAAGAGGGAGCAATGGAAGGATCTGAAACTCAATTCATGATCGGCTTTCAACGGCCGAAAAGGCTCGCTTGCGAGACCGAGACGCTAACAAACAGATTCGGTAAGTTCTACGCTCAGCCGTTCGAGCGCGGATTTGGTACTACTATCGGGAACTCGCTGAGGCGGGCATTGTTGTCGTCTATCGAGGGCGCGGCCATCACCGCGGTCAAGATCGAAGGAGTCTTGCACGAGTTCTCGTCGATACCGGGAATAGTGGAAGACGCTACTGACATAATCCTCAACCTGAAGAGAATCCCCTTCAGGCTCCACGGCGTCGGGCCAAAGACCTTGCGGGTCGAGCGCAGGGTGCCCGGCGAGGTCCTTTCAAGCGAGATAGAGGCGGATGCCGAGGTGGAAATCCTCGACCCGAACATCCATATAGCCACGGTGTCCGAGGGCGGCTCGCTATCGATCGAGATGCGATTGAAACGCGGCCGCGGATATATCTCCGCGGAGAGAAACTTTGACGAGGACCTGGCCGTCGGCTATATACCGATCGACTCGGTGCATTCTCCGGTCAAAAAGGTCAACTACACCGTTGAATCGGCGCGGCTGGGCCAGGATACCGACTACGACAAATTGACAGTCGAGGTGTGGACGAACGGCTCCGTCAAGCCTGAGAACGCAATCGGACTGGCTGCAAAGCTGATAAAAGATCACATGCAGATCTTCATCAATTTTGAGGAGGAGCCGGAGCTTGCCGAGGCCGACCATGAGGCAGCGAGCATCATGGCATTCAATGAAAATCTGGATAGATCTGTGGACGAGTTGGAATTATCGGTGCGGTCTTACAATTGCCTCAAGAACGCCGACATCAGGACGATTCGGGAACTGGTCCAGAAGAGCGAAACCGAAATGCTCAAGACCAAGAATTTCGGCAGGAAGTCGCTGAACGAGATCAAGGAGATCCTGTCCTCGATGGGATTGCATCTCGGAATGAAGTTTGACGAACAAGGCCGCCTTGTAGAGGAAGCGGAAGCGTAGCACCAGCGGCTGGCGCCAGCATAATATGGCCGGCGGCCGGGGGATGTATTCGACGACAAGGTAACTGAAAATGCGACATAGAATGGATCACAGGAAATTGGGCCGAACCTCGGAGCACCGGCAGGCTCTGCTTCGGAATCTATGCACGTCCCTGATAGTCCACGAGAGGGTGAAGACGACGTTGCCCAAGGCCAAAGAGTTGAGGCCATTCGCCGAACGGGCAATTACGCTGGGAAAGCGAGCGCTCGAGTCTGGGTCGCCCGCCGATGCCGTTCACGCCAGGCGATTAGCTGCCAAATACTTCTTTGCTGGAAACACTACAAGGGTCCCTGATGGCGGTTATAAGAGGCCGCGAGCCGAGCGGACGGCTGGAGTGGCTGCGCTCGATAAGCTCTTTGGAGACCTGTCAAATCGATTTGCTGGAAGGCCCGGAGGCTATACCAGAATACTGAAGCTAGGGCCGCGCAAAGGGGATGGCGCTGAGATGGCTTTGATTGAGTTGATCGGCAGCGAGGTCAAACAGGTTCACGAAGAGGAGAAGAAAGAAACCAAGAAGAGAGGCCTCGGCCAGCTCTTCCGCAGAAAGAAGAAGACCGAGGAAGGCGGCGACGAGACTTAAGGAACTCAGCGGCCCGCTAAGGAGTTTTCGAATGCGAGCCTCAGCCGTGGACGGTTGGGGCTTTCGCATATTATCCTCGCGAAGTGGCCCTATCAGCAAAAGAGGCCGGCCTGCATCTGACGATGGTGGGGAACGATTTGGATGGATTGGAAGCAACTAAAAGAACTAATCGAACTGGTCAGTGAGAAGGGTTTCTCGGAATTCGAAGTCGAGCGCCAGGGATTTCGGCTGAAGATAACCCAAATGATCAAACCGAGCGCGGTTCCTGGCGCCGATGTGGCCCTGCCTGGAAGTCCGACATCGCATGAGCCATATTCGCCGGCCGTCTATTCCAGGGCTTCGGATGGGTCTGTGGCGGCTGCCGGCCTGGTGCAGGGCAGCGCCGGCGACAGAAGCCAGATCGCCGATGTCGCGGCGGAGTCCCTCCACATAATAAAGTCGCCGATCGTGGGCACATTTTATCGAGCGCCATCGCCGACGTCAGACTCATTTGTAAAGGTTGGTGACAGGATTGAACCCGACTCCGTCGTTTGTATCATCGAAGCGATGAAACTGATGAATGAAATCCAGGCCGAGACCAGCGGAATCATAGCTGAGATTTACGTCGAGAACAATCAAGCGGTCGAGTACAATCAGCCCCTGTTTGGCGTCAGGACCTGATTTGCGCCCCCGGTCTACGTCGCCAATAACGTTTCTTCTTGCCATGTTTACAAATAACCCTGAGCGCCCAGACCGCGACAGTCGGACTCAGATCCCACTATAAAGCATGTTCAGAAAGGTACTAATCGGAAATCGAGGCGAGATAGCAACCCGTATCATCTGGGCCTGCAAGGAGCTTGGCGTCAAGACGGTTGCCGTGCACTCGGACGTTGACCGCGACTCGCTTCACGTCCGCTTTGCCGACGAGGCCGTTTGTATCGGTCCGGCCCAGGCATCCAAGAGTTATTTGAACATACCGGCTCTCATTTCGGCCGCCGAGCTCAAGAACGTGGACGCTATCCATCCCGGCTACGGATTTCTGTCCGAGAACGCACATTTTGCCGAGGTCTGCCGGGCTTGCAATATCAAATTTATCGGCCCCAGTCCGCAGGTAATAAGATTGATGGGGGACAAAGCTGAGGCGCGCCGGGCCATGCAGTCGGTTGGGGTACCCGTTACGCCGGGGTTTGACGGCATCATCGAGGACGAACAAGAGGCGGTCCGTAGAGCCGAATCTATAGGATATCCGGTAATAATCAAAGCATCGGCAGGGGGAGGGGGACGAGGTATGCGGGTCGTTCGCAATCGCGACGATGTGATTGCTGCTTTGCCCGCCGCTCAACAGGAGGCACAACTTGCCTTTGGCAACTCGACCGTCTATCTTGAAAAGTACGTCGAATCAGCGCGTCACATCGAAATCCAGGTGCTTGGAGATGAGCAGGGCAACGTCATCCACCTCGGTGAACGTGAATGTTCGGTGCAACGCCGTCACCAGAAACTGCTGGAGGAGTCGCCGTCACCGGCGGTGTCGCCCGAATTACGCCGCAAAATGGGTGAGGTAGCGGTAAAGGCGTGCCGGGAAATCGGTTATTACAGCGCCGGCACGATCGAGTTCCTGCTTGAGTCTGGCTCCGAATTCTATTTTATGGAAATGAATACCCGGATCCAGGTTGAGCACGGAGTCACCGAAATGGTAACCGGAACGGACCTCGTACGTGAGCAGATACTGATCGCAGCCGGGGAGAAGATGGAGTTACTGCAGGAGGACATCGGCTTTAGCGGGCACTCGATTGAATGCAGAATCAACGCTGAATCGCCGCGAACGTTTGCGCCATCGCCAGGGCTGATAACCGCATTCAATCTGCCGGGGGGGCCTGGGGTTCGGGTCGATACAGCGGCGTTCACAGGGTTATTTGTACCCCCTTATTACGACTCCCTAATAGCAAAAGTCATGGTCCAACACGGCACTCGGGATCTGGCGATCCGGCGTATGCAGCGCGCTCTCGACGCGACCATTGTCGAGGGCATCGAGACGAGCGTTCCGATTCATCAACGGATACTCGCCGACCAGGACTTTGTTGCAGGGAATGTGACGACCAGATTTATGGATCGTTTCGCGAAGGGCTCGCGCGAGGGTCGTGCCCAGCACGGCGGATGAGCTGCAGTCCCGGGTATTGCGTCTCGCTGCCGTCTTGGGGCTCCCAACCCTGGGCCGAGCGGGCTATCCAAATTACCTAGCTGTTCCGCGTTTCGCCTTCCCTTAAAGTGACAACCTGGTGGAAGAGATCGCAGGCCAAACCCGATTCGAGTTTATCTGCAAGTGAGAATCGATTAGTATTGTTGCGGCTACTATGAATCCGCAACTTCCTCCGTTATATCCGATAACTGACACGAAGCTTTCGGGTCTTCCTCATTCGCGGCAGGTAGCCCTGCTAGTAGAGGGGGGAGCTACGGTCATACAGATTCGGGATAAGGATTGCACGGCTGACGAACTATACCGGGCGACAGTGGCATGTGTAGCCATAGCTCGGGCACAAGGTGTCAGGATAATCGTCAACGATCGAGCCGATGTCGCGCTGGCAGCCGATGCGGACGGGGTTCATTTGGGTCAGGATGACCTTCCTGCTGGGGAGGCGCGGACGCTGCTTGGTCCGTCCCGAATCGTGGGAGTATCGACTCATACTCTCCAGCAGGCGATCGAGGCATCGAGCCTGCCGGTGGATTATGTTGCCGTTGGGCCGGCATTCCCAACATCAACAAAAGTGAACCCCGACCCTGTCGTCGGACTTACTCTGATCGCCGAGGTGAGCAGGAGAATAGATAAGCCGGTAGTTGGGATTGGCGGAATCGCGCTGGAGCGAGCCCGGGCCGTCCTCAACGCCGGAGCGGCTAGTGTGGCCGTCATATCAGCCCTCTACACGTCAGGTGACATAAGCTTGCGAACGACTGAGTTCCTAAACCTACTGACCGGGTGACGGGTTCGGGCTCGCGATCGGCGAGGGGAGCTGCGCAGCGGAGCCACAGACTGGAGGAACGTTATGAGTGAAATCAGGCTTAACGTCATAGACCGCCAAAGGATGATTTATGGCAGTGTAAGTGAAGGCATAGCCGATGCCATCATTGCCGCTTTGTCGGCAGACCCTGAGACGATCGCCGAGCTTGACGCTGCCCTTGATCGATTCATCAAGCCGGCGGATGATCCCAGGCCGTTCAGTCTGTTCCGCGAAGGGGTATGCAAAGAGTCCCTGGGCGGCGGGATCATCGTTGTCGATATGTCCGCTCATATTGTCGCAGCCGAGTCGGCAAGCTGGACCCTGCTGGCTCAAGGCCAAATGCAATATCAAGACGGCTCCCAGTCTTCTGATACCTGGCTCCTCTATCGAGCCCCTGATGACTGGTTATTCCTGGATTCAATGGCGGAATATGAGGCGCGCCATGAGGCTCGGGAAACTGAGTATACGCTCAAACCTCTGGATGCCAGGGCAGTTCTTTACGGGCCGCCGATGATCGAGTTCCTCGTAAACGGATGCGTGGCCGCGCTCGAGTCCAAGGCCGATGAACCTTTGGCTGGGATTCACGCAGACTGGCTTATGACTGCGCGAGCCGATTTGCGGGGCCGGAGGCCGCGCGAAGTTATATTGGAGAAGAAAAACTTCATTGATTTCGATCTACAGTTTCGGGCGATGCAGTGGTCCGACCTAGGCGAGGGCCCACCGCCGCTCGGGCGTGAAACATTTGCTTACCGGTTCGGGGGTTTTGGCACTCACGAATGGGTGATCTACTACGACTTGCTGCGCCACTTGTTGAATTCTTGCTGGGAGCAGATAGAGACGAAGGAACTCGTTGAGGCGGCGGCTGAAAGGGCACGACTCGAGGCGGTAATGCAGGCCTGGCTGGACCGTCCGTGTGATGACCTTGGGCACAGGATTCCATCAGCCGTAATTGAGAGTGAGCGCCGCCGGATTCCGATGACGCTGACCGCGAAGCAAATGATCATCGACGAGGACTGTGAGGTGTGCCTGATGATGGCCGATGAGTCGGCGGGCTTTGGCCCTGGGGTTTGGCATTTGGATGGTTCCCACATGGACGATGGCTTTGCATTCTCGCATTACCTGACTCTGTCCGAATATGAGGAAGAGGAACGCCGGCGGCAAGAGTTCAATGAGGAGTTTGATCGGAAATGGGCGGCTGGAGAATTTGATCGGGAAGAACCCGACCGCGATTTGTTTTAGCGATGATAGCCATCAACCGCAATCCGCGTTATGGTTTTCGGCTCCCTGCCAGGAACCGGGGCGCGATGATTTATCGCAACATTTACGCTGTCTGTGGGAATTGGCGCAAACGTCACGCAAGTTGCTGACGGAAAGCCTTGGTCTGGCTGCGTTGGGGCGGTTGGGGGCCTCGTAATCGCCTATATAGGAACTGAGTTGCTCAAGTGTGGGGCGTCATGTTTTATTCTGCTATTCAGCGAACATCAGAGATCGGAGTGCAACTAGAATTGACCCACGGGCTGCCCTCAGGCGAGAATAGACTGTGCCTCGGTCAGCCGAGCAAGGCGCTTCCTGGAGACTCAGACGGAACATAGGATTCCGATTATTCTTTCCGGAGGAATGAAGAGTATGACTGCGTTTCAATCAGAAAATCCGAGGGTATTCACAAAGTTGTATGTCGACGGCCACTGGGCGGAGCCACACGGCGAAGGGACGCTCGAAGTCATCGATTCCACGACCGAAGAGGTGATAGGGAGCATTCCGGACGGCGCCCCGGAAGACATCGACGCGGCGGTGAGGGCGGCGCGGGGAAGCTTTGAATCCTGGTCGGCGACGCCAGTGGCGGAGCGCGCGGCGTATTTGAGGGAGCTCGCCAAAATCTTGACATCGCGGAGAAAGGAGATTGCCGAGATCGTCTCGGCAGAGGTGGGAATGCCGATCGGATTGTCGGAAAGAGTACAAGCTGGCTTGCCCGCCAATGTTATGGCGACTTACGCGGATCTGGCCGAGGGGTACAAGTTTCAGGAGCAAGTGGGCACTTCGCTGGTGGTCAGAGAACCGATTGGCGTCGTGGGATGCATCACACCGTGGAATTTCCCGCTGCATCAAGTTGTGGCCAAGACTGCGCCTGCGCTAGCCGCCGGATGCACGGTCGTCCTCAAACCGAGCGAGGTCGCACCGATGACTGCTTTCCTGTTGGCTGAGGCTGTGGACGCGGTCGGCATACCCAAAGGCGTGTTTAATATGGTGACAGGGACCGGCGCCATCGTGGGCGAGGCCCTGTCCGCGCATCCAGCGGTCGATATGATTTCGTTTACCGGATCGACTCGTGCAGGGAGACGAGTAAGCGAGCTGGCAGCCAAGACGATTAAAAGGGTGGCGCTGGAACTGGGCGGAAAGTCCGCCAACATAATCCTGGACGATGCGGATTTGGGAAAGGCGGTCAAAGCCGGCGTAAACAATTGCTTTTTCAATTCCGGACAGACATGCTCTGCGTGGACCAGGATGCTGGTGCCCAGAGAGAAGCATCTTGAAGCGACGCGAATTGCAAAGGAAGCTGCCGAAGGTTTCAAGGCCGGGGACCCGAGACAGCCCGGCGTAAAGCTCGGTCCTCTGGTTTCGGCCACACAGGTCGAGCGGGTTCGCGGTTACATTCGCAAGGGTGTTGAGGAGGGGGCTACCCTGGTAACCGGAGGAGCCGAGGCCCCGGAGGGTCTTGACAAGGGCTATTTCGTGCGGCCGACGGTGTTTGGAAACGTCCACACTGGGATGACCATTGCCCAGGAAGAGATTTTTGGGCCGGTGCTATCAATACTCCCTTACGACTCCGAAGATGAAGCTATTCGGATCGCCAACGACACGATATACGGATTGAGCGGCGCCGTGTGGTCATCGGATCCCGATCGGGCGAGGCGTGTCGCTGTGCGGCTGAGGACCGGTCAGGTCGACATCAACGGAGGGGCATTTAATCTAATGGCCCCATTCGGCGGATACAAACAGTCAGGTAACGGTCGCGAGTTTGGCAAGTATGGTCTGGAGGAGTTTCTGGAGGTGAAATCGCTGCAGATGTAGTCAGCCGTCCGCTTGATGGGACGAGAATCCAAACGGAGTTTGGCCACGAGTAGCCGCAGTCGATCCCGCGGCTTACTCCGCCATTCGCCATCCTATTTACTGAAGCCGCCGCGTACGAGCACCTCGAGTACGGGAGCATCGGGATCATTGGTCTCGATGCGAATCTTGCCCTCGAAATCGCCGGGCGCTGGCGCGGCTGATTTGTCCATTGAACAATGGATCGTATACGATTCGCCTGCCCTTTCAGTTTGGAGCTCGAGTTTCAAGAACGGCAATGTCGTGCTTACGCGCTTTACTTCGAGGCCATCGCCTTTAACCTTCTTGATATATATCGTTGGAATAACTATGCGAGATAAGTCACTCTGTAACGCAAGCCTTGGCAGCACTATCGTCTGAGGAGTCGCGATGACTAGTGGATAGACATTTACCTCCAGCTCGATCGGAATTCGGGGCGTGTCTGGGTCATCAGTCATTACATCGACGGTCTGAGTGTGGCGGCCAGGTTTAAGGGCCGGGTTGCTCGTGACCGCCAGGGCGTATTGCTTGCCATTGTCCACCGTCCGGAGCGTCACCTCGAAGTCTTTACCGCCCGGGTTCACACTTGTCACATGTGTCGGCTTTTTGTCCACACTCGAGAGAGTGAAAGTATTGGACATGGTAAGCCCGGTCACTACGGCCGTGACCCATTTATCGGCCGGCGCCACATTGAACGGGCCCACTCGTTTGAACGGCATGGTGATCGGGGCTGGCCGCGGCGCCGCAACAGGCGGAGCTGTTGGGTCCGGCTTGAAAAACACTTTGAGCGTCAGGCCAAAGCTCGATTGTTTCGGATCGTTCGTGGTCACGGTTGCAAACTTAGATATTTCGCCCTGATAGCCCACTGTATGCTCGACCGCTAGTGTTATCTTGCCTTCCTTACCAGGAGGGACGACTTTGTCAAAGTCGCTTGCCGTGCACCCTCAGCTAGGGGCGACATTCTTGATCAACAGGTCGGCGGTACCTTCATTCTTCACTGTAAAGCTGTAGGAGAGTGGAGTGCCGGATATGACAGTTCCAAAATCATGAGCCATGGACTCCATGATGAGCTTCGGTGTGCCCGGATCGGTTGTCACTTGCTTTTCTTGTGCGAAAGAGCCTAGCGTTAACCCCAGAACTATGGCCATTCCCGAAACAAGCCGCAGAGTTTTGAACATCAATCATTACCCCATTCAGTCGGATATAGCGGACGATAAGTTTACCAGAAACCGAGTACTCCTTCCCAGGCCCGCCTGAGCCCCGATAGTAACCCAGATCGACAACCGATCGTGACGATTCCTCCAGGTGGGCGGAATCTTGATTTTGAACCCCTTGGGCGTTTGGCGTGGCCCCAGGGCTTCTTTCGGCTGTAGAAATCAGCCACGGACGGCCAATCTGGTGGGGCGATTCTCCACGGTTTTCAATCGTTTTGAATGATCATCGTCATTCACATTGACTGGCATCGAATCGGACGGGGTACCCAAAACGGGGGGGGGGAAGTGCCGCTCCAGGCGATTCGTGGCGGTGGAATGCGAGTTGCCATACGCGGTTGGAATCATGTCGTCGTTTGTCGGAAGAGCAGCGCAATGGCGGATCAAGCTACGGTACAGGAAAGCCGGACTGAAATCGTGCTTACTCGCGGAATAACGCTAGTCGGCCTGGCGATATTCGCGTATGAGACGTTCAACTTGATGAACTCGCCGCCCGACCTTCAATGGGTTTGGCTTGCGGTGGTTGCGGTGCTGGTCGTTTCCCGGATGGACATCCATATTCCCAAGACGTGTGGAACGATAACTCTGTCGGACACATTTGTTTTCATATCGTTGGCATTGTATGGAATAGCGCCTTCAGTGGTTTTGGCTGGAGTGAATGCGGCCGCATGCTCGCTCAACTACAGCAACCCAAGGAAGCGGGCGCCATTCAGTGCCGCGATCATGAGCGTGTCGGTCTACGTCTCGGCGACCATAGCCGACCGCATATTTGGCGACTTTCGCTACCCGTCGAGCGGTATTCCGATCTCGAGACTAGTTACAGTACTTGGGTTTGTCGCGCTGGTCCACTACATGCTGAGCGCCGGAGTCATCGGGGCGATCAACTCTATGCGCAGACCCGACAATCGGATCAGGGCGTGGGCGGGATATGTAATGTGGTCGTCGGTGTCATATTTTGTTGGAGCCGCCGCGGCAAGCCTGGTCGTAGAGCTCATCTCAATAGTTTCATTTTACGGGTTCCTGATCGCCATTCCTATCCTCGCCTGCACCTACTTGACGTACAAATCTCGCCTCGACAAGGTAGAAGCTACGGTAGTACACGCCGAGCATGTGACAGACCTTCATTTACGGACAATTGAAGCGTTGGCTGTCGCGATGGACGCCAAGGGCGACGTTCCCCACGAACACGTGCGGCGTGTCCAGATCTACGCAACCGGCCTGGCCAGATTCTTCGGCTTGTCTGAACCAGAATTAGAAGCTGTAAAGGCAGGCACTTTGTTGCATGATATCGGGAAGCTTGCGATACCGGACCATATACTCCACAAGCCGGGACCACTGTCGCCGGCGGAATTCGAACGAATGAAGATGCACACTGTAGTCGGCGCGGAGATCCTGGAGAGGGTCAGATTTCCATATCCGATAGTACCTATAGTCCGGAATCAGCATGAGAGGTGGGATGGGCAGGGCTATCCGGATGGATTGCGCGGCGACCAGATCCCGATGGGTGCCAGGATTCTGAGCGTGGCCGATTGCTTTGACTCGCTTAGGGAGGACAGAAGATATAGAAAAGCGAAATCACGGGGTGAGGCGATTACTCTGCTCAAGGATGAGGCGGGAAAGACCTTCGATCCGGAGGTCGTGAGGGTATTCCTGGAGCATTTGCCGGAGCTTGAGGCAGAAATCCGGTGGCAACGGGTTGACCTTCAACTGGCGGGCCCAGACGGACAAGCCGCTTATTCGGATTCGGAGGCGCGGCCCAATAGCGCAATGGATGAGATGGACCGGATCCGCGACGCCAATCGCGACGTACTAACGCTATATAACATTGCAGGAGCAATAACCAGGAGCCTGGATCTGCGCGACACCTTTGCCGTATTCTCATCACGGCTGGAGGATATCGTCACCTATACGACCTGCGTCGTTTATTTGCTAAAACCCGACAGCCCGGATATCGAGGTTGCTCACGCAAGCGGCCGGAATTTCGACCAACTTAAGGGCAGGAAGATTGCTGTCGGAGCCGGAATCGCCGGGTGGGTGATCGCCAATCATCAGCCGATATTCAACTGTGATCCGGGCCTGGACTTCGACGCATTGAAGGTCGAAATAAGCGACAAGTACCAGGCTGCCATTGTAGTGCCATTGCTCAAGGACGGACACGTACTGGGTGCATTAGGTTTATATTCCACTGATCTGCCTGCCTACGCGCCCGATGATCTGAGGCTGGTCGAGGCCGTTGCCAAGCTGGTCTCTGATGCAATTGCGAACTCTCTCCACAATGCACTGAGTGCGGGCAAGGATCTGACAGATCCGATTACGGGCCTGCCAAATGCCAGAGCGTTGAGACACAGATTTGAAGAAGAAGCCGACCGGGCCCGGAGACACAAAGACCGGTTTGCTATCGTCATGATGGACCTCGATGGATTCAGGCCAATCAATGACCAGCTCGGTCACGAGGTAGGAGATGGGGTCCTCAGGGGCCTGGCGCGCCTGTTAGCCTCACAGTTGCGCTCGTCGGATTTCATCACGCGCTACGGCGGAGATGAGTTCGTTGCGATCTTGCACGCAGGACCTGAGGAGGCGGCCGATCTCGTCCAGCACCTTCAAAAAATGATAGAGCAGAGAGATTTCGGGCCACCCGGAGTCAGCATCCGCCTGGGTATGAGCATGGGATGTAGCACGTTCGGTCCTGACGGAACGAACCTGGATGAGCTATTGATCGCGGCCGATCGCGCAATGTACGCGGATAAGGCTCGGCGAAAGGCCGCAATCTCGAGAGCGAATACGTCGGGCAAGCTGACCATCGATCAATACAGGATAATGTAAAGGAATTAGGAATTACATAATTCCTAATTCTCTAGGGGCTCCAGAGTCCTTTTCGGCCGTGATATAATCCTGCCTGGAGAATAGATGGCCGAACTGACGACTCTCGAGCCTATCTCGACCGGCGATGTGATCGACCGGGCCATTCGGCTCTACCGCAGGAATTTCATTCCCTTGATTTCGGTCGTGGCGGTGCCTGCCCTGATTTATTACGCATCGGCTATGATGGTCTCTTTCGGTTACGCGCAGACTCTCCAGAGTGGGGAGGCCGGGTTTAATCCGGCGGCGTTGCTGATAACCATGATTGGATTGGCAGGTTACGTCGTATACCTGTTTGCAATCCTTAGCGCGGTCTGCGGGATGTGCAGGGCGATCGGCGACCATATGATGCTGGGGGAGCCGTTAACCTTTAAAGGATGTTGGCGTTTTGCGAGGCGTCGGCTCGGTGACGTGGCGATCACGGCGGTTATCTCTGTCCCGCTCTTGGGAATGGTTAGCGTTGTGATTGCTATAGTGTTCATTGTCCTGATCATGGGCGTGGCATTTCTCATCGGGCTGGGTGGAGCTATCGGGTTGCCCGCATGGTTAGGTGTAATAGGCTCCGTCCTTCTTGTATTGGCTTCGACGCTGCTGTTTGCGGCCATCACCCTTTTACTGGCTGCGCGGCTGATCTTTGTTCCGCAAGCTCTGATGATTGAGGGAAGAAGCGCGACTGCGGCCATAGGTAGGGCGTTTCAGCTCGGAGGTGGGAGGAT
>Ga0207155_1031_pt1 | contig 34546 bp, 28 predicted proteins | sample Alteio_BWMinHeat_26_FD_153515 | JGI IMG/M metagenome (GOLD analysis project Ga0207155, IMG submission 153515) | Enriched cells from forest soil in Barre Woods Harvard Forest LTER site, Petersham, Massachusetts, United States -... | ecosystem: Environmental > Terrestrial > Soil > Temperate forest >... | reverse complement strand
ATATCGGTAAAGAGATCGCACAACCTAAGTTTGCTCCACTCACTCTTGTCAGGAAAATTGATAAAAGAAGGAGAGACAAATGTGATATTCCCGCCAATATCGCTTTTAGCGTATGTTCTCGGGTTTTCTATCGGCTGATTGATATGAGCAATCTGTTCGTATGATTTCTCCAACGATGCATACAAATCTCGAATTTCATTCGACATTTTTTGAGAATTCTTCTCTGATTGCAAAAGCTTATTGATAGTGAAGTTCACATTCGCAGCAGTAGGCCGGAAAATAAAAATTATTTCAGCCAGGATTACAAGAAGTGATACTATAAGAAGTGAATACTCGAGTCTTGACAGAAGTGTAACTTTTCCCTTGGCTTCCGAGTCAAGCTGAAATACCACAGCTTCCATGCCCTTCAGGAAGGGTTGTTCCTCATCTAAAATAGTTTTGAGCAAAGGTTTCAATTTTTCATCATTTGGCGATTGATGTTCTTCAAACAGCGAAACAATTTCTCGTGCACTTTGATCGATTGGAGTGAAATGTTTATTGACGTCTTCAAATAATTGCCAAACCTCCTCGCTGTCGTTGCTCGGCAACTGAAGACTATCGTTTCCGTTGATCAAACCTTTTTGAGAAATTTCCCAAAGCTGAAGGGAAGTTTTTAATTCAGTCTTTAGCTTTTCTGTTTGGTTTCCGTCACCAGAATTCAATAATAAAATTGTCTTCACTATTTTCTGGCTGAGCATACGTTGTTTGCCGGCTACATTGATCACTCGTGAATCACTTTCTTGATTTTTCAAAAAACTTTGAATGAGCACCTGCCCTGTGATAATAATCGTGGCGATTACACCCAATGCCAATATATACCTTGCGCCAAGCTTGGCAAACTTATTAGCTTTAAGTTGAGTGTCTTCATTGAGCATACGTAGCAAGTTAGTAATTTTAGCTTAGCCTTTCGAGAATTACTTAGTTAAAGAAATGCCAGACAACCCGCGCGCCCGGCGCTCAACCTAAAATATAAAGAAGCTTAACGCGTAAAGCCGATGTAAATGAAACCGTCCTCTACCTTTACTGGGAAAACGGAAATTTTATCTTCGTCACCGTTCAAGCACTGACCATTGCGAAGTGAAAAAGTTCTCTTGTGAAATGGGCATGCGATTTTTGGATCACCCTCTGTCGAGCCAATCATTCCACGCGAAAGCACCATTTGCATTTTATGCGGGCATAAATTTTGGCAGGCATACCACTCGTTTCTGCGAGAGAAATTAAAGACTGCTATCTGAAGGTCCTTGTATTTTACGCAGGCTCCACCGTTCTCTGGAAAATCGGAAACACGTGCCGCCTTAAACCAGATTTTTATTTCTGAAATATCCTCCGTCGAGTGCGTTCTTAATTGATTCAGTATCTCCATATAATGTTATTACTTACAATTTACTTACCCCAGTTGGCCGGTAATTTTTGATTACGTACTTCCGCAAAAGCGAGGGCAGGATCTGGTTCTTCAGAATTGATGAAGTGTTTATATTGTTTTTGTAACTCCGGATCTTCCACCACCTTCTTCCACTCGCAATGATAACTTTCGATTAATCCTTTCATTTCTTCTTCCAGCTGTTGACAGATTCCGAGTTTATCGTCAACAATAACTTCATGCAAGTGATCGAGGCCACCTTCCATTTTATTCAACCACGTTGCGGTCCGAGTGAGTGGGTCTGCAGTTCTGATATAAAACATCAAGAAACGATCGATCAGCTTGGTACATGTGTCGGTATCAACATCGTTCGCTAACAGCTTCGCATGTTGTGGACGAGCGCCACCATTGCCGCACACATAAAGGTTCCATCCTTTTTCGGTGGCGATGATTCCAAAATCCTTTGATTGAGCTTCTGCGCATTCGCGAATACAACCGGACACTGCTCCTTTAATTTTATGCGGAGCACGAAGTCCTTTGTAACGATTCTCAATGTAGATCGCGTAACCAACAGAATCTTGCACACCAAAGCGGCACCAGGTTGAGCCTACACAACTTTTTACAGTGCGCAATGCTTTGCCATAAGCATGACCACTTTCAAATCCTTCTTCAATTAATTCAGCCCAGATATCCGGAAGATCATCCATACGAGCACCAAACATATCAATGCGCTGACCACCGGTGATTTTGGTGTAGAGATTATACTTTTGCGCTATGCGACCGATTGCCATTAATTTTTCAGGAGTAATTTCTCCGCCTGCAATTCGCGGGACCACTGAATAAGAACCTCCTTTTTGAATGTTGGCTAAATACCGGTCATTGGTATCTTGAATTGTGGATTGATGCACAATGGGTTCATTCCAAATACTCGCGAGCAATGAAGCAACTGCAGGCTTGCAAATTTCGCAACCGTCTCCTTTACCATGTGAATCAAGAACCTGATTGAATGTTTTTAATTCTTTGACTTTAATAACATCGAAAAGCTCCTGACGCGAATAATCGAAATGCTCGCACAATGTTTTCTTTACTTTATACCCGAGGGATTCGAGAGTGATTTTCAGGATGTCATTTACCATGGGTGTGCAGCCACCGCACCCTGTGCATGCCCTCGTACTGTTTTTAATTCCATCAACAGTTGTTACACCATTTTGAGTAACCTGAAATACAATATCACCTTTCGATATATTCTCGCACGAACAAATCTGCGCTGAATCTGGCAAAGCCTTTACCCCGCTTGACTCATCGATTTTATTGGGTTTTCCGAAGATTAACGACTCAGGCTGGTTGGGTAATGGCATTTTGTTTGCCACCATTTGATGGAAGAGATTGTACTGCGAAGCATCGCCAACTAAAATTCCTCCCAAGAGTAGTTTTCGATCCGCTGAAATGTTGATTCTTTTATAAATACCATTGCAATTGTCTTTCAATATAATTGGAATGCTTCCATCTGTCTCTCCAAAGGCATCACCAAAGCTCGCAACATCTACACCTAACAATTTCAGTTTGGTCGACATGTCGAAGCCTTTGAACGATTTAATTTGATCGTGAACAAGTTGCCGTACAACAACTTCAGCCATTTCATAACCTGGTGCCACTAGTCCATACACCATATTGTTATGAACTACTGCTTCACCAATGGCGAAAATATTTTCATCATTGGTTTTCATGTAATCATCCACTAAAATTCCTCCGCGTTGGTGCACATTCAACCCTGATGCTTTTGCAAGTTCATCGCGCGGGCGTATCCCTGCTGAGATTACAAGCATATCTGTTTTCAGCGAAGTTCCATCAGAAAAAGTCAGGCCCTCGAGTTTTCCATTACCATCAATTCGCGAAGTGGATTTATTGGTGTGAATATGGATGCCAAGCTCCTTCAATTTATTGACTAGAATTGCAGAACCATCCTCATCAATCTGCCGAGGCATAAGGCGCTGTGCAAATTCAACGACGTGTGTCTCCAACTTCAGATCAACCATAGCTTTTGCAGCTTCTAACCCAAGCAAACCTCCACCAATGACTGCTGCAGTTTTTGATTTTGATGCATATGAAGTAATTTGAATGAGGTCTTCAATCGTTCGATACACAAATACGCCGTTGCGTTCTACTCCCTCAATGTTTGGAACAAATGCGGAAGAACCAGTAGCCAGAATTAGAATATCATAGTGATCTTTTTTTCCAGAATGGGTTTGAATACTTTTTTCATTTCGGTCAATCTTGATAACCAGTTCACCGGTATGCAATTTTATATTATTGTTTTCATACCAAAAGGCAGGAGTGAGAAGAAGATCTTCTGCGGATGAACCTGAGAAAAAACTGCTGAGATGAACTCGATCATAAGCAGGACGGGGTTCCTCTCCATAAATGATTAATTCAAACTCATTTGATCGGGCAATTAGCTTCTCGCAAAACTTTAATCCCACCATTCCATTTCCTACTACGATGATTCGTGTCATGTGTTAATAATTTTGTTTCGGCCACATGCCTGCCGCTATGGTTGCTCGCTGCAGGCATTTCGTTGCAAACGTTTTAAGTAAGTCTTGATTAGTAATTAAGTAAAATTACGTAATTCAAATCAATTTTTTGATATTTTTTACGTAAATTTACGTAAATTTATTTTTGTACTTATGAGACCAATGAAGTCTTCTTTATTATTAGTCGGTGCGGGGCCAGGCGATCCTGACCTGATAACCGTGAAAGGTTTGCGTGCCATACGTGGTGCTAATGTTATTCTATATGATGCTTTAGCGTCTCCGGAATTACTCAAAGAGGCTCCTCGCAGTTGCAAGCTTGTTTATGTTGGAAAACGGAGGGCTCAAAAGGAATTTTCGCAAACAGAAATCAATCAGCTTTTGGTTTTTTATGCCGAACGTTATAACCAAGTTGTGAGATTAAAGGGGGGAGATTCATTTGTTTTTGGAAGAGGGCACGAAGAAATGGAGTATGCGATAAAACATGGTGTATCGGTAGATGTGATTCCTGGAATTTCGAGTTCGTATTCTGCACCCTCTTGCGCAGGCATTCCGCTCACTACACGCGGGGTAAACGAAAGTTTTTGGGTAGTGACTGGAACCGTGTCTTCTGGAAAAATTTCCGACGACTTGAATAAGGCAGCAGAAACAAAAGCAACCATAGTTGTACTTATGGGGCTATCGCATCTTGAAGAAATAGCTGACTTGATTTTCTCAACCAGAGGACCACACGAACCAATGGCAGTTATCCAGCAGGCTACGCTGCCTACTCAGAAAGTGGTAGTTGGTACTGCCGCCACAATTTATCGAAGAGCAAATGAGGAAAGTGTCGAGTCACCTGCTATTATTGTTATTGGCAAAGTTGTAGACTTGAGATTAGTGTTAGAGTCCAATCTTGATAATTTTGAAAAGGTGCATGCAAGAAGAAGCTAAATTAAAAATGGCGATGGATGCTTTTGATCAATACAACTCAAAAGATCCGAATGGTGAAATCGTGGATAGCAAGATGGTGCCAAAAGAATTGTTGTATGCGCAACGGATGACGGAACGCTTATTAATTTTCTGTCCGGACTCTCCTGAATATTTAAAATTGGCAGCACGAAGCCAGCATATTGGCAGATGGGAGATCCCCAGGTCAAGCTATCCCATGGACAAAAAGGGATATCTGCAATGGCGAAATAAACTGAAGGATCACCATGCCTCCATTGCTGAACCCATTTTGAAAAACTGTGGCTACGAGGAATTTATTATCGAGAAAGTGAAGGCTCTTTTATTGAAAAAAAATTTGACCACCAATCCGGATACACAAACATTGGAAGATGTTATCTGCCTGGTGTTTTTGGAACATTACGCTGAGGAATTCGCAGCAAAACATGAGGATGAGAAAGTGGTTGATATTCTTCGCAAGACAATAAAAAAAATGTCGGCAAAAGCTATTCAATCAGTAGAGAAACTCACTTTGTCGGATAAAATTAAATCCATGATCCATGCAGCAGTTAACGATTGAGTATTTTCATTTCGAACAAGATTTTATGGAAGATAATATCAGATGTATTCCAATGATTGTGCGCTTTAAATTGGATGCATGCGGAATAAAATTGAAATTGAAAGAATGGAGCAAGATGTCTGTTGAGGAGCGCGAACAACTGGCACTACTTCCGATTGATTCAAGTGCTGATCTTGATGTTTACAAAAACTACGTTCAAGAGTTAATTTACAGTCACACGGGTGAGAATGCAACATTGCTTCCAACGAATGACAACAATAATTCGTCAATCGATGCTTTACCTTTGGTGCTGAAGGAAAAACTCGAAGTATCTAAAATGTCTATTTCTATATTACAATGGAAAAACCTCAGCTTACTTCAACGTTTCGCTTTGCTTAAACTAACTAGGCCTGGTCATGAAAATAAAAACTTTCCAAAGGCCATGAGAGAATTCGGCCTCGCTTAGGCTTACTTCAAATCTTCAGCTCTGTTAAAATTTTTGAAAAAGCCTTTCCATTCTTCACCAATTGGGATATATGATGTTTGTAATTTTTCTAAAGCATATATCATGGAATTATTTGATATAGCTTTTTCCCGATATGCATTATGGATTTTGTTTAAGCCTTGGGAAGAGTAAATTCCGCAAAGAGGCTCGACTCTCTCACCTTTGAAAGCAATTGCTTCAGCCTTGGAGGAGTTGTAACGGTCAGATAACATTTTCAAAGCAATCTCATTCATATTAATCATGTCACAAGCAACTACCATCAAATCTTGATCAGAGTAATTAAGATGTACACTAAGTAATCCAAGAAGTGGCCCTTGGGCCTTTAAGGTAGTATTGTCGACTACCAAGTCACTTTCTTTGAAGTGTAGTAGATAATTTTCTGTTTGACTTTGGTTGATCGACAAAAAGGAAGAAATAGAGATCTTAGAGAATTTGTCTCTCACTATTTTAGCCCACACTTTTCCCTCTGCTTCTGAATCAATGAGCCCCTTATCGTATCCCATTCTAATGCTTTGTCCTCCACAGAGTACGACTCCTATCATTTGAACAATTTGTGATCAAATATACATTTATGTCAGGCTGATTCAATTCTGATACGATGGCCGGATGTAAAGGAACAGAAACTTGAATAAATCTTGCCATGATAAATAAGACGACACACTTAGGTAGACAGATCTCTCGAATAGATAGACAACACCCCTAACAGATGGTAGCGTGCTTATTAATAGTCTCACTTTTTTCATTAACGGTGCATGAACTTTGTAAATAATAAACTACATTTTGCCCTTTATTTTTTTAAAGTGGAAATGTGCTCATGTCTCGATCAAGTGCAAGAACAGAATTAGCAATACTTTATCTTTTTTTTACTCTGGTGCCGGCCCAGGTTTTTTCCCAATCCAGGGTTGATACTTCTTTTCTGGCCGCGTCTGTTGCAAACGCAAAAAAGGTTTATCTGGATTTTATTCAGGGGAATGCTCATTTGTATAATGGAAGTGAGTATAGAACTTACCAATCTTTGAACGAAGAACATCCTTATTTTATCTCCGATGATTGGGCTATGGGTTCAATTGTTTATGACAACGAGTTAAATGAAAGTATTCCTATGATGTACGACATAAGGAATGACAAAGTGGTGATTGATCATTTTTCAAGCGGAAATAAAATAGAGCTTATTTCAAAAAAGGTTTCAGAGTTCAACTTACGCGGTCACAATTTTGTAGCCTTAAAGCCAGACAGCGTAAACGAACAAATTCAAGCAGGATTTTATGATCAATTGTACAAGGGGAAGATCAGAGTCTATGCCAGGCGCACCAAACAATATGAAGAGAGCATCGAAGCAAAAACTCTTATGCGATCCTTTACTGAAAAGAATAAATACTTTCTTCTAAAGGATGGCAAATACTTGCCCGTAAATAGTAAGGCCGCAGCTCTGAATGCACTTAATGACAAAAGAAAAATGTTGAAACAGCATTTAAGTAAGTCCCGAATTCGATATAAGAATGAAAAAGAAAAATGGTTAGTTACGCTGGCCGGATATTACGATTCAATAAAAGATTAATTATGCGCTCAATCTGGCTACACGGTTTACTCTTTTTTATTCTTATTAGTAGCACAGCCTTAGCGCAGCAACGTAACCTCGTCAACGGAAATTTTTCCAATAGTACATTTACAAAGTTTGCCGAAGCAATTGAATCACAAACAGATTACCATTTTTATTTTGATCCTTTATATACAGATAGCTTAACGATAAACGTTGCAGTTGAAAATAAAACAATCAATAGTGTTTTAGATGAGGCTTTAGCAGGAACAAACTTTCACTATGCCATTGATCAGCACAACAATATATATATCACGCATTTACGCGAAATTTTGACAAGACTCCCTTCTGGTTTTTTTGGAAGTGACAGTTCTAATTCAAAAGGAGCAACCAAGTTTGATTATTCCGCTTATGAAAAGAGAGAATTACAAAGCAGGCAAGCTGAGAATAAGGTTTATGTCATTGGTACAAAATCAGCTAACCTTCAGGGAAAGGCTACTTTGTCAGGCATTATACGTGACATAAGATCCGGTGAACCAATAATAGGTGCCACAATATCAACAACCTTAGGATCGGGTGTAGTTTCTGATCAATTGGGCAATTATTCTATTAATCTTCCAAAAGGGAAGAATGAATTAAAAATACAAAGCGTTGGGATGAAGAAGACGACCCGGCAGATCATGCTGTACGCGGATGGAAAATTGAATGTTGAATTAGAAGAGACCATTACATCATTAAAAGAAGTTGTTGTTGAATCGGATAGGGACAAGAATGTAACAGGCTTGCAAATGGGTGTGCAGAAATTGGACATTAAAACTATGAAAGCCATGCCATCTGTGTTGGGTGAAACTGATATTATGAAAATAATATTAACGTTACCCGGTGTTCAAACAGTAGGTGAAGGAACCATTGGTATGAATGTGCGAGGAGGCGCTACCAATCAAAACCTAATATTATTTAACAATGCTACTGTTTATAATCCTTCGCATCTTTTTGGTTTCTTTTCAACCTTCAACCCTGATATTTTAAAAAGCGTAGAGCTTTATAAAAGCGGTATCACTGCAGATTATGGCGGGCGCCTTTCATCGGTTCTGGATGTAACTTCACGGGAAGGGAACCTTAAAAAATTCTCTGGTTCAGGTGGTATTAGTCCTGTCACCGGGAGACTTGTGCTAGAAGGTCCAATCATTAAAGAAAGAACTTCTTTCTTAATTGGTGTGAGATCCACTTATTCTGATTGGATTTTGCATCAACTGAATTCGTATTCACTTCAAAATAGTCAGGCGTCCTTTTATGACCTAAACGCTAACCTAAGCCATAAAATCAATGATAGAAACCAACTCTTTCTATCAGCCTATGCAAGTAAAGATCATTTTAAGTTGAACAGTGATACGGCTTATAGTTATAGCGATCGAAATGCATCAATACGGTGGAAGCATAATTTTAACGCCAAACTTTATGGAGTCTTTACAGGAGGCTACAGCAACTATACCTATTCTGTATCCAGTGATAAAAATCCAGTTGAGGCATTCAACTTGGATTTTAATATCAAACAATTTAGCGCTAAAGCTGATTTTACTTATTTCTTGAATTCTAAGCACACGCTGAATGGAGGCATTAATGGAGTTCACTATGGGCTTGCTCCAGGCAATCAACAACCTTACGGACCAGAGTCCAAGATCGTACCAAATGTTTTACAAAATGAACAAGGATTGGAGACATCTTTTTATGCAGGCGACAATATTGAAGTTAATCCAAATCTCTCTCTCTACTTGGGTCTCCGTTATTCTTTATATCAATATAGAGGTCCAAAAGATGTGAATGTGTATGCACTTGGAGTTCCAAGAGACACATCAACGATTCAGCAAACTATTCACTATGGTAGCGGTTCAACAATTGCGAGTTATAGTGGGCCAGAGCCCAGAATTTCCATGCGCTATTCAGTTTCTAAGAATGCCTCAATTAAATTAAGTTATAATAGAATGCGGCAGTACATTCAGACGCTTTCAAACACAACGGCGATTGCTCCAACAGACATATGGAAACTCAGCGACACTTATATCAAACCACAGATTGGAGACCAGATTTCACTTGGTTACTATAAGAACCTGAATGGCGGGCTTATTGAAATGTCTGTCGAGGCGTATTACAAAACCACACAAAACACACTTGATTATAAAGGGGGTGCTACCCTGGTGCTGAATCACCACATTGAAACCGACATTGTAAACGGCAACGGAAAAGCATACGGAGTTGAGTTTCTAATAAAAAAATCGGAGGGTAAATTGAATGGCTGGATAAGCTATACATATTCGCGCTCATTTTTAAGAAGCTTGGGTGACTATCCTTCCGAGGCGATTAATAAAGGAGCTTACTATCCAAGTAATTACGATAAACCTCATGCGTTTAATTTTATCAGCAATTATAAAATCAACAGAAGGTTTAATTTTTCTTTGAATGTAACCTACAGTACAGGCAGACCTATCACGTTGCCATTGCAGAAATATGAAGTAGGAGGAACAACAAGACTTTATTATTCCGATCGAAATCAAGAACGCATACCCGATTATTTTAGAACAGATATCTCCATAAATGTTGAAGGCAATCATAAAATAAAGAAGTTAGCACACAGTTCATGGACATTTGCAGTTTATAATTTAACAGGTCGTAAGAATGCTTATTCTGTTTACTACACTTCTGAAAATGGCGTTATTAAAGGATATAAGTTGTCGATTTTTGCTCAAGCCATCCCGACGATCACATATAACTTCAGATTTTAAAATCAGATGAAACCAGGAATTGTAATAATACTTTGCTTACTACTATTGAGCGGTTGTCGCGAACCGTATCAGCCGCCAACCATTTTGGCTCAAAGTAATCTGTTGGTGGTAGATGCATTTCTAGACGGTGGCGATAGATCTTGCTCGGTGGTGTTGTCAAGATCCCAAAATGTGCCTGACTCAAAGACAACACCCATGGAAAAAAACGCAACCATTCAATTGGAGGATAGCGAGGGTGGTGTATATACGCTTAAAGAAATAACTGATGGCAACTACAGTGTTTCCAATGTTACGATAGACACCAAAATGAAGTATCAGTTGAGCATAAAGACGAAAGCGGGTAAAAGCTACCAATCTGATTATGTTGAAATAAAAAATACACCACCCATTGACACTGTAACATGGGCCGCAACTGGCAATGGCCTTCAATTCTATGTAAGCACACACGATGATGAGAAGAAGTCAATCTACTATCAATACAGGTTTGTAGAAACTTGGGCGTATGTGGCTCCTTTTGAGTCCGATTACATTTTTCAAAAAGGAGTACCTGTTCCACGTACCGATGATATTTATCATTGTTGGTCAACGGCTCTTTCTTCAGAGATTTTGATTGCTACGTCAGCAAAATTGAGCGAAGATGTCATCAGTAACTTTCCCTTTTATTTAATAACCAAACCTTCGGAGAAGTATTTGATTCGCTACAGTATTCTTGTAAAACAAAACGTGCTGACGAGCGATGCATACTTCTATTGGCAACAATTACAGAAAAACACGGAGAAGATTGGAACACTTTTCGATCCACAGCCTTCGCAAGTACTGAGCAACATTCAAAATATTGACAATGCAGATGAACCTGTGCTGGGCTACTTCAACGCAAGTATCACAACCGAGAAAAGAATTTTTGTTTCACTTTCCGAATTACCTCGTGACTGGTTCTTTAGAAACACGGCGTGCAGGGCCGACACAGTTTTAATTGCGGACCTCGGGCGTCACTTGACAGATATTTTACTCGACGGAGTATACAAAGGCGCCGACTTAAATCCATACGGATATAGCTCAACAAATACCGCTTGTGCCGATTGCCGCGCGGCCGGAGGCACAACAAAGAAACCCGATTTTTGGTAATCAAAGATTAAGAGCTCATGAATTTTATTTTATTGAAAAATCTCGACAATATTTATAAAAGCATTTTGCCATTGTCGATAAGTCTTTGCCTGTCGTTAACTGCCGTTGCTCAAAAAACCGAAATTGATACGCTTGTAAAAAAATTTGACAGACACCGGAAAAATTCTCTTCAAGAAAAATTATATGTTCACCTGGATCGCTCTTACTACTTGACGGGCGAAATACTTTGGTTCAAAGTTTATAATGTTGATGGAACTTTTCATAGACTCATAGAAGTAAGTAAAGTAGCTTACGTAGAAATTCTAAGTGCAGAAAACCATCCTGTGCTGCGGGCAAAAGTAGCTTTATCAAATGGTTGTGGCGATGGATCTATCTTTTTACCGGCATCAATAAGTTCAGGAAATTATCAGGTGAGGGCATATACGAATTGGATGAAGAACTTCGAACCTGAAGTTTATTTCCGCAGTTCAATCACAATCCTAAATACTTTTAAGGAACCTGATGCGCCTACTACAACGGATGAGCGTTATGATGCACAGTTTTTTCCTGAAGGTGGTAATTTAGTAAGTGGCCTGAAAAGCCGAGTGGCATTTCGTGTCACCAATAGCCAAGGAGTTGGTATTGAATTTAAAGGTGAAGTTTTCGATGAGAATAGGAATGTGGTCGCGTCTTTTAGTCCGCATAAATTTGGGATTGGAAATTTCTACTTCATCCCTTCAGTTAATCAAACTTATACGGCCGTAATAACTGACGCGCACGGAAGTACTAGCAAGTATAAGTTACCTATTGCTAATGAAGAAGGATATGTGATGAGTATTCGAGATACTCTTGAGAGTCAAATCGCAATAACTGTTCAAAGTAGTGGAAGGGCAAATCAAACCGCTATTCCATTTGTCTACGTGATTGCGAATACCCGACAAATGATTTCAGTTGCAGAGGCTAAGGTCATTCAAAGTGGTAAGGCTTTATTTTTAATCAACAAGAAGGATTTAGGAGATGGCATTTCTCAGCTGACTTTGTTCGATGATAAACTCCAACCGGTAGCAGAGAGATTGTATTTTAATCTGCCTGAAAAAAAATTGGAACTTAAAGTTCAGACGGATCAACTTCTATATAGAACACGAAAAAAAGTTAAGCTCGAAATAGCTTCCGAAAATAATTTTCACAAACCAGAATCGGCAAACATTTCAATTGCCATTACTCGAAATGATTCTTTATCAACAATTGATCATAATAATATTCAAACCTATTTGCTTTTTACATCTGAATTAAAGGGTAGAATAGAATCACCGGAATATTATTTCCAAGTGTTGGATAACGAAGCACTTGATAATCTTTTGTTGACGCACGGGTGGCGAAGGTTTTCATGGAAAAGTATAATGGAGGGTAAAAAATCAATAGCTTCTTATATTCCTGAATATAGAGGCCATATGATTACTGGAAGAATTATAGACGAATTGGGAAATCCGATAACAGGAGTCAGCACCTATCTCTCCATTCCCGGAAAAAACATTCAATTGTACTCTTCAAAGAGCAATGAGCATGGAGGAATTCAGTTTGAGACAAATTATTTTTTTGGGCCAAAAAAAATAATTGCGCAAGCAGAGCCAGGTAAGATAAATAGCTACCGGATAGAGATGAACGATCCATTCTCTGAAAAATTTGCAACTTATCCATTGCCATTATATCATTCTAAGCCTGAACAGGAAAAGCAGATCTTGGAACGGAGTGTAGCCATGCAGACCCAGGATATTTATCAAAGTAAAAAGCTCAACAATTTTTCAAATTCAACTTTTGACAGCTTATCTTTTTATGGTAAAGCGGATGAAACCTACGTGCTGTCAGACTATACACGTTTTCCTACAATGGAAGATGTGTTGCGTGAATATGTGCCGGGTGTTTTAGTGCGAAAACGTAAGGATAATTTTTACTTCAGAGTACCTGACAATGTTAATAGAACAATATTCAAGGACAATCCATTGGTGTTACTGGATGGGCTACCCGTTTTTGATCTTAATAAGATTATGGCTTTCGATCCGACGAAGATCAGAAAGCTTGAGGTGATGAGGCGAAAATACTATTTGGGATATTCGTCATTTTCGGGAATAGTAAGCTACACCACCTACAGAGGTGATTTAGGAGGCTTTGAATTGGATCCACAAAGTGTCTCGCTCGACTATGAAGGACTGCAACAACGCAGAGAATTCTATTCGCCCAAGTACGAAACCAAGAAACAAATTGATGGCAGAATTCCTGATCAGCGGAGTTTATTATATTGGAACCCATCCATTACCACCGATAAAAACGACAAGTATCAAATTGAGTTTTATACTTCAGATATGGATGGAGATTTTGAAATTGTTGTAGAAGGGATTACAAAAGGCGGACTAGCGGGAAGTGCGAGATCAAGCTTTAAGGTAAGCAAGTAGAATTGATTTCTTACTGATAATTGAACCGAAAGTAATATTCATTATTTATTCGTTGCATAATACGCACAGACTTTATTCATTACGCAGACAGGGCATTTCGGATTTGTTGGTCGGCAAATTTCCCTTCCCAAAAATGATATAGCCATACCAACCTCTCCCCAATCATTTTGATCTAACACATCCATCATTTGCTTTTCTAATTTCTTTGGATCCGTTCCCGTCGCGATTCCTAATCGGGGTGCAACGCGCACTACATGAAGATCAACAACAATCCCTTCGGCTTTTATACCGAGTTCACGCATAATTACATTGGCAGATTTCCTTCCTATTCCTGGTAAAGCTGTTAATGCCTCCATGGAGGTGGGAATATTTTTATCTTCTTTTATGGATCGGGCCAACTCCAATAACCACTTTGTTTTATTTCCAAAGTTGCGAACCTTATTGATAATCGGAAAAAGTGATTCAGCATCGGCTTTAGCTAAAGAGGCCATGTTTGGGAATGCAGAGAAAAATGTTGGGCCGATTTCATTGATATGGCGATCAGAGTCTTGTGCAGAGAGCACTACCATTACTACTAACTCATAAGGTGAGTTATAATCAAGCGGATGTTTTTTGCCCTTGTATTTTTTGATCAGTGGTTGTATTTCTTTCTGCCAATTAATGGATGCCATGTGAAGTGAAGTTATCGTTGCTAAAGAAAGTTACGATAAATTGGTTAATGCGATAGTCTCCAGTCATGTTTTATGTCATGTTCATCATTTGTATATTTAAGAATGAAAAACTGGAAACCATTGCTTCTTGCGTTTGCAACCATAATTGCATTTCAATCTGTTGCTCAAAAAAAATCTCGCCTTCAACCTGGTCGATTATATGAAGCCGGAGAAACACTTTACGCGCCTCGTTTAGGATTTGTCGCAAAAGTACCCGAAGGATGGCAAGGATTACTGCCGCAGGAGACCCAAGTGTTTTCATTGTCGAGTATGACTTCTGTCTTTGGCGAGATTTATATTTTTGGTCGAGAGCAAGGCGACATTAGTTCCATGCAAGCTGCATGGAGTAAGGGTATTGATTTTACTGAGTCTATTCGATTGAAAGCTAAGGATGCTGTTATTAAGGATGGTATTTTGTCTTCAGAAGTAATCGGAGAAGGTGATGTAATCAATAAAGGAAATCGGGCGTTTGCTATTGCGCGATGCAATCCCAGTGGCCCGTGTGTTACACTTCTTGCACTGGCTCCGATTCAGTTCTATGAAGCAGTAAAAAATGTATCAATGAAATTTATGGAGACGAGTTCTTTTGAACCTCCATCGAATGCACCAGTTCATGCAGACCTTAACTGGAAAGAATTTTTGTCGAACAAATCTTTACTGGCCTATGTGGAAGTGGAAGGAGGGACCAAGCAAAACATGGTGGAGTTCTGTGCCGATGGAACTTTCACATCAGATGTTGATAAGACAGGCTGGCTTAAAAAACAAAATGCAGTATACAATGGTCGTAATTCAGGTCAGTGGACCGTAGAAGGTATAGGTGAGCAAACCAAATTGCATCTTACTTTTAAAAAGAAAAAAGTTCCGCCGCTTGAAGTTACATTGACTATAAAAGATGAAAAGATTTATGCGGAAGGAGAAAGATATTTCATTGCCCAGTCAACAAAGTGTAAGTGACAAAAATTTGAGAACCGATGATCTGCTTTTCGTAATTTAATAAGTGTAAGATAATCTTTCAACTTAAAGATTATTGATCTCGGTCTCCAGGATACTTTTCGATCAAGTAAATGTTTATTTATAAAAATCTTCTCACCTTATTTACGGGAAAAACATCCCCCTTCTTATTTACTTTTTGATCGAACCCCAAAAAACTAATCACAAAAATGAAATTGTGATGTACTAATTAACTTTTTCGTGTTACAAGATTAACTAAGCATGAGGAAGTTCTTTCTCAGGGCTTAAGGCGTTCGCCTTTATTGATTTTTTCATCAGTCATTTCATTTATGAGTTTACTTACATCGTGCAAAAAAAGTTGCACTACTCATTCTTAATTGTTTAACCAAACAAGACTTATGAAGAAATTTTTACTTATGTGCTTTTCATTCGGCTTTGCGATCAGTGTGTGGGCGCAAGACCGGATGGTGACGGGTAGAGTAACATCGATGGATGATGGTTCAGCTTTACCAGGTGTGAACGTAGTTGTAAAAGGATCTACGAACGGAACTGTGACAGACGCTAGTGGAGAATTTAAAATCAGCGTGCCAGGATCGGGCGGAGTTTTGGTTTTCTCTTTTATTGGAATGGCTACTCAGGAGGTGGAGATCGGTACGAGAGCGGTTGTTGATTTGCAGATGAAGACTGATGTAAAACAATTGCAGGAGGTAGTTGTCAATGCCATCGGAGAAAATGTTGAAAAGGATAAACTTGGAATTGCTTCATCCACTGTTTCTGGTAGTTCAGTAGTTCAGTCAGGCGAAACCGGATTGATCAACGGTATGGCCGGAAAAGCAGCGGGAGTTCTTATCACAAGAAATGGTGGCGACCCAGGTGCTGGATCATACATTCAATTGCGAGGTCAAAGCACTATCACCGGAGACTTGCAACCACTCATTGTTATTGATGGTATGCCCATGTACAATAGCACGATGGGAGCCAACAATGCCGCAAACATGGTAGGAGGCACTCAGCAACAATCTCGTTTAAACGATTTGAATCCAGCAGACATTGCCAGCATGGAGATCATCAAGAGCGCAGCTGGTGCGGCTCTTTGGGGAAGCCGTGCGGCAAACGGGGTTATTGTGATCACCACCAAAAAAGGTAAGAACTCGCAAGGAAAACTGAATGTAACTTATACAGGCACCGTTTCTTTTGATCAAGTAAATAAAATGCCTGAGCTGCAGACAACTTATGGTCAAGGCTCTGGAAGCAGATATGTTTCGAGCGGAACAGGAAACAATACTACTTGGGGGGATATTATTGCCGACCGTCCTGGAGGAACAGATCCTGCTCCTGCCACAGGAGCTGCTTATGTTCAATTTCCTGATGGAACCGTGCGCGGAGCAATACCTAGCGGTACTTCAGCTTATACCAATCCGCATGGAGGTAAGATTTCAAAACAAACTTATGATCATACGAAAGATGTATTTCAAACTGGTCACTATCTTGACAACAATGTCACGTTGAGCAGTGGTAATGATAAGACTCAATTCTATGCCAGCTACCAAAACCTTGCACAACAAGGTATAATTAAGATGAACAGTGATTACAATAAGAATGTAGGGAGGTTTAATATCACCACTGAGATTACAAAAAAATTACATACAACTCTTAATGTAAACTACACTAACACACGATCGAACAGAATTCAACAAGGGAGCAACACATCAGGGCTTTTGCTTGGTCAACTTCGAACTCCTGGTGATTTTGATAATTCGCAATGGATTGGTGACTATCATCCAGCGGCAGGAGGAGTTGTCCTCCCGGGCAAACAGATTTCTTTCCGAAACCCTATTGGATCGGGAAACCCAGGGTATGATAACCCCGTCTGGACAATCAATAAAAACCGAAGCTTTTCTGTAGTGAATCGCTTCTTAGGAAACTTTGAATTAGCATATGACGCGAATGACTGGTTAACATTGCGCGGTAATGCAGGTCTTGATTCGTATGCCGACAGGAGGACTGATTATATAGCCTATGGATCAGCGGCGGCACTATCAGGATCTTATACGGAACAATACGTTCAGGAATCTCAGTTCAACGTTAACTTGTATGCTACGGCACGAAAAACATTCTCTGAATCTTTTTCGGGAAACCTTTTAGCTGGCCTTAATTATAACAACAGACAGTTTAATAACGTGGGGGCAAGCGGCACTAATTTTATTGCTCCACTAGCGCCACCTAATTTTGCCAATATACCAGCAGCTAACCGAGTAGCATTCAACCAGGCACAGACTGTGAGAACTTCTGCTGGCTTTTTGCAAGCCAATATGGATGTTGCCAACCAGGTGAACATTAGTCTTACCGGTCGCGCTGAATCAGCCTCTACATTTGGTCCACAGGCTTCAAGCCTTTTCTTCTACCCTTCTGCCACTGCCTCTTGGCAGTTCTCGAAAGCATTGGGAACTAATGACATTTTCAGTTTTGGAAAATTGAGGGCGTCGGCAGGAGTTGTTGGTAAGCAGCCCGATCCTTATTTGAACTTGACGCAGTTTGGTACTCAGTCTTATGTTGATTCATTTGGAGGAACCTTGCAAGCTTCCAACTATGGAGTTGGTGGGTATGCGATATCCACTATAGCGGGTAACCCGAAAATCCGTCCGGAGAAGAAACATGAGATTGAGGTGGGAACAGATTTGAGGTTCTTGAATGACCGTGTGAACTTCAGTGCCACCGCCTACTACAACCAAACCACTGACGCTATTTTGCAATCGCAGTTACCGCCATCCAGCGGTTTCTCTAACTTCATCAGCAATGCAGGTAAGATTGAGAATAAAGGGTTGGAGTTGTCATTGGGTGCAACGATTGTGAAGTTACAAAACGGATTTAGCTGGAATGTGAATGTTATTTGGTTTGCGTACCGCAATCTTGTGACAGACCTAGCAGGAGCACAATATGTATTCCTCGCGGGCTTCACAGATGGAGCATCAGTGGCTACCAAAGGGAAACCATTGGGTGAATTGTGGGGAACCTATTATCAGAGGAATGCTGATGGTAGCCTTTATACCGATACCAACGGTTTTGCTTATGTAAACTCCAATACAGGAGCAATAGGTAACCCGAACCCTGATTACAAGATCAGTCTTGGCAACACGTTCTCTTACAAAAACCTGAGTTTATATGTGCTGTTTGATGCATCAGTTGGTGGCAAGATGTGGAATGGTACACAAGGTGCCTTGTGGAATTTTGGAACCAACAAAGCGTCAGGCGTATCGACCACTGTAAGCGCATTAGATGCCGCAAAAATAAAGACTTATGATGGATACACGATTGCTACCGCGCCAATCAGCACTACCAATGCCAACCCAAGGAACATTTTGAATGGAGATGGTACGTATACATTTCGCGGAACAATTGGCGACTTTGGAGCAGGCAAAGTTGCTCTTGATCAAGCCTGGTATCAAGGAGCAGGAAGTGGATTTAATGTTAACGCTCCTTATGTTCAGGATGCAACCTGGACAAGACTTCGTGAGGTAACTCTTGCCTACAGCATAAATTCATCTGGCTTCAAATCTGCCACAAAATTACAGTCAGTATCTTTTGCATTGACAGGAAGGAATTTGTTGTTGTGGACCCCTTATCAAGGAATAGATCCGGATACGAACCTAACGGGTACAACTAATGGACGTGGTTTGGATTATTTCCAAAACCCGAATACGAGGTCATTCATATTTAAGTTGACGGTTGCGTTTTAAATCAAAACTGAGAATTACTATGAAAAATGTATTCAGCAGAAAAATGGTAACAGTGGTTTGCGGGATAGCCACTATTTTATTCGCCAACAGCTGCACTAAACTGACAGACAATTTATCGACCGACCCGGTGAACATTACCGATCCCAACCAGGTAACTATCCCGCTGTTGATAAGTGGGGTGGAAGTTTCTATGATCGGTATTTACGAAGGAGATGTGGCACGCACTACTGGTATGTGGGCTCAGTACTTCGATGGTGAGGACAGGCAGTACCTAGGGTTAGGAAACTATGTTACCTCTGGGCTGGATTATGATGTAGCATGGGTAACCATTTTTACAGGGATCTTTAACAACACCAGAATTATTAAGAGTAAATCAAATGCTCTGAATAATTTTTATGCTACTGGTGTGGCTCAGGTGATGGAAGCAATGGCCATTGGCACGGCTGCTGATTTGTGGGGTGATGTTCCATATACAGAGATTGCAAAGTATCCTAAAATTATTGCACCAAAATTTGATTCGCAGGCTTCTGTTTATGCAGCTGCTCAGGTATTGCTTGATTCCGCCATAGCTAATTTAAGTCTTACTGGAAAAATAGGAGCTGAAGATTTCTTTTATGGAGGAAGTACCGCTAAATGGAAAGCAGCGGCGCATACCGTGAAAGCTCGGCTATATCTTCACACTCGTGATTATACAAATGCGTTAGCTCAAGCAGCACAAGGAATCAGTAGTGCATCAGGTAATATGATCGCTACTCATGGAAACGCTTATGGTCAAACATATAACCTGTTTTACTCATTTTTGACTTATGATAGATCTGGTTACATGGCTGCCAATACTGCCTTCGCGCCTACTTTGTTGGATCCTAGCAGCCCTACCTACCGTGGCAATGCAAAGACAAATGAAAACGGCCGCTTCAATTTTTATTATGCGCCATTTTCTTACTGGGGTGGCCTCAATACAGGTGCTAAGTATGATCCCAATGTGGTTTGTAATGAAGAGCCAGGATTTAGTTGGGGTGTACCTGTTTCACTTGATGGATTTTTTGGATGCTCAGCTCCTTATCCTATACTTACCTATCAAGAGAATTTATTGATAACAGCCGAGGCGAATATGAAAATAGCAACGCCTAATCCAACAAATGCATTAATTGCACTCAATGCACTAAGGGCCTATTATGATTCTGGGGCACAGTTTGGAACGAGCACAGGATACATAACAGATCCAGATTTGGGAGGAGGGTTTTATCAACAGTACGTAATAGGTGATTTTGCCGCTGGCCAAATGGAGAACTTAGATAACATCGATCCTAACGTAGCCCTGTTGAGAGAAATTTTAGAAGAAAGGTATGTAACATTCATAGGTCAGATTGAAGGCTTCACTGATGAAAGAAGGACTGGTAACTTCCTGGGTCTGCCTACCGCGCCAGGTAAGCCGAATTATCCGCAAAGGCTTTTGTATTCGCAGATTGAAGTGAATACAAACCCAAATGTTCCTTCTACTGGAGTAGGCCTCTTTGATAAGGTAGCTTCATTCTCTACAGCATACTAAAATAATATAGGGCCAGTTTAGGTTTAGGTTAAAAACGAAGCTGCCCTTGGGCTGCCTCGGACGAGGCAGCTCTTTTAATTAACTTTAACAACTAAAGAATGAAAAACTACGCACGATTTCTTTTGCTGTCAATCACGATAGGTGGTGTGAGTTTTATTACTGTGGAAAAACCGAAACCATTTGCCGTGGTAGAATTATTTACCTCCGAAGGCTGCTCAAGTTGCCCGGCAGCTGATGATTTATTAAAAGAGATGACTGACATTCTTCAAAAAGAAGGAAAAGAAGTTATCGGCCTTTCGTTTCATGTTACCTACTGGAATAAAGGTGGTTGGGAAGATCCGTATAGTCAGGAAATTTTTACTGAGCGGCAAAAAACGTATGTTCGATCGTTTAATTCCTATCAATTCTATACTCCGCAGGCGGTAGTAAACGGTGAAAAAGAATTCATTGGTTCAAACCCCATCGCTTTTAGAGATGAGGTGACTGCAGCCGTTAGTAAAACTCCGGCAATAGAAATAATTGCAACTGCGAAAATGAAAAACGACAGCCTCATTGTGGACTATAAATCAAATAAAGCACCAAGCAGTGCGGTTTTGAATGTTGCCATAGTTGAAACTCATGTAGAACATTTTATTCCACGAGGGGAGAACAAAAGCAGAACGTTAAAGCATTTTAATGTGGTTAGAAATTTTTCTATCTCGGCACTCAAGGTTGATGGCCGGATAACCCTGCTATGGCCTGATCATCTTGCGGCCGACAATAGCTCGATTGTGCTTTATACCCAAAATGTAAAATCACTAAAAATTACGGGAGCCACTCAAATAAAAATAAATTAAGAAAAAGTACTGATCAGGCAGAACCATTTCTTTGATCAACAAAAAGACCCATTGGTTGAGTATTTTAAAATTGATTTATATTTTCATTGGAATTTGTAGACAGTGATTTCATAAGAACTGGAGCTAACCCAATAATCATTAATATGAATCAAAAATTACTATCTCTTTTCAATTCGATATTGACAGCCGGCCTGATTGTAGGAACTTTCGATGCAATTGCCGCGTCTGCCTATTCTTATGGTTTTGCTGGAGCCACTCCTGATAAAGTTTTTCGTTATGTGGCGAGTGGAGTTTTTGGCACGGATGCATTTACAGGTGGTTTATCCATTGCTGCATGGGGTTTGCTTTTTCATTTTATCGTGGCTACCGGCTGGACTACCTTGTTTTATCTAGTTTATCCAAAAGTAAATTTCTTTTCATCCTTTAAATATATTTCGGGAATAAGCTATGGTATTTTTATTTGGGTGATGATGTACAAGGTTGTGGTTCCTTTGTCGAATGTACCACCAGTACCATTTCATTTCACCATACGCACCGTGGTCATGATTTTGATTCATGTGTTTATTATTGGAATACCCATTTCATATTTGGCCAACAGATATTACACATCCGAAAGCAAGTGAGTCATGCCAAATCAGTATTTAATAAAATGGATTTAGCATTTTGCCGATAGGAACTAGAATTTTGTCGATTTAAAAGGCGGATTCATAAGGAGCAAGCACATCTCTGTTTAAAATAATTTAGCTTTTCAAAATCTTCCCTAATTTGGGGATACATGAAGTTCATCGACACATTCATCTATAGCGATCGAATCGGGATTCGCATTTTCAGGCACTTTTTGTTTTGGTCGACCGACTTTGTCAGTTACCTGGTAGTCATTTCGGCTAACACTCAAATCAGTTATACCACAGTTCTGGGTTTGCTTACAAGGTATCCTTTGATGATTGGTATCACTTATTTCATAATGTATTATCTCATTCCGAGATATTCAACCAACAAGAAACTGTGGGAGCTCGCTATTTGGATATTGGTGATTCTTGTGGCAATCGGAGTAGGACTTCGTTATTACCGATACTATTTGATTACTCCGATTCTCGAACCCAGTAGCGTAATTCCAGCTAATGTCTTTGCTTTCAATAGAATATTGGGTGAAATTTTTAGTTGGATGGCCGTAATGTTCATGGCCATTGCTATTAAACTGATTAAAACTAAAAACCAATTGCAACAACAGAATCAGGAGCTAGCCGCCGAGAAAAGAATTGCTGAATTGAGCTTTCTCAAGGCGCAGATGCATCCTCATTTTCTTTTCAACACACTTAATACACTCTATTCAGAGGCTATAAAGACCGATAGTAAAAGCGAACAAATTGTCTTGCGACTTTCCAACTTGATGCGGTTTATTTTGGAAGAATGTAATAAACCACTCATTTCGCTAGAAAAGGAAATTAAAGTAATTGAAGATTATATTGCTCTTGAGAAGATAAGGCATGGCAAGCGACTCGAAGTTGATTTTACACGCGATGTTCGTGACCACGACATTTTAATTTCACCTTTGTTAATGTTGCCGTTTGTTGAGAATAGTCTTAAGCATACTCTTTCGGGCAAACTTGGAGTGATTTCAATTAAGATAAAAGTGCATACAGAAAGAAATCGCGTTCACTTAATGGTTGCAAATGACATTATTCAATCTTCCCAGCAAGTTGCTCCTGACCACGGTCTAGGGGTAAAAAATATCAAAAAGCAATTGGAGTTATTATTCGGAAAAAATTTTAAACTTGATATTACAGAGGGTAGTAAATACATTGTTAACTTAAACATACCAGCATCACAGACATCATGAGCATTAAGTGTATTATCATTGAAGACGAAAAAGCTGCGCAAGAAATACTAGTTTCATTTATTTCTCGAGTGGAGTGGCTTGAATTGTTAGGAGTATTCGATGATGCCTTGAGTGGATTGGAGTTTATTAAAAAGAATGACCCTGATCTTATTTTTTTAGATATTCAAATCCCAGGAGTTTCGGGAATTGACTTTTTGAAGATTGTTAAGAGGGCGCCACAAATAATTATTACATCGGCTTACTCGCAATATGCATTAGAAGCATTTGAGTTGGATGTTCGTGATTATTTAATGAAACCTTTTTCATTTGAACGCTTTTTGAAGGCGGCTAATAAAATTAGTCCTAAACCAGAGCCTTCTCAAATTTATCAGATTAGTCATCCTCAGGAATCTCCTAATAGCTTTGCATTTTTCAACGTGAGTAAGAAAATGGTAAAGGTTCAATTCAGCGACATTCTTTTTGTGGAAAGTATGCGCGAATATGTTTCTATCAATACGGGGAAAGAAAAAATAATTACAAAAATGGGAATTGGTGAAATTGAGAAATTACTGGGAGCTGGCTATTTGCGCATTCATCGATCATTTATTGTTAACAAAGAAAAAATTACAGCGTTTACCGCTGAGGAAATGTTTATTGATAAATTGTCTCTACCAATCGGACCAAATTACAAACGATTTATTGAAATAGCTTTTGGGAAACAGCCTCAAGCTTAAGCGGCTACTTACATACATTGACTTCTTGTGGTCCTTTCAACATTGCATCAGTGTGAGGATGAATCCATATCCGAAGCAATAAAGTACAACCAACAAATATTAACGCAAGTTTTGAAAGTTTAGCAAGTGAGAAACTATTTTTCAAATAGGAAAGAAGTTTTACCGAACCAATCATTACCGGCCATGTGCCAAGACCGAAAAGCAGCATGAACAATAAGCCATCGGTGGTGGAAGGTAATATCAAACATGCTGACAACGCCAGATAAGTAAGACCGCATGGCAGTAAACCGTTGAGCATACCCAAAACGAATGTAGTGGATCCGGATTTTTGATATGAAACGATTCCAAATCCTCTTTTCAAATGATAAGTAAATGCAGTTATTCCCTTATCGAAAAATGGAATTCTCATATTTCTAATGCTGAATCCGGCAAGAACAAAAATCCCTCCCAATACAACTGAGAGGATTTGCTGGTAAGAACTCAGGTGAAGAATTGAACCAAACGCTGCTGCAAGTGTGCCGAGGAATGCGTATAAAAAAATCCTTCCGCTGTTGTACAAAATATTTGATAGGAGAAATGGTTTATTTCGAGTCATCGCCATTGCCAAAGGGCTGCACATGCCTGCACAATGAAGGCTGCCCGCTAAACCCATGACTATGGCTGTATAGAACATTACAAAATAATTTGTTTTTCGAAATAATATTCCTTGTCATTCATTGTCCAGGAAACTGATGCGCGATACAGGCCTGGCATCCAGTTCTTTATTTTAAACTCTTGTGTTGATTGATTGGGAGATAAAGAAAATGATCGGTCCAGTTTTTCATTAGAGGGTCTTTCAATTTTTAACTTTCCATTTTGAACGTGCTGATTTTCTCCAAACGAGATTTTTACCTGACCATTTTCAATGAGAAGGGTAGGGAGATGATCAAGATGGTTGGCGTTGTTGATTTGATCTAGTTTTTGTTGGTACTTAAGCTCATCACGATAGTAATCTTTGGAAACAAGGTTGACATCCTGTCTAACACAGACCGTGACCAATACAGCGATATAGAGGGCGAAGCAGACGAATGCAACAATAATCCATTTCCCGAAATTCATATTTGCTTTTTTAACGGACCAATAAATTTAACATTATTCGAAGTGATTTTTTTTCCATTTTGGTACACGCTCAACCGAACTATTGTTTTGGTTGAGGTTATCAACTGAGGAGGGATTTTTACCATATACAATCCCTTCAATATTCCTTCTTTGGGTACAACAATTTCAGGGCCGCCTACACGCATGAATGATGCACCTGTTGGCGATTCAATTTTTAACTCAAGCGGTACATCTTCGAAGGTCTTATTGATAAACTCAATGTTATAAAGATTAGTAATTTGACCGTCATCCGTTTTTGAATACAAGGTGCCCGGAGCTTTCAACACTGTCATCTCAATGTCTTTGCGAGTTGAGATAAAAAAAGTTAATAAGCCCAACAACACGATCAATACTACAGAGTATCCTGCAATACGTGGCGTAAATAATTTTATCTTACCATCTTTGATTGCATTATAAGAAGAATAACGAATTAAGCCTTTCGGTTTATTGATTTTAAGCATTACATCATCACAGGCATCGATGCAGGCGGTACAGTTCACACATTCAAGCTGAGTCCCATGGCGGATGTCGATACCTGTAGGGCAAACATGCACACACAGTTTGCAATCTATGCAGTCTCCCTTTTTTTCTGATGAAGCGACTGGTGATTTTTTAAGTTTACCTCTTGGCTCTCCGCGCAGCCAATCATAAGCAACAACGATTGAATCCTTTACTAACAAAACACTTTGTAATCGTCCATAAGGACATACTACGGTGCAAGCTTGTTCGCGAAAACGTGCGTATACTCCATAGAAAACTATTGTGAAAGCTGTCAGCCCGATAAAACCTGCCATGTGGTTGGTGGGTGGTTCAGTGATAATCTGTTTTACTTCTTCAATACCGATGAGGTAAGCCATCACCGTGTGAGCAATCAGAACGGATATGACTAAGAAAAGAAAATGTTTTAAAATGTTTTTTGAAGCTCGACTCACCGTCATGGGTGAAGATTTTAATTTTCGTTGATCGTTTGCATCTCCTTCAATCCAGTATTCAATTTTACGAAAGACCATCTCCATAAAGAGTGTTTGAGGGCAAGCCCATCCGCACCAAACTCTTCCAAAGGCAACGGTGAAAAGTATGATGAAGACGAAAAAAGTAATGGCAACGATAGCCAGAAGGAAAAAATCTTGAGGCCAAAATACCTGCCCGAATAGAATGAATTTCCGCTCAAAAATATTCAACAGCAAGAAAGGGTGGCCGCTGAATTTGATGAAGGGACCAGCGAAGAATAGCGTGAGTAAAAAGACAGTTAATGCAATGCGCCAGCGATGGTAAATGCCTGAAGGTTTTTTTGGATAGATCCAAACCCGCTTGCCCTCGGCATCTACGGTCGAGATAGAATTACGAAACTCTTCATCATAATGATAAAGAGCATCGTGCGAGGCACCCACATCATCTTTCATTTCACGTTCTCGATTTGCTATTTTACAAAGAAGATTGTTTTTTTACTGTATCTGCTTTTACTGTTTTTGCCTCTGGTTTATATAAATCCCCTTCTGCCTTTTTAGGATTAGCTGGGTTTGAGCCTTGAAGGGTTAGCACATAGCTTGCCACGTTACGAATGGCTTCTGGGCTCATGACGCCTCCCCAGGCTACCATGTTAGTGCCAGGTACGCCATTGTTTACTGTTTTAAAAACATTTTTTATACTTCCTCCATGCTTCCAATATTCATCGGTAAGGTTTGGTCCAATATCGCCACCACCATCCTTGCGATGGCAAGATGAACAAGTGTTTAGGAAAGTGGATTTTCCGTTCTCTAACATTTTAGCATCGGTTGTTGCTTCAACGGTGGCTTCATCGATTTTTGCACCAGGATTAGCAGCGTTTAATTTTTGCATTTCTAACTCAGCACTGGCTACTTCTGTATTGTATTCGGTAGTTTGAAGAGGAAGAGAATTGAATATATGATACGTCAACAAATAGAATACACCCCAGATGATGGTTACATAAAATAGCCATTTCCACCATGGGGGAAGATGATTGTCTAATTCTGTAATCCCATCATAGTTGTGATCCATAACAAGTGTTGCCTCTTTTTCTTTAGGAACGAAGCCGTTGATGGTATCCCAAAAACTTTGGAAGAGTGATGGAGCAGGCTGATAAACTTTACCTGACCGCTCTGCATTTTCACGTGCTGCTTTTTCTGCCAGGATGTTGATGACTCTCAATAAATAAATGAGAGCTAATAGCACCAATAAAGAAACAGCAAAAATAAAACCGACCACTAAATAGAACTTAACTAATGGATCGTTTCCTGTTGAAGCCGTATCGTCTTGCGCTTGAGTAGCAAATGAGCTTACTAAACCAATAGAAAATAGGATCAGACGTTTCATAGTGATGAAGGTTTTGAAGATTGAGAATCTGTTCCATCAGTTAGTGGTAGCTCACTCATTTGCCGAATAAAACCCCGGTCGACAGTGAGCGCCCACCATAGTAGAATGACGAAGAACAAAAAGAAGACGACAAACGATATTACAGGCCACACCTGGATATTATCGATGCTTTGCAAAATTTCTTTATACATGACGTTTGTGATTTAATGTTACTTAGCCTCAGCCGTCTTTTCAGCTTTGATGTCCATGCCCAATCGTTGAAGATAAGCGATGAGTGCCACGATTTCAGTTTCGGGCAACACTTCATAGCCTTCCATTTTTAAGTTCTCAGCAATCTTTGCCGCTTGTGCATCCAAATCCGCATTAGCCCTTTCTTCATAGCCTTCTTCGTAGGGTACACCTATTTTTCGCAATGCATTAATTTTCGGAGCAGTAGTTGATTTGTCTATTACTTGATCAAATAACCATGGATATGCTGGCATGATGGATCCGTTTGAAACTTCGGAGGGTGCAAGCATGTGGCGATAGTGCCAGCTATCAGCATACTTGCCCCCGACACGGTGTAAGTCAGGCCCGGTTCGTTTTGATCCCCACAAGAAAGGATGATCATAAACGTATTCACCTGCTTTTGAATACTCTGCATTTTTAGGATCGTAACGTTGCACTTCACTGCGGAAGGGGCGAACCATCTGTGTATGACAACTCACGCAGCCTTCTCTCACATAAATGTCACGGCCGTGAATCTCGAGTGGTGTGTAAGGTTTTACCGATGTAATGGTCGGAATATTTGATTTGATCAAGAACGTAGGCACCATTTCAATGGCTCCGCCAATCAAAATCACCACGAGTGACAAAATTGTAAATAGTATTGGCTTGCTTTCGAGAACATGGTGCCAGTAGCCATCGGTGTGAGCAGCTTTAACCATCGGTGCCACTTCAGCTTCTTCGTCTGCTACAAACTTACCGGCATATGCTGTCTTGATTAAGTTGTATGTCATGATGATCACACCAGTCAAATACAATGTGCCACCAACTGCACGAAGCATATAGAGAGGAATAATTTTTGTAGTAGTCTCAAGGAAGTTTTGATAGGTGAGAAATCCATCGGGATTGAATTCTTTCCACATCAAGCTTTGTACTACACCGGCCGTGTACATGGGCAGAGCATAAAAGATTATACCCAATGTTCCCAACCAGAAATGAAGATTTGCCAACTTTGTTGAATAGATTGTAGTGTTCCACATACGAGGGACTACCCAATAAAGCATTCCAAAAATCATAAAGCCGTTCCAGCCAAGTCCGCCAACATGAACATGAGCAATAATCCAATCCGTGAAGTGAGCGATGGCATTTACATTTTTCAATGATAGGAGAGGACCTTCAAGCGTAGCCATACCGTATGCGGTTACAGCCACAACAAAGAATTTTAAGACTGGTTCTTCACGCACTTTGTCCCAAGCTCCGCGCAAAGTGAGCAAGCCGTTAAGCATACCACCCCAACTCGGAGCAATCAACATGATGGAGAAAACTACCCCAAGTGATTGCGCCCAATCGGGAAGGGCAGTGTATAATAAATGGTGAGGTCCCGCCCAGATGTAAATGAAGATCAAAGACCAGAAGTGTATAATCGAAAGACGATAGGAATAAACAGGACGATTAGCAGCCTTGGGTAGGAAGTAATACATCATGCCTAGGTAGGGGGTTGTCAAGAAGAATGCAACTGCATTATGACCGTACCACCATTGCACCAATGCATCTTGCACACCTGCATACCATGAATAGCTCTTGAAAAAACTAACAGGCATCTCAAAAGAGTTTACGATGTGCAATACAGCAACGGTAACAAACGTGGCGATGTAAAACCAGATGGCAACATACATGTGCTTCTCGCGCCTGCGTAAAATTGTGCCGATCATGTTCCAGCCGAATACTACCCAGATTACTGCAATCGCGATATCAATGGGCCACTCCAACTCAGCATATTCTTTTGACGTGGTAAGACCAAGCGGTAAAGTGATAGCTGCCGAAAGAATAATTAATTGCCACCCCCAGAAATGCACCCAACTTAGAAGATCATTAAACATGCGTGTCTTCAACAATCGCTGCATCGAGTAATAAACTCCGGCAAACATTGCATTCCCAACAAAGGCGAAGATGATGGCATTGGTATGCAACGGACGTATTCTACCGAAGCTCGTGTACTGCAAATCGAAATTGAAAACCGGGTAGAAAAGTTGGATGGCTGCCAGCAGCCCGACGGTCATCCCCACAATACCGAAAATGACAGTTGCTACAATGAAGTATTTTACGATCTTATTGTCGTAGTGGATTTTCTCTAATTCCATTGGTAATTTTAGTTAAGCGTCCTAAAAGTAGAGTTGACAAAGAAAGTCAGTCCTGATACGTGACAGATAAAAAGATGATTTTTATCACCTTTAGTAAACTTACCCAATATACACAATGGAAATAAAAAAGGAGCCTGAGCTCCATTTTTAAAATGATCCTACTATGCCAATGAAAAATTATTTTTTTTGAAAAGTTTTTACTTTGAGTCTTTTTGCATCCTTAAGACTGTTATTGAGCATCCACTCTATTTGACCATTAACACTGCGGAATTCGTCTGCGGCCCATTTTTCGATCGCCTTCATGGTTTCAGAATCTATTCGTAGCGCAAATGATTTTTTCTCCGACATTCTTTATTGATTTAAAGTACCTGTATTGATTACTGGTTTGGTTTCACTATCACCGCAAAGCACAACCATCAAATTACTGACCATGGCAGCTTTCCGATCCTCATCAAATTCAATAATTTCTTTAGCTACTAGAAGTTTCAGAGCACTCTCAACCATGCCTACCGCTCCCTCTACAATTTTGTGACGAGCGGCTACCACCGCAGTGGCTTGTTGTCTTCTTAACATGGAATGAGCAATTTCAGGAGCATATGCTAAGTATCCAATTCTTGACTCAATTACTTCTATTCCGGCAATTTCCAAACGCTCTGAAACCTCACGCTCCAGTGCCTTATTAACGTCATCAAAATTAGTGCTTAATGTTATCGTGGCCTTCTCATCCTCAAAGTGATCGTATGGAAAAGAGCCTGCTAGCTTTCTAACCGCAGAATCCGTTTGAATCCGGACAAAATTTTCATAGTTGTCCACCTCAAAAGTGGATTTGAAAGTGTCCTTAACTTTCCATACTAAAATGACACTGATGAGAATAGGGTTCCCCATTTTGTCATTCACCTTAATTTTTTCGCTTTCAAAATTTCTTGCCCGTAAGGATAATGTGATTCTACTATAAAAAGGGTTGACCCAAAATATTCCGTTTTGCTTTATACTCCCCATATATTCTCCAAATAATAGAAAAACTTTTGAGCTATTCGGACTGATCACCAGCAACCCCTTAGCAGTAAAAAGAAAGAGGAGCATGCATGGTAGAGCCACGACGGGCATTCTGACGCTCAAACTTATAATGCTGAATGCTGCAGTAAGGAACAACACTAAGAGGGCCAAGTAGCCGCTTAGTGGTGAAATGATTTTTTCTGTTTTCATGGAAGTAATATTTAAATGATATCAAATTGATATCATAAAGATAATTAACTTTGTGGCACAAAAGCAAATGTCATTAACATTCACCATCTCTAGCCTGGAAGTGTAAAATGCAGAAGCTGTGACCAGTGCTCATGCCAAAGACTTGGTGACACAAGGAAAGTTATAGTGTGAACTTCGCTATTGGGTGGATGAAAACTCGGCACAATAGTGTGTTTGTCTGAAGCACCCGACACCTTCGCAGTTATCAAGGCCAATGCCGAAGCGCATGGTTAGTTCTGCTAAAAGTAAAGCGAGTTCAACAATAACAATAGTTTTTCTGTGATCACAATTTTTGCAGGCTATAATACTAAGTGGGAAAATGCAGCGAGGGCTGCCTATCTATTTCACTTGGTAACAGAATCAAATTGATTTACTTCTTGACTCTATCATAAAATTCTTTTTGAAGTTGAAGAGTCTTAGCGTCGTCCTTGATTGCTTTTAAAGCAGATACAAAGGAATCTATATAATGCTCTGTAACTAATTGGCCGAGCTCACGTGTGGCCATAGCACCTTCACCGGCATAATGGTTTGGATAATTCGCGTACCACCAAATAGCCGTATAAACATTTGGAATATTCCATCGCTTTTGATTGGCTCCTGATTCGTTCTTAGCGCTGTCCATCTTTACCAGATCAGGTCGTAAATAAAGTAAAGCCGATGTTTCACGTTCGCCTGCGTGTTGATCTGTAGCAGGATCAGACTTATGCAGCGCGTTCATTTTCTTTACATACTCCGGATCTGAATCTGGTACAAAAAAGTATACTGCGTAGTCGTGTTGTTTCTCTAGACGTGTTTGAATAAAATACTGAATCATTTGCGGATTACCTCCATGACCATTGATAATTACAATCTTGTTAAATCCATTTCTTGCAATTTCATCGCAGGTGGCTTCTAGCAAATCCCACACAACGCGTTCAGGCAAAGCAAATATTCCTGGCTGATGTTTGGCTTCATTGATTTGACCGTAAAAATAATCTGGAAAGACAACGGCATATTCTCGTTTGGTTGCACGTGCAGCCCATTCACGTACTTGTATAAGATCAGAACCTATTGGAACGTGTGGTCCGTGTTTCTCAAGAATGCCAATAGGCAGAATGCAAGTACGATTAGAGTTCTTAAGAGCCATGGGCCAATCACTGGCAGTCAGTTCATCCCAACGACTATGTAAGGCTTGCGAAAAAATTGATGAAAGGCCAAACAACAAAGCGCTGCCAGTCATCATTATTTTTTTAAGAGTAGTTGTGTTCATGGATATTTTATTTTCTACCAATTTATGAAAATAACCTCCAGTGATCACACCTTTTTGTTCACAAGGTCTTCAATCTTGCTAAGTGGTTAATCGGACTTTTCAAGTCGGCTATTTAATTCATTAAACCCATTTTATGTTGCCACACCCCAGCAATACTTTGAGCGCGGCTTTTTGTTTCATCCGCTTTTGATCCAGAGAAATGGTTATCAACAGTTTGAGTGAATAATTTCAACCAACGATCAAAGAGATGAGCGTTGATAGACAAGGGAAGATGCTTTTGAAAAGGATTGCCTTGATAGCTTTGTTCACCTAACAACATCGAAGACCAAAAATTGTACATGGTGGGCAAATGCTTTGGCCAATCCAGGTGTTGAAACTTAGGAGCTAGCAATTCGTCTTCTTTTACTTTGGTGTAGAAGGAATCAACAAGTAAAATAATATCGTCGCGGGTTAAGATGTCTTTCATGATTTAAGGACGATTACTTTTTATGTGGCTTTGAGTCACTCTGATTTTTCTTCTTGTCTTCAAAAAGCATTCGCACCGATGGTCCGTAAGTATCATCATATTGTCCGCTTTTCATATTCCAAACAAACGCTCCTAGAAATACCAATGCGATCGTGAGTGAAATAAAAATAAGAAGGATGATAATATCCATTTAGTTTTTCTTGAATTGATTTTTCGCAACCCAATTTACTGCCAAGGTACTAAAGCCAACTACACTCACGCTACTAATAGGCATGAGAATGGCTGCCGTGAGCGGTGATAAATTTCCGGAAACAGCAAATCCTAATGCGACAATGTTGTAGAAAAATGAAATGCAGAAAGCTATTTTTAAAATAGTGATAGCGGATTGGCTCAGTTTCATAAATTGATCCAACTTTTGAAGTTGTTCGCCTTTTAAAATTCCATCGCTGGCAGGAGTGAAAACTCCTGTGTCGTCAGTTACAGCAATACCAACATCACTTTGTTTTAGTGCACCCGAATCATTGAGCCCATCGCCAATCATCATCACATGAAATCCATTTTGTTGAAGGTTGGATACAAAGTGCAATTTGTCTAATGGGGTTTGATTGAAATTCAATTTTGTATCGGAAAGAAAAATGCTTTTTATACGTTCGTCTTCTGTATTCTTATCGCCTGAAAGAAGATGCACGAGAAATTTGTTCTTTAACTTATTAATTAGATTTTTCATCCCCGAACGGATGGATGTTTCAACGGCGAAATGCCCTAACACCAAGTCATCAACAGATACGTAAACTCTCGAACTAGAATCTTGCTCCTCTTCAAAGTTTACCAAAGAAGCCGAGCCTAGCTTGATTAAGTGATTGGCAATTACACCTTGAATTCCTTTGGAAGGAACTTCAGAGAAATCGGTAAGCGGCTCATTAGATTCACTTAATATTGACTTTGAAATCAACATGCTAAGTGGATGCGTTGACGCATTAGCGAGCCTTTTAATCCAGCCTAACTCTTCACTTGTTAGGTTTCCTACAAAGTTAATTGTGGATGCTCCATAGGTTACAGTTCCTGTTTTATCGAAGACAACAGTGTCAATGGCTGCCAGGCGCTCGATCATATCCGCATTCTTCAAGTAAAGGCCGTTTCGTCCAAACACACGCATCATGTTGCCGAATGTAAACGGAGCCGCCAATGCCAGCGCGCATGGACATGCCACCATCAACACTGCGGTAAACACGAGCCACATTTGCTCCGGAGCAATCAGCCACCAATACAAAGCAGTGATGAGAGATAATCCCATCACAGCCCAAGTAAATTTTTGCGCTGCCCCATCAATTATTTTTTTGTAGCGGCTTTCTTCTTTTTTGTGAAATGTTTCGTTGTTCCAGAGACTGGTGAGATGACTTTGCGATATTATTTTTTCGACAATAAATTCTACGGGTTGGCCAATCAGTCTTCCACCACCATAAATAAAATCTCCGACAGTAGCATAAACCGGTTTTGATTCACCCGTTACAAAGCTGTAGTCGATAAATGCTTCAGTGCTTTTGAGATAACTGTCGGCTGGGATAATCTCCATGTTGCGCACTCGAATCACGTCACCTTTTTGCAAATCATAAACCAAAACAGGTTTCCATGCATCTTTTAATTT
>Ga0207155_1029_pt1 | contig 35747 bp, 26 predicted proteins | sample Alteio_BWMinHeat_26_FD_153515 | JGI IMG/M metagenome (GOLD analysis project Ga0207155, IMG submission 153515) | Enriched cells from forest soil in Barre Woods Harvard Forest LTER site, Petersham, Massachusetts, United States -... | ecosystem: Environmental > Terrestrial > Soil > Temperate forest >... | reverse complement strand
AGTGAAAAGATAAAGCGACACAATGATCAAAAAGAAACCGACTGCCAAAGGAAATCGAGGGTCATTGAAAAACTCAAAACTGAACCACGACTTTGACTTACTTCTAGGTTTTTTTTCCTTTTCCGGTTTTTTGAATGAATTAGTTTTGAATGTGTTCTCAGCCATCAGGTGAAAAAGTACTCAAAAGTAAGAAAATTGAGATTATAAATTTTTGACTCAAATCTTAGTGGAAAGTACTGACTCCTTATCTCTTGGTCCTACGGTATCCTTAGGAGTTACAAACCTCCTCGGCATAGCTAAAAACATAACTCAAGAGAACGATAGCGCAGATAAGTCTGACTAATTTACTTTTCATTATTAGGTATATTTGAATTAAAGGAACTAAAGTCACAGAATCCAAGCAATAATCACGGTGAAATTTCAATTATTACTGATTTTCCTTTCTCTTCCTATCTGTCTTTCTGCTCAGCAAAGCAAAAATGATAGCTTGTTAGCAATTGTTCAAGAAAATAAAAAAGATGCAACTTCTTTCAGGGCATTCAAAAAATTGGGAGAGCTCAACGAAAAAACTAACGCCCAAAAAGCCATATCTTATTATCAACAGGCTCTCGCTTTTCCATTCCGCATGGAATATTCAATGGAGTTTGTGCAGACTTACAATTCCCTAGGAGAGCTTTATCATATTTTGGGGAAATACGATTCGTCTCAATTGATGCATCAACAAGCCTTAGGCATTGCACAGAAGTTTAACTATGAAAATGAAATTGCAGAAACCTATCAGGGGATAGCGTTGAATTTTATGCTACAATCCAAACCCGATTCGGCAAGAGCTTATCTTCAACAAGCGCTTGCTACTTGGATTCGGTTAGAAGATCGGCTAAAGCAAGCGGGTGTTTACGTTAATTTGGGTAACGTGTTTTTGAACAAAGCGAATTATACAGAAGCATTAAATTATTTTATTAAAGCTGAAAAAATTTATGAAGGACCACCAAAAGATTCACATGGTCTTAGTAAAGCCCTTTCCAATATAGGCAATATTGAAACCATTCTGGGTAACGATGACCAAGCATTGGATTACACCCAACGAGCCATGGAGCTTTCGAAAGAAATAGGAAATGATCTTAGTGTAGCCTACTGTCATCGGCTGATGGGAAGGATTTTAAGAAAAAAAACTTCTTTTGACAAAGCCATGAGTGCTTACCGGGAAGCGGTAAAAATTTATCAGATGCGGGGGGATAAGAGAAACGAAAGCGAAACCTATCAGAGCATCGGAAATATTTATTACGATCTGCGCCAATCTAAAAATGCATTGGCAGAATATGATAAGTCATTACAAATTGCCAGGTCAATCGAGGATCCCTTGTTAATGGGATATGCGTTTTCAGGAATAGGGTTCACCTGGTATCAGCTCAAAGAATTTAACACGGCTATCGCCTACTTTGACTCCTCAATGATCAAGGCAAAAGAAGTCGGGAATCGCTACTTGATAATGGATGCCTTTCAAGTCATCAGCAATATTCACGAGGAACGAGGTCACTTTCATGAGGCGTTAAAGTTTCACAAATTCTATTCTGATTTAAAGGACAGCATCGTGCGGGAAGAAAACCGCCAAGGTGCTGAAGAGATGGAAGCGAAATATCAGAACGTAAAAAAACAAACGGAAATTGAGTTGCTTAAAAAAGATCAGCAACTAAAAAATGTTTCGTTGCAGCAAAACAGAACTACCCAAACTGCTATGGTAGTGGCTTTCGTATTATTACTTATTATTGGGGTGCTTGCCTTTAATCGCCATCGGCTGATTCATCGGGCGAAAAGACTAATGGAGATTGAGCGCATGCGCAACGAAATTGCCCGTGACCTTCATGATGATATGGGTTCAACTCTTTCCAGCATTCATATTATCAGTCAACTTGCATTGAAAGAAAATCAAGCTGAACCATCGACCAAATACTTTCAGCGGATATCAGAAAATTCCGCCAAGATGATGGAGAGCATGTCAGACATGGTGTGGTCCATTAGTCCCGATAATGATTCGTTGCAAAAAATGTTATCTAAGATGAAGGAGTTCTCGGCTGAAATCTTGGAACCGAAAAACATGAGCTATCGATTTCAGGGCGAAGAAACACTCAATGGAGCTGTACTTGATCTCGCCAGCCGCAAAAATGTTTTTCTGATTTTTAAAGAGTCCATCAATAACGCTGCCAAATACAGCGAAGGATCTTTTGTTGATATTCATTTTTCACAGGTTGCTACCGACTTGCTTCTTACCATTAGCGACAACGGTAAGGGATTTGATCACACAAGAGTGCAAAATGGTAATGGTCTGAAAAATATGAAAGCACGCGCTATGGAAATCAATGCTCAGCTTAACTTAGAGTCCACTTTAGGCCAGGGAACGGTCCTAAAATTGAAATTGTCCATCACATAATCATGTTATTTTATAATCTGGTTGTTTTCGAGTTATTTGTTACAAACCTGAGAATAATCCAATGGCTCTTTCCGTAGTTGTTTACGAAGACAATGACCTATTGCGAGAAAGCATCGTAAGTATGATTTCTCTTAATAAGCAATTCCAGGTTGGGGGCTCATTCAACAATGTTCTTAAGGTTGAGGAACAAGTGAAATCAATCAAGCCCGACATCATTTTAATGGATATCGATATGCCAGGCAGCACAGGCATTGATGCTGTTGCTAAAATCCGAAAAGCAGGATGGCAAACACCAATTATGATGCTAACTGTATTTGACGATAACCAACATGTGTTTGATGCTATTTGCGCGGGAGCTTCTGGCTATTTGTTAAAGAAACATCTATCCGCTAAACTATATGATTCGATGGAGGAGCTTCGGACTGGCGGCGCACCCATGTCTCCCAGCATTGCTAGGATGGTGGTTAGTTCGATGCACAAAAAAGCTACTCAAGTAAATCCATACGGACTTACAGCCCGTGAGACAGACGTACTGACATCACTCTCAAAAGGAAATAGTTATAAGCTAATTGCCAGTGAATTCAATATTAGCATCGATACCGTGCGCACACACATCAAAAATGTTTACGAAAAATTGCAAGTGCACTCACAAGCTGAAGCTGTAGCCAAAGCAATTCACGAAAAATTGATTTAACATTTTCTTCTCAGCAATCACACAATTATGTGATGGGCTCTTTTTAAAATTACGAGAAATTTGTGGTGTTCAAGTCTGTAGCTGGTAAATCTAATTTTTCTTTCAAGCTTGAATTCGATCTATTATGACTCGTATAAAAATTTCCGTTGTCATTAAAGTTGTTGCTCTTCTATTCTATTTTTTACTGGCAGTATTTCTGGCGAAGGCGCAGGTGATGAGTGATTTCTCAACGAACGATGAAGGATGGAAAGCATTTGATTATAATGCCGGCTCTAGCTCCTCGGTAACTTATAATGCATCAGGAGGAAACCCTGGTGGTTATGTTTCATTTGCAACTTCCAATGGAAACGCTAATATTTATTTTACTGCTCCATCTAAATTCAACGGCAACCGCAGTTTCTCTTATAATCAAACCTTAACTTTTGATTTAAAGCAATCAATCGCAGGTACAGATGTTACAAACGCTGATGTCATACTTTCCAATGCTTCAGATGGAATAACACTTTCTTATCATTTGCCGTCAAACCCTGGTACTGCGGCTTTTACTTCATACAGTGTGTTGTTAAGTGAAACTTTTACTGGGTGGCACTTCGGAGGCCTGGCGGGGGCGGCACCCACACAAACGCAAATGAAAATTGCATTAAGCAATATTACCACACTTCAAATCCGGCTCAAGTATATAACAGGAAATACGTTTTCAGTTACCGGGTCGCTCGACAATGTTGTACTTAATACAAAAACCCTTGTTGCTCCACCTATTATTACATCATTCACCCCACAATCGGCAGTAGCTGGGACAACGGTAACAATTACAGGTGCAAACTTTAATACAACTCCATCACAAAATAATATTTACTTCAACGGTGTTAAGGCGGTTCCTACAAGTGCTACCGCTACTCAATTGGTCGTAACGGTTCCAGTCAGTGCAGCATATGGACAACTTGTTGTAGAAAATTTAGGAACCGGTTTGCAAGGAGCCAGCCAGCAAAGCTTCAGTTCATTATTTGACAACAACAAAGATTTCGGCGGACAAATTATTCCGGCATCCATGGCCCAAGGCAACAAGGCAATTCTCGCCATGAGCAATTCAGGCAATACGTACAGTGGCATGGATAAGGGCGACTTCGATGGCGATGGATGGGTAGACTTAGTTACGAGCGAAACTTTTTCTACATCAATTTATGTATACAGAAATTTAGGGGTGACTGGTGGGATAACTACCTCTTCTTTTGGTGCTGGTAATATCCTGGCTGGCCTTTCTACGATTCCGGGTGGCTCACCAAATCTCGGGCCGTTAGTCGTTACTGATATTGACAATGATGGAAGGCCTGACATTGCTGCTGTCACTTCATCTGGCGGAATTCAAGGCTACCTAGCGGTTTTTCAAAACACGAGCACACTTGGCAACATATCTTTTGCTGCTCCAAAATTTTTTGCGTATCCGTATTACTCTTCGCAGTTGTACATGACCTCCGGAGACCTCGATGGCGATGGCCGCAAAGATTTTATGTATACGACGGGCACATCACCAGGCGGCATTTGGGTCAATCAAAACTTGAGCACACCTGGCAATCTAGATTTTGCGTATGGCCTTAGTGTAGGTGATAACGCAAGTCATTCCGATATCACAACTGGTGATTTGAATTCGGATGGGAAACCCGAAATTATTGCCGCAAGTGGAACGTCCATCGAGATTTATCAGAACACTTCTGTTATCGGCAGCATCACAGTGAATGCCCCTTTTACTATTCCATCTAGTTTCAGTGGAACCAAAGTTGTTGCTGCTGATTTAGATGCCGACAATAAATTGGATATGGTATGGAGTGGTTATAGTGCTCAGTATGTGTATTTCACTAAAAACGTTTACTCTGGAACTTTCGATGCAACAGCATTCGGCTCTACTATTCAGATTCAAAATACACTAGGCAGTCCGGCAAGCTTGGCAGTGACGGATATCAATGCGGATGGCAAAGTTGATATTATAATGTGCGGCAATTCCGATGTGGGCATCATGCAAAATGTTGGCGCAGGAAGTTTAAATACAAGTTCATTTTTGATTCCAACTGTATTTCAAGGGAGCGCAACGGGTCAAGCCATTGCACTTATTTCTACAACAATTGCTGATATCGACCATGATAACAAACCGGATGTGGCTGCAGTTTATTCAAACAACGCTGTAACCGCAACCGAAAAAGGAATTTACGTTTTTCGTAACGAAAGTTATCCCGCTCCGCGCATTGATACAATGACACCTTCATCAGGTGTTGTGGGTGCAAGTGTAAACTTTGTTGGAGATCATTTTTCAAGTGGGCTTGGGTTTCTCCTGTATATGGAAGGCTTGGTGTTGTGGGTGCAGCTATTGTTCCTTCGTCAAATACACAAGCCACTGCCATTGTATCACCATCGATTAGTAGTCGCTTTAGTTTTACAGAGCATGGGCTTACAGCTTACAGCAAGCCTTTCAGCATTTTATTCAACATCACCCAAACAATCAACAGCTCCTCCTTTGGATCGAGCATTGATTTTGCATTAACTGCAGGTTCAATTCGCGATGCGCTTGATATTGCCGACTTTGATGATGATGGAAGAGTGGATGTAACGGCAATTGATAATCTTGGTACAAGGATTTTCAAGAATACACAAGGAATTCCGGGACAACCTGTAACTACCGCTTCGTTAACAGTTCAAGGGACATCTTATTCTTCCAGTTATAATCTCATTGCATTGGATATTGATAGTGATGGAAAAATAGACATCAACAGTGGCGGTGGGCTTTTACAAAACACAAGCAGTGGGTCAATATCATTCACAAGTGTGACTTCAACAGCCGGTGGTTTCACTACCTCATCTTCGGCCGACTTTAATAAAGATGGCAAGACAGATTTAGCATTCTCTAATGGAGGTATCAACATTCAGGTTTATGAAAATATGAGCAGGAATGGCGCTTTCACTGCAAGCGGCAGCTCCTTTCAAAATTTTGGAGGAGGTGCTACCAACTTACCTGTACCTAGCGTACCCTATGGTGTTGTAGCTGCCGACTTTGACGGTGATGGCTATGAAGATATTATTTCCGTTAATATCAGCACTAATAATTCCACTTATTATTTGAACAATAAAATTTATGGAAGACTTTCTACTTCCAGCTTTTCTTTTTTAGGCAATTACAGTCTTACCGGAGCACAGCCCTATGATATTACCGCCAATGATTTTGATGGTGACGGAAAAATAGATATTGCCATCACTTATTATAACTCAGCATTTATTTCTGTACTGTTAAACAATTCAGTTTTAGGAGATATCAGTTTTACTGGCACAGATATCACGGTTGCGAACAAAGGATACAAGCTCACATCACAAGATTTGGATGGCGATGGCAAAGCAGAGATTGTGGTGATTCACCAACCTAATCCCGGGCCTGGTTCATTTACCGTCTTGCAAAATAAATGCTCCGTTGGCGTGGTTAATTTCACACCTACCAACTTTCCAATCACACGAAATCCTCAAGCTGTAAAAATTGCTGACGTTAATGGCGACATGAAACCAGATATTTTAATTGTAGCTAATAGCGGCACGATTGGAAACGCCTTAATGGTATTTGAAAATAAAATTGTTACACCAGCCATGTCCGTTACTACACAACCATCTCCTGTTTACTCAGTTTGTGATGGAGCTACTCCAACAATCTCGACAGCCGCGACGGGCACCACCAACATTACTTATCAATGGCAGATTTTTAATGCGGGTTCTGGTTCATATGTTGATTTGACGAACACCGGAGGCTATTCCAATGTTTCAACAGCATCGTTCACGATCAACAGCACCGGTAATTTTGGTGCTGGAACTTACCGCTGCAAAATCAATGGAGATTTTGCTGTAACAGTTTATTCAAACACAGTTTCGTTTTCGGTTAATCCTATACCACCAACACCAGTTACTTCAAATGTAAGTAATTGTGGTCCGGGTAGTTTAGTATTGAGTGCTTCCGGAACGAGCAATGGAAATTATTTATGGTACGACACCAATGGACTTATCTCAGGACAAAACAATAGCACTTATACTACTCCGGTTATTTCTTCAACTTCATTTTATTCTGTTAGAATAACCGACGGTACTTGCGTAAGTCCGAAAGTAAATATCACGGCAACCATCAATGCTGTGCCTTCTGCTCCAACCTCATCGAATGTCAGCAACTGCGGAGCTACCAGCTTCACGCTTACAGCATCCGGTGGAAGCAATGGAAATTATTTATGGTACGATACCAATGGATTGATCAGTGGGCAAGTCAATAGCACTTATGTTACTCCTGTTATATCATCAACAACCGCGTACTTCGTTGCAATTACCAATGGAAGTTGCAACAGTGCGAAAGCAAATGTTACAGCTACCATCAACACTGTTCCTGTCGCTCCGACTACGCAAGGTGCAAGTCAATGCTTAGGTAGTACTTTTTTACTTACTGCTTCCGGAGGAACCAATGGTCAATACGTTTGGTACACAACATCATCTGGTGGCACAAATATTTCAGGTGAAGTCAATAGCACTTATGTTACTACTGCTCTCTCGGCCAATGCCACTTATTACGTTTCCATTAATAACGGTGTATGTGAAAGTGCACGAACGCCTGTAACTGCAACCGTTATTACATCAGGGTGTAGCGTTCCAGTGATTACACCAGCTCCACTCACCACTCAAGTTGGTGGGATTGTAACCGTCAACTTGGTTTCCCTCATTACAACACTTAACAACAATCTTGATATCAGTTCTATTGTGGTTACAAAGCAGCCTCCAAGTGGAGCAATAGCTTCTGTTACAAATGGAGTGCTTACTGTTAACTACAACGGCATTGCATTTTCTGGCAAGGAGGATATCACCATTCAGGCCTGCGACACTAATGGTAACTGTGCTACTCAAATTTTTACAATTAGCGTAGGCGGTGATATTGTTGTTTACAACGGAGTTTCTCCGAATGGAAAAAATCCAGCGTTCATCATCGAATCCATCAATCTCATACCAGAGACAAAAAACAATACGGTTCATATTTTCGATCGGTGGGAAAACCTGGTGTGGCATGGCACTAATTATGATAACCAATCGATAGTGTTCACAGGGATAAGCGATAGCGGAAGTGATTTGCCTTCGGGTGTTTATTACTACAAGATCAATTTTTCCAGCGGACGAAAAACAGAAACAGGTTTCATTTCATTACGAAGACAATAGATAGTATGAAATATTTTCTACTGACATTTTTTTGTTTTTCTTTTTCATCTCTTGTCTTAGCACAACAAGATCCTTTGTATTCTCAATACTATAATAACCCAATGCTCATCAATCCCGCTTTTGCAGGAAGTAACGAGCGACTTTATGCTGGTGCAGCGTATCGTTCACAGTGGGCAGGAATTGACGGTGGCCCAGTAACATTTAATTTCAACAGTCACCTCAGCTTAATGGATAATAAACTTGGTGCTGGTATTTTGGCAGTTCAAGACCAATTGGGCGACATTAAAAATACGCAGTACGGTGGAGTATTTGCATATCGGATCAAACTATTAAAATCTTCCTTTTCATTTGGAATGCAAGCAGGGTTCACTCGCTACACCACTGATCCCAATGCCGTACGTATTATGAATCCTGATCCTTTATTTAATCAATTCACGGAAACAAAATTTAACACCGGTGTCGGAGTGCTGTTGCAAAGCGAGCGATATACTTTGGGTCTTTCCATGCCGCGCATGTTGGCAAGCTCAGTGAGTCAAGGAGGAGGGCAAAGTATTCAAGTTTACAGTCAGAATTTTTATTTGTATGGTGCATACAGTATTTATGTAAATGAGCGAATTCAGTTTAAGCCCTCAACATTGTTACGAGCTACGGCTGGCACACCCATATCTGTGGATTTAAACTGCAACTTTATTATCAATAAACTTTACACCGCAGGGGTATTTACCAGGAAGTTTAATTCCTACGGTTTGTTGCTGCAGATGGTGATGAGTAATTACCGCTTCGGTTATGTGTTTGAGTTGCCCGGTAAAAGTTCTGCATTGAGTTTCACCTCACATGAAATCAGTTTTGCTCTTTCATTGGATGTGCTATCCTCACATAATCATTCGTCAAATGGTTTCTAAGAAAGTTAAGTCAGTGGGATTTCTAATCGAAATACAGATCCATTACCCAAAGAAGAGCTGACTGCAATTTTACCATTGAGTTTATCCAGCGTTTCTTTAACAATATACAAACCCAGCCCGGAGCCTTTCGATTGTTCTGACGCCCGGTAAAACATATCAAATATTTTAGACTGATGTTCTGCGGCTATTCCGATGCCATTATCTTCAATCAAAACTTTCAAACTCTTGCCTTCCACATTTGCTGCAATTGAAATTAGTTGATCATCCTTTTGAGAACTACTGTATTTCAATGCATTGCCGATGAGATTATTGAACACTACTTTTAGTCTGGATCGATCCGTTACTACATTCAGTGAAGGATCAATTTGATATTTAATAAAAATTTCTTCCATACCGGTTCCAAATTTCAATCCATCAGTTACTTCTTTTGCAAGTTCCAATAAATTGAAGGTTTCTTTGTGAACATCCTGTCTCGTATTTCTTGAATAGTCAATAATGTCTTTGATGAAGGAGTCCAGATCGGCTACCCGCATTTTCATCATTTTGAGGCAATGCTTTATTTCTTCAACATCATCAGTTCGTTGACTAATCTCAATCAATCCTAGAAGTGAGCTCAATGGTGCTCGCAAATCATGAGAGGCGCTGTACACAAAACGGTCCAGTTCACGATTTGCTTTGGTGAGCAATTGGTTGTTCATCGACAACTCTTGTTCAGTTTTGTAATTGATGTTCAGCAAAAAAAACAATAGTGACAAAGTCACGATCATGGCAACGATAAAGTTGGTAACAAAAGAAAGGTTTATGTAGGTTTCGGAATACTTCACCGGCTCAATTATGGGGGGAAGGTCTAAGAAGTAGGCAGCAAAAAATCCAACGAACGCAAGACAGGAAAAAAAGAGGCCTGTCCGAATTTGTTCGTAACCACACAAAGTAAGTGCTACGAAAGAATACACGATAAAGTACGTATTTACGCCCGTGCGATTGTAATCATTGTCGGCAAAAACATAGATTAAAAAAACCAGTACCGGTAGAAAAAATAAATTTGCATTTCGATATTTCCCCAACCTATTGATCCAAAACACCACTCCACAAAGAAAAATCATGCTCAAATACACAGGTATGCTAGCGTAGATGTGGTTCAACAAATCGATTACCGTATAAATGATTCCTACGCTAATTCCTATCAAGCTAAGCTGAGCACGCAACACTGCTCTCTTGTAAATGTTATGCGAGCTAAATGTTGTTTCTTTTAAAAGAAACCCAATGAATCTTTCCTGGCCCATACCCGCAAAGATATTCCTGAAAAATGATGAACAACCAAAAGAGTGGTGTTATTTTAAGGCTGTGAATAACACCTTTCAAAAAATTGGCCTTGCCATTGCATTTTCCCCCACGGCTAAGGCTATGCTCGCAGAAGCCATGAGGCTTGCTCAACTTTTTTCGGCGGAGCTTGTGCTGATACATGTAGGGCATCATGGAAACGAAGAAGAAGAGAAAATTAAAAAGCTTGCAGAAGATGTAAACTTAACATCAGCTTATAAAATTGTTTGGCGACAAGGCGATCCTGTCAAAGAGATTTTGAAAGCTTGCAAAGAAGAACAAATTGATTTGCTCGTTGCCGGTGCACTCAAAAAAGAGAATGTGGTGAACCACTACGTCGGTTCAGTGGCGAGGGCCATTATGCGTAAAGCCGATTGCTCAGTGTACATGGTTAATAATCCTTCTGTAACTCCACAAGCAAATCAGCAAATTGTTGTTAATGCAGAAGATAGTGCGCATGTAGAACGAGCGATTGCCATCGCTTGTAGAATGGCCGAACTTGAAAAGTCTTCTTGGGTGCACATTGTACGCGAATTGAAACTCTTAGGTCTTGCGTTAACGGCCAATGCGCAGTCCACCGAAGAGGAATACAGCGACTACAAGCAAAGTCTTGTACAAGATGAAATCAATTCAGTGGAAAAAATTCTTGCTTCTATTCCACATGAAAAAATAAAAATCAACATAAAAATGGTTTCCGGGAAATCCGGATTTGAGCTTTGTAAATTTGTTGAACGAAAGCAAGCTGACTTACTCGTTGTTGGAGCTCCCCCGCGAAGGCTATCGTTTTTCGATCGGATTTTTCCTCATGACCTAGAATATGTGTTCGCCGAATTACCTTGTAATCTATTAGTCGTTAACCAACAAAAGCAAAATGGGTAAATTGATTCATGCCGATGTCGTTCACCTGTTGCTTCAACTAAGCATCATGTTGTTGGTTAGTAGGTTGTTTGCTGAAGTGGCTAGGAAGCTAAAACAACCAGCAGTCGTAGGTGAAATTTTTGCTGGCATTTTGTTGGGGCCTACCGTTTTAGGAATGATCAATCCAGATTGGTTTCATTCTCTGTTTCCAACGCCTAGTACTCCCGCCACAATACTTTCAGGTTTTGTACAAGTTGCCGTTGTAATGTTACTCTTTATCGCAGGTCTTGAAGTGGACTTGCATATTGTATGGCAACAAGGAAGACAAGCTGTGTTTACAAGTTTGCTTGGCTTAATTGTTCCGTTCTTTATCGGGTTTATCTTCCCTTATTACTTTCCTGATTTTTTCGGCATTGCCGATAGTCATTACCATCTCGTGTTTGCTCTTTTTATGGGCACGGCAATGGCGATCTCTGCGTTGCCAGTAATTGTTCGCATATTAATGGACATCAATTTATTTAAATCACGGATGGGCTTGCTGGTAGTTGCATCTGCCATGGTTGATGATGTAGTGGGTTGGATTATCTTTTCAGTGATACTCGGCATGATTGGAAAAAACGGTCATGGAATGCCATTAAGCAATACTATTGGACTCACCATTACTTTTGTTGTAGTTATGCTAACGCTTGGGCGCGGCTTGCTTAACCGATTGTTACCGTGGTTAAATAAAAAGTTAGCGTGGCCTGGAGGAGTTTTGTCTATTTCATTGGCTCTTTGTTTTCTTGGAGCTGCCTTCACCGAATACATTGGCATTCATGCCATCTTTGGGGCTTTCATTATGGGTGTAGCACTGGGCGACTCAGAGCACTTCAGCGAGCGCGCTAAAGAAATCGTTCATCAATTCATCAACAATATTTTCGCTCCATTATTTTTTGTCTCTATCGGTTTACGTGTCAATTTTATAACCAACTTCGATTGGCTGCTTACCCTGACGATTATTGTTATTGCTTTCGCAGGAAAAATAATTGGCTGCGGTGTAGGCACTCGGCTCGGTGGCCTTTCATGGCGTGAGTCATTCGCTGCCGCTTGTGGAATGAATGCACGTGGAGCGATGGAAATCATCCTCGGCATTGTTGCGCTCGAAAATGGGTTAATTAACACGCGAGTTTTTGTTTCGTTGGTAGTCATGGCGCTCATAACCAGTATGAGCAGCGGCCCGTTGATGAAGTGGTTATTAAAAAGTAAATAGTTTCACCTTGAACCACTGCTCATTAGATTCTTTTATTGCTGCTCTATGTGAAATCTGATCGGCAACACCATACGCACATTTACCGGAAGGTCGTGTTGCATGCCAGGTTTCCACTTAGTCATCAAGGATACAACTCGCATTGCTTCTCTGTCCAGTATAGCAGACACTCCTTTGATTACTTCAACATCAACCACCTTTCCTGTACTGCTCACAACAAATCGAACATAAACAATTCCTTCTTGACCCATTGCTCTTGCTGAGGCGGGGTAATTCAATTTTCTCGCAAGAAATCTGCTCATTGCATTTAGACCTCCTTCATATTCAGGCATTACCTCAGCACCATTAAAAATTTCCACTGGTTTCACGGTAACAGTAGTTGGTTCTACAATGCCTTGATTATTTCCTCCCGTCGGAACTTCTCCTGTACCTGTTTCGCTACCAACAGATGAAGGATTAGTTGAGGGAGTGATCGGTTCAACTGGCGGGGTTTCGATTGGTTGTTGTGCTGTTGCTACAGGGAAAAAATCAGGGTTTGATTTTCTTTGAAATTTTATTTCTTGTTTAGCTGGTGGGTCCGGGATAATAACCGGAGGTGGAGTCACGATGGATCCATTTATCGTGGGCGGAATAATTTCAATTTTCACATTTAAAAGAGCGGCTACCTGAACAACTCCAAACACGAACGCCCCAAACAAAAGCGCAACGAAAAATCCCTTGGCCACATTCTCATTATGCGACTTGCGGAGACAGTACGCTCCGTACTCTTTGTTGCGGGATTCAAATATGAGATCATCCCAGGATGATCTGGTTATTTCAGTTTTCATAGAATTAATTTTTAGGTAAAACAACTAAACTCTATGAATTGCAATTCACCCTAAGAATCCACGAGGGGTAAGAAAGTCACAAGAATAAGAACTATTTTTTTTGAAGCCAGAATGATGAAAGGACCATTGAAATTTTTGTTCCCTCTTTTTTAAGTTCCCTCTCCCTTTCAAGGTGCAAAAGGAAGTACGAAACCAGCAAGAGTAATAAGATTACCACCACCGCAATCAGAAGAGAATATACAAAAAACTGTTTTGTTCTTTTGAAGCGTTTCGCACGTTCGTGTTGTTTCAGCAAAAGCGAATAATTGCGATGACGCTCCAATGTAGTTTCATCGATCAATCGCTTTCTTAATTTTATTTCATTCCTTGCCATCGTACTTGATCTTAACGTTAAAATCTTTTCGAAGTCTATCCAGGGCTCTGTAGGTGCGCATTTTTGCTCCACTCTCCGTGATTTCTAGAATGAATGCTATTTCTTTAAAATCTTTGTCCTCAAAAAACCGCAACTGCAAAACCTCCAGCATATCCGAAGGAAGTTCTTTCATGAGTTCTAATAATTTGATTAGAATCTCCTCCGAATATTCTTCTTCCTCACGGGAAAATAATTCACGCAAACGAACCTCTTCCAAACTATAAACTTTCTTCGATTTAAATTTACGATAGTGCTTATTTACTTCGTTGCTGGCAATCCTATAAAACCAAGCTGACACTGGCACTCCACGAAATTCAAACTTGTGAACGTTACCCAAGGCAATCAAAAAGGTTTGAGAACATAAATCAGCAGTCAAGTCCTCATCATCTGTCTGGGTGTAGATGAAATTAAAAATTCGATCAAAGTATTTTTCATACAACAGCCCGAATGCAGAAGGATCTTTCTTCGATCGATCAACCGCCTCATACTCTTGTCGTATTTCTTCTTCTGACATTGCCGGAAGTTAATTAAACCCTGATAATGTTATGGTAAATTTTATCTTCGCCACTAAGTTTGGTTCTTTTTGAAAATTAATGGCTTTCTTGATTCACAAGATCCTTGCAATAATATCTAACTCGAATGGTGCTTACAAGAATAATCATGTGAATCACATAAATCATTCTATTCGAAATTAGCGCTCTTTAAAAAAATTTGCGCTTATTTTGGCGAATGCATAATCAGGTTTAGATTTGTTTTCATCACATAATGAAAGGTCTTGCACTTAGCTCACTCAGGGTAGGTAAAAAATACCGGCTTATCAATTTTGGCGACACCAATGAATTCATCATTGAGCAAGTCGTAGGCAGCAACGACTTTGCTGTAAAAGATCTTTTAACGTTGGAGCGTTACCGCCTAAAGGATTTATACAAATTCGGAAAGGGAAAAGATTTCGAGATAAGAGAATTAGAAAGTTAAATTACTTCATTGGCTAGAGAGCTGAGGCTTTGTGAAATTTTAATTTGATGAGCCTCTGACTCCTTCTTGTTAATGTCAAAGCGTAGAGTATTATTTTCGAGCACCACAAAGCTGAAGCTGGCACCTTTTTTAAATAAGCCTTCGCGCTCGGCAATGATCATCACGGGCTTACCTGCATAGACCTTTTGCAATTCGGCTAGCTGATTGCTTTTCCCATCTGACAAATAAATGATTTGTGGATCATTAAGGCTTTGAATGTCCTCGGTTTGAGTCACTACGATTTTCTTTCCATGAACATCTTTGTTGGAAGTTCCTTTAGTCAATTCGTCAAACACTTTTGATTTTCCAAACACTGTAATTTTAAAATCCTTAGCATCGGTTTCGGGCCAGAAAGAATATTTGGCGATGCTCACAACAAAAACAGCATAAACCTGATGGTTGATAGTTTGTGCATATGACTTGGCTACAAAGAAAAGTATCAGTAAAAGGAAATATATTTTTTTCATCACTACGATCACTTTTTAAAATTCAATTGATAGGAAACTTTAATCACAAACTCTCGGCTGCGGCCTGGTATGGGTGCATAATTTCCATTATAAGCTTGTGGTATTGCTGGCTTTTGGTTTAGTAAATCGTACGCACCAAAGCCTACCATGAAGCCTCCTGATTGGTAATTGACAAAACTGTTGGTCAATAAATAAGGGTCAAGTTGCGTAGCCAAAGGGATGCCATTCTGATCATTGGTTGTGAAAGCAAATCGCTTACCGCTATAAATAAGTGTAGTATTAAATGAAATATTTTTTGTGATCGAGTAATTAAAGATTGCGACTCCTTTTTGAGCTGGAATGCCAACAAATTGATTAGAGGTTTGAGGAACTTTGTAGTTATCTACTGTTGAATTGTGGTTCGCCCTGGCGTAAGAATAATTTACATTGAGGTCCCATTTCTTTTTTTTCAAATTAAATACCGCTTCAATGCCACTACTTCCTGATCTGCGGTAGTTTTGATAACCCTGTTGATCTAGTGAAATATATTCATAAATGATTACATCGTTGGTGTTTAGCGCAAAGCCGTTAATCGACAACAGCATCTCGGGAGTGAATTGATAACCCAGTTCTAATTCAGCAATACTGCTTTTCTCTGGCACCACTTTATCACCGATCGACGTGTGTAAATTTTCAATTGCTGGAGTGCGAAACGCCTCGCTGTACAGGGCCTTAAAATGAAAATTTTCTATTTTTTTTGTAAGTGCTAATCGTGGAACAAAAGCATCACCAGCCCGATTATTTTTTTCATACCTGGCCCCTATGGTTAAGTTAGCCAATCGATGTTTAATAAGACCTTGGGCAAAAACTGCATAGTTGTATAGATTATAATCCTGACCATCGAAATAGGTATTGGATGGCAGCAGATCGTTTGCTTTATCTGCAAAATAAACAGCACCTGAAACAATGTTGATTTTCTTACTTAAATTATAATTGGCCGTGATGTTGGCAAGATTGCGCGTGGCTCTTGACCTTAAGCCGTAATTTCCATCGCTAACCGTGCCATACGCCCATGGCACCTGGTTCATGTAAATATACTGTGGGGTAATGGTCAGCTTGGGGTTAATTTTGAAATCATATTTTATATCAGCTGAATAGTTGTCGAATTTCGCAAAGAGGATAGGATCATTGGTTTTATAGCCATTGTACATCCCTCGCACTTGAAGTCCTTTAGTGCGAATGCCAACATTGATGTTCATCGGATCGGCATTAGTCACTTTGGCCAGGTTAGAAACTGGGTAAGGCACGGAGTCGCTATTCTGAATTTGGTCAACAAAATTATTTTGATCGCTCACAATCCCTTTTCCCTGAAAGAATCCAAAGTCCCATGAAACATCTTTTCCATTTTGTGCCAACATTACTCCACCGTTCGTTCGACCAATTGCATTACTGTGGAGGCCTACTGTTCCATAAGCTTTTACTCCATTCAACGATGATGCTTGCTTTGTAATAATATTGATCACGGCATATTCCGCAGAGCCACCATAAATAGCAGAACCTGGTCCTCGAATGATTTCTATTTTTTCTACCGCATCGACAGGAAAATTGTTGAGCAACGGAACTGTTTGATACAACAAATCATTGATCTGTTGACCGTCTAAAAGAAACAATACTTTTCCTTCATTAGCCCAGTTGCCTCTGAAGCTCACCCCGGTTACAAACTGAACATCTTGTCCAATATCGAAACCAGGAATTGTACGAAGGATGTCCGTGATATCGCGGGCTCCCATTCTACGGATATCCTCAGCTGTAACAACGCTCAAGATACCGGGAGTCTCACGGGTAGTAAGTGCCTTGCCAGAGCCAACACCTGTTTTCTGATTAAGTTCTTTCTGTAAATCACTCTCAGCGGTGAAGGCACTAAGCTTCAACAGCGAATCAAGTTCTTGTGAAAAGGCCGTGAATGAAAGAAGAGAAAAAATAAAAATGAGGGAGCCAAATTGCCAACGAGCCATGCTTTTTCAATTAAATACAGACGACTCAAAGATATTTAACTTTTTGATTTAAAATAAAAAATGGAAGACTTAAAATGATTAACGTCATTGCGAGGAAGGTGCTACCGAAGCAATCCCCAATGAGAAGATTGCCTTAATTTCCGCTCACAATGACGTTGCTTGATTCCTCGTGGCCTATTTATTTTAAAGAATTGTTTCTTTTACAACCCGTTCACCTGTTTGTCTTTAGGATACTTCACTTCATATTTGAAAACAATTTTCTTCGTTTCATTGGACTGTAAATTCAACTCCCAAGAAAGCTTACCTGTATCTTTATTGTACTTCGCTCCGGCAATGTCAATAGCCGTAACTTCAATCTGACTGTTTTGAGAAACCGGAACTTGATCTTCTAAAGAAATTTTTATTGGCTCGGCTTTCGTATTGCGTATTGAAATTTCCCAGGCATAGGTTTCTTTTTGATTAGTACCGATGAACTTGCGTGAAGTCAACTCTTTCTGTTTTTCGCGTTTCACTACAATTCGTTTATCGCGGCCTAAAGAAAGTGACAGCGTGTCTTTAATGTTGTTGGGATCAATAAAAGATTTTCCGGTAAATGTTCCTTCAAAGAAAATATTGGCTTCACCGGGCAGCAGGCTCAACTCTTCCCACCCTGTGGCTTTCGCCAACAAGAACGCATCTCTATCAAGTTTGGGTGCAGATGAGTAATTGTAATCTGCTTTCAATTCATAATTGCGAATATCAACGAGTGTAGGTTTGTTCGCTGACGAAACTGTGTAAGGCAACGAAATATCAAACTCTGTATTCAATGATGTTTGAATGGTGCTGACATAATCTGCAATAGTTGGAATTGGTGGTGCTTCCGCCTCCGCTTTGGAATCTTCCTTCGCCATGGCCATCGATGGTGCGTTCATTTTTTTTCTTTCACTACGTATTGTCACAACTTCTTGTAGTTGCATTGGTTGATAGAAATCCAAATACCACGCTACCAATTCAGGCTTTAATCCGCTTTCACTGGGGTTAGCAGTTGAAAGTTTTAGTTTCACATTTTTCCATTCTTCACCCGTGCTTTGAAATACGTTAGCCTTATAATTCAACTGCAGCGGACTTTTGGTATTAATCGCACGAATATCATATTGAGGAACCCAGCCTGCATTTCCTACCACATAGCTGATTTCAAACTCAGCATTCGCTGGTGCATCGGCTGAAAGGCTAACGACAATCTCACTTGTGTTGCGCTGATAGATTTCATTTTGTGAATTGATCTGCTGTTGCAACTTTACAATCAGTTCGTTTAGCTTTCTGATTTTATCGTCTTCTCTCATTCGAGATGAAACAATCTCAGTCAACCGGCTGCGATAAAAATCAGCCATGGCTTTTAGCTCGGCCACAGAAAGATTCTGGTTAGCGCCGCCAATTTTCTGGTTGCTCATCAACAGTTGTTCTTCTTTATTCAAAATTTCTTTTTGGCTTTGCTCTAATTGAATTTGCTTTTGAAGCAACTCCAAAGAATCCTTTAAGGACTTCAGTGCCTTCGGCATGTTCAATTCTGACAAATAGTTTTGTTGATGACTCGTGCCAAGAATAATAAAGTTTCCCTTTCCTGATACTTGAATACTCTGTGGGTCCAACATGGAAGTGAGTCCGCTCACGATCAAATTGGTTTTACCGGCATTCAATTGTGTCTTCACCAGACGAGTCACTTGCGCCCGATTGAGGAACACCGTTACATCTGTGATTTTAGAATTGACATTCTGGTTTGATTGAGCAAATGCATGAGTAACAAGTATGCAGGCTGTCAGGGCGAATAAAGTTTTCATCTTAGTTTTTTAGTATCAAGATTCAGTTTCGGTAATAATTCCATACGACAAAGGTAAATTTTTCCCCTCACCCCACCCCTCTCCCTGGGGAGAGGTGTCCTAGAAAACGAGGATAGGAGAGGGCTACATCGGTTGCGGAAAGGATTTGTCAAAATTTTTTCAATCCAGAATTGGAATCCATGCTTTAATCTGATTACTTCGGGACCTCAAATGCAAAAGCAACACGCCATATCATCGATTTACTCCGGCATCACCGTTGCAACCATTTCTATTTTGGTGATCACCACCATTACTACAATTATTACGGGGTAACCCGTATATATTACCATATCGCCCACTCCATTCATGCCGTTTCCAGGAAGCCGCCTCTGAATCTTAAATTTAACACAAACTCAATCTTAACACGTAAATGAAACCGCCACTAATGAAGTACACCAAGAGCACCATAACTTATTTGGCGATTCCCAGCCCATCCGGTCAGGCGGGCATGGACCTTAAAAAATATTGATAGCGCATGAAAATATTAAAGTTTGGTGGCTCTTCGGCAGCCACTCCAGAAAGAATAAAATCGATCATTGAAATTGCAAGACCTTATCTCAAGGACGAAGTTGCATTTGTCTTTTCTGCATTCGGTGGAGTGACGGATCAATTGATTCAATTGAGTCAGCTTGCGTTAGAAGGCAAACTCGAGTACAAACAAAAACTCGAGCAGCTTGAAAAGCGACACCTCGATGCTGTAAGAGACCTTACCAAAATTTCAACTCAAAGTGGAATCCTCGCGCAAGTTAAAGTTCAAATCAACGAATTGGAGGACGTGCTGCATGGAATTTTCTTAGTGAAAGAAAGAACTCCACGTACGCTAGATTACATAATGAGTTTTGGCGAAAGACTTTCTGCTTTTATTATCTGCGAAGCCTTTAAAGACAGGGGTTTGGCAACAGAATATTTGGACGCTCGCCAAGTCATTCGCACCGACAATCAGTTCGGTTACGCCAAAGTTGATTTTGAAGTGACCAATAAAATGATTCGCGATCATTTTAAAAACCATGGCGATGTGCAAATCATCACCGGTTTTATTGCCACGTCAGAAAGTGGTGAAACAACAACATTGGGCCGAAGCGGTTCGGATTACACCGCAGCAATATTTGCCGGTGCATTGCAAGCATCAGCTTTGGAAATTTGGACTGACGTTGATGGCATGATGACAGCCGATCCACGCCTAGTGAAAAAAGCATTCACAGTTCCTCAGATGAGTTATGAAGAAGCGATGGAGCTCTCACACTTCGGTGCGAAAGTAATCTTCCCTGCTACCATGAAGCCCGCGATGGCCCATCTCATTCCGATCTGTATTAAGAATACATTCAATCCAAAAGCGGTAGGCACATTGATCAGTTCCAATTCGACCAATGGAAAACTGATTAAAGGTATTTCTTCCATGAACAACATCTCCTTGCTGAATGTACAAGGCAGCGGCTTACTTGGTGTTGTTGGTGTTTCCATGAGATTGTTTTCAACGCTGGCGAGAGAAAAAGTAAATGTTATCCTCATCAGTCAGGCATCTTCTGAACATTCGATTTGTATTGCGATCGAAACTGATTCCACAGCAAAAGCAAAATCCGCTATCGAAAAAGAATTCATGCATGAGATACAAGACGAACTCATCGATGAAATAAAGGTAGTGCAGGGATTATCGATTGTAGCAGTAGTAGGAGATGGCATGAAACATCACCCTGGTACCAGCGGAAGAATGTTTAGTGCGTTAGGAAAGAACGGTGTTAATGTTGTGGCCATAGCGCAAGGTTCATCGGAAAGAAACATCTCAACTGTTGTGCAACAAACCGATATTTCAAAAGCACTTAATGCATTACATGATGCATACTTCCTATCCGATAAAAAATCAGTAAATGTCTTTTTGGTGGGAACAGGATTAATTGGTAATACATTGCTGAAGCAAATCAAAGATCAGTTTCAGCAACTTTCCGATCAAAACAAATTGGAAGTGAAATTGATTGGTGTAGCTAACAGCAAAAAAATGATCTTTGATGAAAACGGTCTGAGTTTGGATTCTTGCATTCCGCAGATGAAGAATCAAGGTGATAGCATGAATCTGAATGATTTTACCAAAAAGATGATTCAGCATAACTTACCAAGCAGTGTATTTGTAGATTGCACTTCAAGTGCAGATGTTGCCGGTCAATACGAAGAGATTCTTTCTGCAAATATTTCTATAGTAACCCCAAATAAGAAGGCGAATTCAGGGGTTTATGAAAACTACAAGAAGTTAAAAAGTATTGCTCAAGCCAGAGGCGTTCGCTTTTTATATGAGACGAATGTGGGTGCAGGGTTGCCAGTGATCAACACACTCAACGATTTGTTGTTGAGCGGAGACAAAGTTATTCGTATTGAAGGGGTGATGAGTGGAACGCTGAATTTTATCTTCAGCTCATTCTCAAAAGGAAAAAATTTCAGCGATGTGGTTGCTGAAGCGAGGGCGAAGGGATATACCGAACCAGACCCGCGTGATGATCTCAATGGGACAGATGTTGCAAGAAAAATATTAATTCTTTCACGCGAGGCAGGAATTCCATTGGAACTTTCCGATGTCTCAATTGAGAATCTTGTTCCGGAAAATTGTCGTGGGGAGATGAGTGCCGATGCTTTTCTTAGCAAACTAAAAGAGACAGATTCTCACTTTGAAAAACTTCTCGCGAAAGCGGAAGAGAAAAATGAGAAGCTTCGCTATCAAGCAGTCTTCGAAAATGGAAAGGCTTCAGTGAAATTAGGAACCGTGAATGGCAGTCATCCATTCTATTCTTTATCTGGAAGCGACAACATTATTTTATTAACAACGGAGCGCTATCATGATAGGCCAATGGTAATTCGTGGACCAGGTGCCGGCGCCGAAGTAACTGCCGCCGGAGTGTTCGCAGATATTATTCGGATCGGAAATTATTCAAACTAACCATGGAAAAGTCGATTAAAGTTTTTGCTCCTGCTTCTATTGGAAATGTTTCTTGCGGATTTGACGTGCTTGGTCTTGCCGTACAATCTCCAGGCGATGAAGTTTTTATTTCGTTAAATGATTCAAGCGAAGTAACGATGAAATTAATTGTTGGTGACGATGGCCGATTGCCAATGGAAGCAAACAAGAATACTGCGGGTGTGGCCGTGATTGAATTGTTGAAATCCATCGGAAGTAAACAAGGTGCTGAAATCACGCTTTACAAAAACTTGCCATTGGGTAGCGGCATGGGTTCAAGTGCTGCCAGTGCAGTGGCCGCGGTTGTCGCCATCAATCATTTGATGGGTGAACCGCTAAAGCGGGAAGATCTTCTTCCGTTTGTAATGGAAGCCGAGCGCGTTGCCTGTGGCTCCGCTCACGCTGATAACGTTGCTCCAAGTTTGTTGGGAGGATTAATTTTGATTCGCCAAAATCACCCGTTAGATATTATACCCATTCCTACGCCAAAGGAATTGGTTTGTGTTTTAGTTCACCCGCACATCGAAGTGAAAACAAAAGATGCACGTTCGGTTCTAAAGTCAACTATATCATTGAAAGATGGGATTACTCAATGGGCAAACACAGCTGGTTTAGTTGCAGGGATGATGAAAGATGATTATGAACTTATCGGTAGATCTCTTGTAGATGTTGTAGCTGAGCCATTGCGATCAGATCTGATTCCAGGATTCGCTCAAATAAAAAGAACAGCGATGGAGAATGGTGCCTTAGGTTGTGGAATTTCAGGATCAGGACCAACCATTTTTTGTCTTTGTAAAGGAAATGCCAATGCTCAAAAAGCAGGCAACGCCATCCAACAGGAGTTCAACAACATGAGTCTAGAAAGTGAAATTTATATTTCTGAAGTAAATCGTAAAGGAGCCTACATTATTGATTGATTAATTAATCGCATGAAATTTTATAGTACCAACAATTCGAAACATCTCATAAGTCTTCAAGAAGCGGTGATCAAAGGTCTGGCTCCTGACAATGGATTATACATGCCCGAAAGAATCCCTGTCCTCTCCCGTGATTTTTTTAATTCCCTTTCTGAAAAATCATTTCGCGAAATCGCATTTGCAGTGGCCAATGAATTTGTTGGAGAACAAATTTCAAATGATCAGTTAAAAAATATTATTGATCACACGATCAGTTTTGATGCACCACTTGTTGAAGTAGAAAAAAATATTTTTGCATTGGAATTATTTCACGGACCAACCTTGGCATTTAAAGATTTCGGGGCACGTTTCATGTCGCAGATGTTGGGTCATTTTGCAAAACAACAAAATCGTGAAATAGTAATTTTAGTAGCAACTTCCGGTGATACAGGAAGCGCCGTTGCCAATGGCTTTCTGGGTGTTGACGGAACACGAGTCATTGTTCTTTACCCTAAAGGAAAGGTAAGCGAAATCCAGGAGAAACAGTTTACCACTTTGGGGAAGAACATTACTGCCCTAGAAGTAGATGGCACTTTCGATGATTGCCAGCATCTGGTGAAGCAAGCGTTTTTAGATCAGGACTTGAACAAGTCCTTCTTCTTGACCTCCGCGAATTCTATCAACATCGCTCGCCTGATACCGCAATCATTTTATTATTTCTATGCATGGTCGCGGCTTCCGAAAAAGAAAAATATCATTATCGCTGTTCCTAGCGGAAATTTTGGAAATCTAACGGCTGGACTCATCGCTAAAAGAATGGGTTTGCCGATTCAACATTTTATCGCTACAACGAATATCAACGATATCGTACCGCATTATTTAACAACAAAAGAATTTTTACCTAGGCCATCAGCATCAACTATCAGCAATGCTATGGATGTAGGCAACCCTAGCAACTTTGCTCGTATGTTGAATCTATTTCATGATGATCATTCAGCCATGAAGAGTGAAATCACTGGCTACTCCTTCACCGATGAAGAGACTCGTGGAGCCATGAAAGAAGTTTATAAAAAATATAACTACACATTGGACCCGCATGGCGCAATTGGATACCTCGGATTAAAAAAATATCAGTCGCAAAATTCTGAGATGACGGGTGTGTTTTTAGAAACAGCTCATCCTGCCAAATTCCTCGATGTGGTGGAGTCCACTTTGGAAGCCAGGATTGAAATCCCTGATGAACTAAAATTCTTCTTAGCCAAACAGAAAACGAGCATCTCTTGCAATGCGGATTTCAATTCCTTCAAAAATCTCCTACAGCAGATTTGATACTTCCTTTTTCTGACCACAATTAAAATTTAGTTTTGCAGGACTATGAATGATCCTATTATTTCTCATCATCAGCTGAAGTCCTTCGCGAATCAACTTTTTATAAAAATTGGATGTCCACCTGATCAAGCAGAGCTTGCGACAACTTCATTGTTACGCGCAGACTTGCGAGGCATTGATTCGCACGGCGTCGCACGATTGAGTGGCTATGTGCGCTTGTGGGAAGCAAAACGAGTGAACAGTAAACCCAGCATTAGAATTGTACACGAAAGTCCAAGCACTGCAGTTGTTGACGGTGATGCTGGTCTTGGTTTGGTTGTTGCTCCGAAAGCTATGGACATCGCGATCTCAAAAGCAAGGAATGCAGGCACAGGTTGGGTGGCCGTAAAAAATTCTAACCACTTTGGCATCGCTGGTCATCATGCTATGATGGCTTTACCACACGACATGATTGGCATGGCGATGACGAATGCAAGTCCTTTAGTGGCTCCTACTTTTTCCGTTGAGCGATTGCTCGGAACAAATCCTATCGCTGTTGCAATTCCTGCCGACAAGCAACCTCCCTTTGTTGCTGACTTTGCAACAACTACAGCAGCAAATGGCAAACTGGAAATCCTACAACGAAAAGAAAAAGAAGCACCACTGGGCTGGATCCAAAAAAAAGACGGAACACCTTCATCGAATCCCAATGAATTGAAAGATGGCGGTGCACTCATTCCTTTAGGCAGCGATCGTGAGCACGGAAGTCACAAAGGCTTTTGCCTGGGAGCTTGGGTGGATATTTTTTCAGCTGTATTAAGCGGCGCTAACTATGGACCATGGGTTCCTCCTTTTGTAAGCTTCTTAGCGCCACCTGCTGATCCGGTTGGTGATGGCATCGGTCACTTTTTTGGAGCAATGCGAGTTGATGCGTTTCGTCCGGCTGATGAATTTAAAAAGCACATGGATAATTGGATCAGGCGCTTTCGCGAGGCTAAGACAATAGCAAGCGAAGAAAAATTAATTATTCCGGGCGATCCCGAACGAGAATTTGAAAGTGACCGTATGAAAAACGGGATACCGCTTAATGCCAAAGTCGTTGCAGACTTAAAAGATCTCGGAAAAAAATTTGAAATTGAATTCTAGATTGTGAAATAGATTCGCAGTACAAATGGCGAGTTGAACACACTCGGGAGTTTATAAAGCACATCGTACATGGCTAAAGTATTTATTGCTCCCTTTCTTCCAAGAGGGAACGAATAACCTAGGCCAAAAAATAATCTGGAATAATTTGAGTGTACGATTTCATTCGCACTGTTGTAAGAGGGTGCATTGATTAGATCATATTCAACCTGAAAGAAAACCTGGTTGATGCTATACCGCACGAAAGGTCCAAACCCGTATTGAGTAAATGAGTAATTGCCATAATACGGAGTGTTTTTATAGTTGTATTGTTGAAAGGTTATACTGGCTCCAACTGAGAATTGATCAGTTACCCGGTAGCCAATGACGGGCAACAACGAAAAATAAGTATACTGATTACCGTAGGCATCCGTTCCTGCGCCCAGCCCACCGCCTCCTCCAAAATAAAATCTGTCTAACGACAGACCCTTACCCTGACGAGTAGATTGGTTGTATTGCGCCTGCACACCAATCACACCAAATATCGCCACGACCAACAGCACAAATTTTTTCATACTAATCTAATTTTCTTGGATGATAAAAATATCCTCCGTAGGTTTTTTCATTAAATATTTTTCGCGAGCAAATTTTTCAAGCAGTTCCTTATTTGTAGTAAGCTCTTGATGATCTTTCTCTACTTCTGAAATTTTTTGTTGGTAATATTCCTTTTCTTCTTCGAGTGAGCGCAATTTAGCGCCCATCTTAAATCTTGAAATTAAATCATTCGAATCAAGAAAGATCATCCACATCAAAAAGCAAAAACCAGAGACTGCATAAAAATTTCTTAACAATGACGGCAGTTTTTTAGACATAAGATTAAAAAATGGTTTAACGAAGGTAATGATTTCATTTGGAAAAATCCATTTATTAAGGTCATATGCCCGCCCTGACCGGACAAGCAGGGGAATGGCCGTGATTAATATTCCTTTAGTGAACGAAGTGCGCAGCCATTTCCTATTATAAATCAACTTCACCTTTTAGAACAACTAATTGATCACACTAACGCTAAATGTTTTTTTCGCCTTTGATCCGGAAAACTGTATCATGTAAAGTCCACTGGAGAGGGAAGAAATGTCGATGGCCAATTGATTTATTCCTGGTTGAACCATTTGAAAGTCTTGTTTAAAAGCCACCTGGCCAGTCGATCTGAAAATAGTGACAACAACATTTTCGCTTTCAGAACTTATCCAATCAAAATTAATCTGACCTTTGGCCGGATTAGGATAAGGATAAAACAGCACGTCATTATTGGTCATTGATAAGCACTGCCGATCGTTGTAAATGTTAATGTCGCCAGCAGAAGCAACTTCAGCACAAATGTATCCCAGTGTTTGAGGAACAATTTCCAAACTGAGTGTTTGCTGAATTGACCTCCCTGGCAAAACCGTCAATGCAATTTTTTCATTCAATACTGCATGCCCACCTAGATCAATTTGCACTTCCGGATTCGTGAGTGGAATATTTCCCAGGTTGGAAATAGTTACTACCGGTTTTGAGGCATTACTATTTGGATCTTCGACTAATGAAAAATTCTTCATCGCAATATCTATCCTCGGAACCACTACATAAATTTTTGTACTAGTTGTGTCAGCGCAACCGTGAATATTATTCGCAGTCAGCAATACCTTATATTCTCCAAGTTCATTGTAAGTGTAAACCGGAGATACTTCTGTACTGGTTAAATTTCCGGAACCAAATTGCCAGAAATAAGAATCAGCTGTTGATTCATTGTTGAACGTAACTGGGAGCGGTGGAGCTCCGCTTTGTGTGGACGGTGTAAACATTGCGATAGGTCCATTGTAGATGGTAACATTTTTGGAAGTCGAGTAAAGGCATCCGGAACTTCTCGTGGCGCTAAGAGTAACCAAATAAACACCAGGAGCTATAAAAGAATAGTCAATCGGCGAACCCACTCCGCCTCCTGATCCGAAATTCCAATTCCACGCAATGCTTGGGTCTGCTCCTCCCGGGTTGAGTTCTTGAAATGTAGTGGGCTTACCAGTACACGGTGGTTGATATGTAAAATCCATTACAGGTGGAATTGGTACTATAATATTTTTTACGAGTTGATTCTTACAGCCATTTCCAGAAGTAGTCGTTAATGAAACCGGATATGTTCCGGCTGATTTAAAAACATAGGGTGGAGGATTAGCGCCGGTAAATGCTGTCCCTTGAATAAGCCATTGATACGAGGTGATGTTGCCCGTCGATGCATCAGTGAAAACTGTATTTTGATTTACGCATGCTGGCGAGTTAATAAATCCAGCGGTGGGTGAAGGATTAATTGTAACACTTTTCTGTTTGGCAGCAGTGCACCCAAAATTACTGGTGGCTTGTAATATCACATTATAATTCGCAGCTGTCGTGTACATGTACGACGGATTCTTTTGACTGGATGTGCCGTTGGCGGCATCGCCAAAACTCCACGCCCAACTTGTAATATTGCTATCGGTGAGTGGCAGTGTGTTGTTATCAAACTGTGCAGGATAATTTGCGCAAGAATAGGGAGGCGCCTCTATTACGAAATCAGGTTGAGGGTTGGAATAAACGGAAAAGTCTTTCGTAAGAAAATTTTGACAGCCGGCTGTATTTGAAGCGGTTAAAGTAACATGAAAATTTCCTGACGAAGCGTAGGAGTTGCTGCCATTGGCTTGTGACGAAATATTCCCATCGCCAAAGGTCCAGTTGAAACTGGTTATTGTCCCTGTTGATGTATTGATGAAGGTAACAGGAGAGTTCACACATCCTGAAAGGGGTGAATTAAAATTGACAAGGGGTCCGTCTTGAACCGTCGAAATACTTTGCACGGATTGCGAATTGCAACCTGGAATTGATGCGGTGAGAATTATGCTTTGTGCCGCAGTAGACGGAATGAGATAATTCAGATCTTGTGTAGTTGCTACATTAGTCCCATTGACACTCCACTGCCAAGTTGGGTTTGAGCCAACATCGTATATTGTTGTGTTGGTGAAAGAGTAGTTTTGATTGGAACAAATCGGTGATGAGGTTGGTAAATTAAAGCTTGCGATAGGTTCATTATAAATTTGCAGTGATGTTTGAGCAAAGTTTTGGCATCCGTTGGAGGCGATGACGGTAAGATTGACCAAATAGGTTGAAGCAATTGCATATGAGTAACTGGGATTGGGGTTCGATGAATTTCCTCCATCGCCAAAGTCCCAGGTGTACCCAGTAATGTCTCCAGATAGATTTACAGATGTGAAGTTGACATTGTTATTGACGCAAACATTTTGAGAAGTGAAACTAATGTCAGGTGAAACTAATGATGTGACCGTAGTTGTTTGAGTAACCGTGGAGCTTGCTCCAGAGGAAGCATATGCGGTTAACGCAATCTTATAAGTTCCAGCAGCATTGTAGGAAAAATCTTTCGGTTGATATTGCGAAGAAACTGGGCTATTGACTGAACAGGTTTCAGGAAATGATAGCTGGTATAGTTGATGGTACCCAGGGGAACCATTCGCTGTAAATCCAAACCATCGACTCCCCGATTTTGCCAGTGCCAAGGTCCAGCCATTAGCAAGTATATTGAAATCTCCCCAACTCGTTGAAGTGGGCATATTTGAAATGTTCGTACCAAAATCGATTTGAAAGAGTGGACCTTCATCAGTTGAGATAGCGCCATAAAATTTTCCTCCGTCGGCATTAACTGATAATCGGTAGGGATGATTATTATTAACACCACTAATAAATGATATTGATCCTGTAATATCTACTGAGGTTGGAGCTATTGAAAAATCTGCGCTATAGTCTAACCTAAATATTTTGCGAAAGTAATCAATAGTGATCGCGTGCCAACTTCCGCAAGATTCAATAAGTTTTATATCTATGAAAGAGGATACTCCAGGGACTGACAGAGTGTTTGTACTTGTAGATGGGTTTGCTAATCCATTGCCAAAAACAACATTAGTTACAATATTATTAAAGCTTGTTACTGTAACAAAAACTTCACCTTGCCAAGCAATTGCATCCATGCTTGAGTTACTTGAGCCTAATCCAGGATATATGATGGTCGCTATGGGCGTATTAGATAATGAAGTGCCAAAATCCAACCGGATAAGATTGCCGTCACTGGCATCAGTATTGAGCACAAGTCCATACCAATTCGAATTAATCAGCAGAATTTTGATAGAAATTGCTTTCTGTAAAATATCCCCCAAGGTTCCAAGATAATTGATAGCCGGTGTCGTATTACCAAGATTACTCCCAAAATCTATTCTGGCTATTGCAGTTCTTGCAACCGCAAACCCATACCAATTTCCCTGGTCTTGAACTACTGTAAGGCCCTCTAATGGATCACTCAAACCTGACAATTTAGAGATCTGATTTACATTTGGTGCATTTTCTAAATCTCCGCTACAAAAATCCCATGCGTATGCCGTAGCACCACTAGTGGTATTGGCAATCCTGATCTGCTGAGAGCTACAAACATTGGCTGACGCAGTGAATGCAGCTATTGGACACTGTGAATAGGCAGTCGCTGAGAAGAAAATAGAGGTTAAAAATAAAGTGGCTTTAAATCTACTTTCATTTAAAAGAAACATACTCGGTGTTGTTAAGCCTTTTAAATAAGTCGCTTGAGTAGACTTTCTTTATCCCTTCTTCAAGTTTAGTAAAATCGCGATCTAATAATTGCTTCATCTTAGTTATATCGGGTTGCCTTCGCGACATGTCACCTTCTTTCAATGGGGGTAAAAATTCTATTTGAGAAGATGATCCGACGATGGATACTATTAATTGTGCCAAATGCAGAATAGTAACTTCCTCCATGTTTCCGATATTTACTACATCATTTATGAATAGATTCTTCTCCATCGCATTGACAATTGACTCAACATTGTCATCAACATAGCAAAAGGTTCGGGTTTGATTGCCTCTGCCATAAATAGGTATAGTTTCTCCCTTTAAGGCAGCCCGAAGGAATTTAGACATTACAAAATCTACACTTTGTCTTGGTCCGTAGGTATTAAAAAAACGAAAAATTGTAAAGTCTAATCGGTACTCTTGTTTGTACGACCTGCAGAATGCTTCTCCAATATTTTTTACAACCGCATAGGGCAATCGAGAGTTCAATGGAGTTGTCTGCTCATTTTGTGGAAGGGAAACTGGTTCTCCATAAACTTCGGATGACGAAGTGTAAAACACGCGATTCACACCGGTGTTTTTGCACAAGTCCAATATGTTTCTTATTCCTTCGATATCCTTTAAAACAGAGACAGGATTTTCAAGCGTTCGGGCCACGCCCACTACAGCGGCATAGTGATAAACGTAATCAAACCGATACGAAGTCATCACCGCCACGATGTCCTTGTAATTGTTTACATCACAACGGATAAATTTGCAACGAGGGTGCACTGGAATTTTTCGAGAATCGCCCGTCAGCAAATTATCAACCAAGACAAGAAAATAATCTTCCTTATCTAGCAGTTTTTCAGCAAGGGAGCTCGCTAAAAAACCTGCACCACCAGTAATTAGAATATTGATCATATAACCTCAAGACTAATTGTATAGCCTATGATATACATCTTCAGCAAGTTTAAAATTACGGTATTTTTCAGCGATGCTCCTTATCCTTAAAAATAGTTCGGCTGATGGCTCTTGTAAAAGGCTGTCTATTTTTTTTACGGCGCTACTGTAATCTTCGGTTGAAAATGAATTGAGAATCGCTCCAGCATTATGTTGAGCAATGATATATGAATCGTCAGAGATATTGGCGGGAATTACAATGGGCAAACCGAGCGCCCAATATTCTCCGTCTTTGATAGGTGTGCAATGACGTTTAGTTGCCGTGGGCTTTACTGGAGTAATTCCGAAATCCGCTAAACCCATATAACTGGGTACTTCTTGGTGAGAGACAAACTTTCTTATAATAATGTTTTCGTCCAGGCCGGCAACTTTGCACATTTCATTGATCTCTCTGTCAGTGTGGCTCGTTAGAAGAATGACCCGGAACACCGGTTTCCAATAATCGTCAGCAACTTTAAGAAATTCAAAAACCTCTTGCTTTTGATATATGCCCCCAAATTTTCCAGCATATACACAAACAATTTTATTTGTAAGCTCTAGCTGCTTAATTAACGATCCGTCTTTTTTCTGTTGTAGGGAAAACATTTTCAGATTTACGCAGGCCGGTTTTACAAAAAAGCGATCGAACGAAGTTTTATATTTTTCAAAAGAATATTCCTTCATGCTGGACGTTGCGGCGATGACTGCATACGCATGCTTCGACTGCCATTTTTCCAACATGAAAAGAATCCTGAAGGCCCATCCTCTTCTTTTCCAGGTTCCGTTTTCTACCATTGCCTCAGCATGAGGTTCGTAACTATCAATTACCAAATGAGATCCCGAAAACAAAGAAATCCAAAACCCAATTGCACCTGCTGCCGTTGCCCAGCAATGAATGAAGTCAATTCTATTTCGCCATGTGTAAATCAACAGGTGGGGTACAACCACAATCCACCTTAGAAACGCCTTAACGCCAAAAGGCTCGTAATTTATATACATCCACTTGATACCCTCGTCGGCAAGTTTTTTTTTTATTTTCGCTCGCTCTTCACGGTCTATGGAAAGGTTCTTTTTCTCAATGGTAAACAACGTAAGAGTGGAGAATTTCGGAATTTCTTTTCTTATTATACGAACATAAGGCAAAGTATACGTTTGAATAAGCGCATCGGTAAAACTGAAATAGGTTAGCACTAATATATTTTTACTCACTGAATTAATAGTTTGAAGATCACAAAAAACCTTCTCTTAAATACTTCCCGCGGGTTATTTTTTAAGCCTCTAATTAAATATCGGAGCACCTCTTTTTTTGAACAACGGGCAATGGCAAGGTGCAAAGACACGTAGGTTAAAACACTAGCGTAGGCTTGTCTTAGAGCCTGACCATAAACTTTGCGGTTAACTGAATCCTCTGAAACGTATTTAATAAATAGATCGGCTGCTCGTTTCAGCTTCAATTCATCAATTTGAATCACGCTCCTGCGGTCGTGCTGCAACATGCAACATGTGATTATATTATTTGCCAAAAACAAATTTCTTGAAGCCATCCGTATCCAAAGTTCCCAATCTTCCAATGAAGCAAGTCTACGGTCTTCATTGAATAAATTGCTCATCATCACTTCCCTCTTCACAAATATTCCGGAACAACTCAAGTCATTGCCCTTAACAATTGATTGATTAATTTTTTTTAAATTTCCGTAGGCCGCAATCACTTTTCCCCACTCGTCCTTTATCTCATATCCTTGATGGAATATATAGGGGTAAACGTTATTTAAGATGAACCTGTGCGCTTCCGCTAAATGGTTTATATAGAATCTATCATCCGAATCGAGGAAGGTAATGTAAGCTCCTTTTGAAATCCTGACACCCGCATTTCTGGCCGCTCCTCGCTCGCCATTCTCTTTTTTTAGGCGTACAATTCGAGTGTCCTGCAGACCAAGCAAAATTTCCCATGTATTATCTGTGCTTCCATCATCAACCAAAATGATTTCAAAGTCAGTAAACTGTTGATCCAGGACGGCTTGGATAGTGGTCTGAATAAAAGTCGCTCTGTTAAATGTTGGTATAACAACAGAAAAAAAAGGCATGATCATAAATTGCGAAAAGTCTTCAAAAGAGTAGCAGGTACCCAACGCGACCTCCAGTATACCTTTCCGAGATTATGCTTAAAAAATAAATCTGGGTCATTTTCCTTTAAATAAAGTGCAAGACTCTCTACTTTTTTCAACTGCACCGATTGATAATAGAAAATGATTTGGAAATAAATAAAATACGACAAACTCCTCCTTAAGAATGAAACGGGTAGTTGCCGATCCACGGAATAGGTTGTGTTCTGATCATCATAAATACTCAAATTTTTTAAGACATTAATTAAATCCTTAGTATTATCAAATGACCTTAGTACTTTGCTAAAGACGGTGGCCCATTCCTTTGCAAAATTTTCCTGTGCAATCATTGTTTTACTTTCATTGTGAAGTCGATACTTCGAAAACATTTCATTTACAAACAAAAAATCGCCTTGTAAATATAATCGAACGAAAAAATCATAATCCATACCATAATGAAGTGACTGATCCAACCATCCAGCATTTTTAAGCGCTTCTCTCTTGAAGAAAGAAGACGGTTGTGAAAAAGCCATTCCTGCTAGGTATTTAAAAGGTAATCCTTCTACATCACCGCGTTCCTCACCAACATCATTCTCCTTGAACAAAATTGTTTTACCATGAATGACAGCCATCTCAGGGTGCTTTGTAAAATGATTAGCCGCACGGGTTAATGCTCCCGGCATAAGTTGGTCATCGCTATTTATCCACGTAATAATATCTCCTGTGGCGAGACGGAGACCTTTATTAATCGCCTCCGATTGGCCAGTGTCTTTTTCACTTATCCAATAGTTTATCTTACTCTCGTATTTCCTAATAATATTTACAGATTCGTCTTCACTTCCACCATCAATAACCATATACTCTACATTAGGATATTCTTGCGAGATGATCGACTTAATCGTATCCTCAATATAGATCCCTTGATTAAATGAAGGAGTTATGACAGAAATCTTTGGATGAGTCATGTTATGAAGCCCACGTTATTCTTCTTCCTTGAAATTCATTTAATATCTTAAATACGTCATTAAGGTAATGGGAAACAGTGTAAGAAGAGGCCCTCAAACGACCTCTTTCAATGAGTTTGTTGCGAAGTTCTGTGCTATCACGTAGGATAGTATATTGGGTAGCCAACGATTCAGCGCTACTGGGGTCAAACAAAAGGCAGGCATCTCCTAACTGCTCTCGTGCTCCATCCACATCTGACGCGATCACCGGGCATCCCAAGGCAAAGGCCTCAAGAGGTGGAAGGTTTTCTGGCCCAAAAAAGGAAGGAAATACCAATGCAAAACAATTTTTGTACAGCTCTAATAATTGGGTGTGTGAAACAAAACCGAGAAACCGAACCTGATCGGCAACCCCCAACTCACGAGCCTGACGCTTCAAGTATTCTTGATTACCCTTATCCGAGCCACAAAAAACTGCAAGGGTTTTTTGACTTGGCTCATTAGCGTTAAGCCATTGAAGAGCAAGTAAAATTCGAATATGATTTTTATGTGCCCAATATTGAGCAGGGTAAAACCAATATTTTCCTTTCCATTCTGCAGGTGTAAGGCTTGTGCTATTACCAACTTCATTTACATTAAGCTCAGGAACTGGATGAAGTAGCTTTCTGATTCGTGAAGCAGGGGTTCCATAAAACTGCATCAATTCACGTTCACTAGCAGTGGTCCCTGTGAGAACAAAACTTGCCCTGCCTAGGGCCTGTCGATACATTTTTTCTCTGCTATTCCACTGGCCATTCTTGCTTACTTCTGGAAACCAGGGCTGAAGTCGATGCTGCAAATCCCAAACCGTATACATAAATGGGACCTCAACTTGTTCATAAGAAAAAGAAGTAAACCACACAAAATCAATCTTCTCCCTCTCAATAGTATGCTGGAGACCGCTTGGATATTCTTTTCCAATTAGTCGATTCATTCTACGAGCAATTCGCTGAAAGAGTGACTCGCGAATTTGAACAATTTTTAAACCGCTAATTTCCAAAAAAGATTGACCGTAAAAAAAAACCACAAATTCAAAAGGCAATTTCTCATATTGACTGAGCCTTTTAAGCATTGACTCTTGAAATGTATAACCCCCGCCCTCTGTTGGTTTAAATGCTCCTAAGTAAATCCCAATCTTCATACCATCATTCCGATTTGGCAATCATACATCCATTCCACGTGTTACTATCTGGCTTCTTACCACTAAGCCACTCTTCAAATGAAATCAATGAAAATCCTGCTTTATTTAAAAAAAAAGACCAACTCAGGGTAAAACCAATATCGCATAGTGTGAAGTTCATTAAAACTATGCTCCAGCACAGAAGTGCTCTTATCCATCACTTCAAAACTAAAATTAACATCAACAACATTTTGATGGGCATGAAGTTTGGGGTTCGTTTTTCGTTTCACAATTAATTTTTCATTTTCCGCCACTTTTATTTTTTGTTGAGGCTGGTTCGTCAATACTGCAGGGCCATAGTTTTCAAATGCGTCTTTGCAGTCGCGAATGAATCAACCAAGTCAAAATAACTGATCTGATAACTCATCACATGAAAGAGAGAAATCACGACATCAAATTT